>ULPT01058243.1_pt1 | contig 22441 bp, 22 predicted proteins | sample 1953751 | NCBI WGS metagenome assembly ULPT01 (sample SAMEA4835636, study PRJEB28245) | human gut metagenome | biome: gut microbiome; material: fecal sample | place: Denmark | collected 2008 | reverse complement strand
TTGAACCTCTTGAACCTATAGAACCCGCTGAACCTCTTTCATTCGCAATCAAAGGGGCAGCACGCCCCGAGAGGCTAATCCTTAGCCCATTTTCCCAAAGGAGCATTCATGAAAAATATCATCCTGATCGGCATGCCCGGCTGCGGGAAATCCACACTGGGGCGGCGACTGGCCGGAGCCCTGCACCGCTCCTTTGTGGATGCCGACACCTATTTGGAAGAAAAAGAAGGAAAGAGCATCCCCGAGCTCTTCGCCGTGAGCGAAGACTGCTTCCGTGATGCCGAAGAACGCACCATCGAAGCCCTCGCAAAGAGGGAAAGCCTCGTCATTGCGACCGGCGGCGGCGTCGTGAAGCGCGCTGTCAACATCGAGCGACTGAAAAAGACCGGCACCATTTACTTCATCGACCGCCGCCCCGAAGACATCGCAGGCGATGTAGAGGTCAGCACCCGCCCCCTTCTTGCCGAAGGCAGTGCGAAAGTCTACACGCTTTACCATGAGCGCATCACTCTCTATCGCAAGGCGGCAGACGAGATCGTGGTGAATGAGGGTTCGCTGGAAAGCGTGCTCGAAAAATTGACGAAACTGGTGATCAGGGGACAGGGGATCATCTGACGCGGATAATGGGCTTGTAAGAAGAAAGATGACGAAGCGGTGCATGAAAATACAGGCAAGATCGGTTTCTGCGATGAAATATGTCTTTTCCCAAGCACGTATTGCTATAGCATAGACCCTTTTTCCCGTTTCCGTGCGATCACCGATAAACAAAGAATCTTAGGCAGAGGAGGGCTCCTTTTTATGGGGCTTTTTTCTTTGCGAGGCGGTATAGAGGGTCTCACTTTCTTTCGATATGAGAAGACCCGGAAGAGGGGGCTTTCCTTCGGCGCATGGACCGAGCTTTTAGCCATGGCTGCGCGTTCCTCATTAGTGGCATGAGGGGCGGCGTTTGTGGACAGACCTTTTATCCTCGAGGCTTTCGGGCAATGGGGGAGAGCCTCCCGCCTTGCCCTCTTGCATTCTTCTCCTGTTTCGAGTACGATAAAGAGTAAGAATCGTCGAAAAAATCGGCGGGTGCTGCCCGTGAGACAGGCTGCCTCCCGATTTCGTAACGAACAAAGGAGACAACTATGCTGAGCGATATATGGGTATATACGAGGACCGCGAAGCTCATGATCGGCCTGCTGCTCCTGGCCGCACTGCTGCTTGCTACGCAGAATTGGCCGCTGGGGCTGCTCTTCTTTATCATCGTGGCCGGGGTCATCGTCTACGTGAAACGCTCCGACTACAGACAGGAGAAGAAGCTCCTGCGCTATCTGGATGACCTGTCCTCGGGCGTTTCGGCCGGTACGGTGTATGCGGTGAAGAATCTCCCTGTCGGCATTGCGATGATGGATGAGAAGAAAGAGCTGGTCTGGGCGAACAATGTCTTCCGTGGCTGGCTCGGCGAGGGAGCTGAGGTCGGAGTCCGTTTTCAGGATCTCATCACCGGGCAGAAGATCTCCAAGATCTGGGGCAAGACCGGGTGGTTCGAGTGCCATGCGGGCGAGTCCTTCTTCCGTGTTTTCTACAAGTTTCTGGACACCGGAGAGAAGAACGATACGCACTTCATGGTATTCTACTTCATGGACCGCACGGATGTCGAAAAAGCGGTGAAGGCGTGCGATGAAGCGCGGCCGGTCTTCTGCCTCATCCGTATCGACAATGTGCCGGAGGTCACCGCGGACCTCACCGATGTCGAGCGCTCGGCCCTGCTCTCGGATGTCACGGAGAAGGTCCTCTCCTCCTTCAATGCGAAAGAGGGCTTCATCAAGCAGTACTCGACGAATGATTTCGTGGCGTGCATTTCACACAAGGCACTTGCGGAAATGATGGAGAGCAATTTCGAGATCCTCGATGCAGTCCGCGCGATCCATACGGTGAACCGCATCCCGGTCACGCTCTCCATCGGCATCGTCCAGAGCAGCGATTCCTTCATGAAACAGTTCGAAGAGGCGCAGGTCTCCCTTGACCTCGCCCTTGGACGCGGCGGGGATCAGGTCATCGTCCGCCTCGGGAAGGAAGTGAAGGCCTTCGGCGGGAAATCGCCGACGTCCGTCTCCTCCACCCGTGTGCGCGTCCGCGTCGTCGCACAGGCGCTGAAGGAGATCATCGAAGACGCAGATATGGTGCTCGTCATGGGGCACAATCATGAAGACTTCGATGCCTTGGGATCGGCGGTCGGCGTCGCCCACCTCGCGCGCGCCTCCCATGTCGAGGCGCATGTCGTCCTCTCGAAGGAGCGTGACACCTGCCGCAAGATGGTCGATGCCATCGAGAAGAGCGGTGCCGCCGAAGGGCTCCTCATTGATGAGAGCGAGGCAAAGGGACTCATGACGGATAAGACCGTCGTCATCATCACCGATACGCACATCCCCGAGCTCGTCGCAGCCCCGGAAGTCCTCAAAAAAGCCGTGAAAAAGGTCGTCATCGATCATCACCGCCGTGCGGCCTCCATCATCCGACAGCCGCTTCTGACATACATGGAGCCATCCGCCTCATCGGCGTCCGAGCTTGTGACCGAGCTCGTCCAGTACTACGGCGGGGATGAAGAAATGAATGAGATCGAGGCGTCCTGCCTCTATGCAGGCATCGTCGTCGATACGAAGAACTTCGCCGTCCAGACCAGCGTCCGTACCTTCGACGCGGCGAGCTTCCTGCGCCGCTGCGGGGCAGATACAAAGCTCGTCCACAGGCTCTTTGCGGAGGACATCCACTTCATCAAGACCAAGGCAGAGATCCTGGCCCATATGAAGCTCATCGATAACTATATCGCGATCGCCGAGTGCCCGGAGGGGACAGAAGACTCCCAGGTACTCGCCGGACAGATTGCAGACTACCTTGTGACCGTGAAGGAGATCCGGACCAGTTTCCTTTTCTATCACACAGACAATGGACTCTGTCTCTCTGCCCGCTCCGACGGCTCGATCAATGTACAGGTCGTCATGGAAGCCTTGGGCGGCGGCGGTCATCTCACCGTGGCAGGCTGCCAGCTGGGCAAAGATGGAAATAAAGAAGCAGCGGAAAAGGTCATCCTGACCCAAGTCCGTAAGCAAGTAGAGGAGGAAAAAGAATGAAAGTCGTATTACTGCAAGACGTAAAGAAAATGGGAAAAAAGGGCGACGTCATCGAAGTCGCTGATGCGTATGGCCGCAACGTGCTCATCCGCAAGGGCCTCGGCGTAGAAGGCACCAAGGCAAACCTCAATACCGCCTCCCAGCGTCAGGAGGCGAAAGAATTCAAGAGCAAGGTCGCAGCAGACGAAGCCGTCATCATGGCCTCCCAGCTCAAGGCCGTCAAAGTCGTCATCAAAGTCCAGAGCGGGGAAGACGGCCGCATCTTCGGCTCCGTCACCGGCAAGGACATCAGCGAAGCTCTTGAGAAGCAGTACAAATTCAAGCTCGAAAAGAAAAATATCCGTCTCAAAGCGCCGATCAAGACCGTCGGTGAATATGACGTAGAGGTCTGGGTCCACCAGCAGGTCACCAGCACCGTCCACGTCTCCGTCGTCACGGAATAAGAATGATAAGAATTCCCCGAGATTTATTCCCGGGGAATTTTTCTTTGTATGCGATCAGTGACTGGCGACGAGAGAGCGCTATGCTTCTTTCCCGTAAATGCTTCTTTGATGGAGGAAAACCCGAGAGTGTATAACATCTTTTCCAACTATGAGATCTCTGCCTGCGCTATTTTCTGTGTATTCTCATCGAAGGGAACCTTCAAATGTGATAAAATAAAGCCAATAGAGAGTCCCTGCAGCAAATAGGGCATTTATGCCCTATCATTCTAAGGGCAGCTCGGTTATATGATGGAATTCGAGGAACTTATGGATAAGAAGGAACTTTATAGCTTTGTTGCCATGCGCACATCCCAGTGCCGGATCCTTGTCGCAGGTGACGTGATGCTCGATAAATACTACTACAGCGAAGTGACCCGCATTTCCCCGGAAGCCCCCGTGCCGATCGCGCACGTGCGATCGGAAATGGAAACGCTGGGAGGCGCAGCAAACGTGGCGCACAATCTGACACGCCTTGCCTGTCAGGTCAGCATTGCAGGCTTTGTGGGGAAGGACTATCACGGAAAGAGCCTGCTTGAAAAACTGCGCGCCAGAGGGATCGACGGAGCCGGCCTTATTCCGACCGATCGTCCGACCACGACGAAGCTGCGCGTGATCGGCGGTCATCAGCAGATGCTGCGTCTCGACTTTGAAGAGTCCGCCGCTGTGACGGGAAAAGAGGCAGAGCATTTCCTTGCCGGCATCTACAAGAAGCTGGATGAGGGGCTGGACTGTCTCATCATTTCTGACTACGGTAAAGGGGCATGCACCGAAGAAAACTGCCAGAAAATCATCGCCGCCTGTAAGGCGCACCACGTGCCGGTCATCGTGGATCCGAAAGGGACGAACTGGATGAAGTACGCCGGCGCTGACTACATCACGCCGAACCTCAAGGAGATCAATGCGGTTCTCCCCGATCCCATCCGCAATGAAGATCAGCCTGTCGAAACGGCTGCCCGCAGTGTGATGAAGAAATACCAGCTTGGGAGCCTGATTGTCACCCGTTCTGAGGCCGGTCTTTCTCTTATTTGCGAGGGAGAGATCAAGCATATCCCGACCAAGGCACAGGAGGTCTTCGACGTCTCCGGTGCTGGTGATACCGTCATCGCCGTCTTCGCTATGGGCATCGCCGGCGGTATCGCACCCGCAGACAGCTGCTGCCTGGCAAACCTTGCTGCCGGTGTCGTAGTCGCCAAGCTCGGCACCTATGCTGTCAGCCGCGAAGAGCTTTTGAAAGCACTTGAAAAAGAAAAATAGAGGCAATGGGTTCCATGGACTTAGGGAAAACGTAGCGAGAAACATAGTGCTTGCCGTGTCTGTCTCATTTGGTATTACATGATACAAGGTCCCTTAGAGAAGGGACGCGCCAAAGGCGTAGGATGGATTTACACAGCAAGAAAGCCTATGTAGAGATTTATTATAGCCAATAGAAAGGAGCCGGCATTATACATGGTTTCCATAACTCCTTTTAACCGCATATCAGCTGTGTGAATACCGGACTTCTCATATTCTCTTTACGAACTGTGATACAATAAAAGTAAAGGAGGGCCGCGTATGGAGACACTCGAAGACCTCTATCTGGCTGGGCGCAATCCGGAGTACGATGCCAATGCGAAGAAACTGCTTGCCAGCCGAAAAATCCTGGCATGGATCTTGAAGTACTGTGTGCCGGAATTTGAGGACAGTACCATCGAAGACATCCGAGACATCTACATCCAAGGGACGCCAGAAGTGGCGAGTGTACCCGTCATGCCAGACAAGACCAATGCTCGCCCGCTCCCCCGCATTCTCGGAGAAAATACAGAAGACAAGACGCTGACCGAGGGGACCGTTACCTTTGACATTCGCTTCCGAGCCAACACCCCGGATGGCAGCGCCCTTGGACTCATCATCAATGTAGAAGCCCAGCACAGTGCCAGCGTTTCCTATCCACTCGTTACACGTGCGCTCTACTATGTGAGCCGCCTGATTTCCTCGCAGCACGATGTGGACTTCGACAAATCACACTATGAAAAGATCAGAAAAGTTTACAGCATCTGGCTCTGCATGGATCCTCCTGGCGACGAAAGCGGTATCACGCAGTATCGCGTGCAGGAGAATCTCAAGTATGGCATGATCGGGGAAGAAGAAAAACACTACGACCTTGCGCAGGCTGTCATGGTCTATATCAGCAGCAAAAAGCGAGATCCAGGGAATCGCCTCCTGCGCCTTCTCTATGAACTTTTCAAATCCGATGACAACGCAGCAGGGAAAATGAAGACCCTGGAAAATGACTATCAGATCAAACTCAATGAATCAGAAGAAGGGATGGTGGACATCATGTGCAATCTCAGCGTAGGTATCGCGAAAGCCGGCGTAGACAAAGGATATCTTCTTGGCAGACAGGATGGAAGAATAGAAGGCAGACAGGAAGGCAGACAGGAAGGCGTACGAGATGGTGTGCGGCTTGGGAAAGCGGAAAATCAACGCGAAATCACGGTGCGCATGCTGGAAAATCATATGCCGTTGGAAATCATTGTGAGAATCACCGGGCAGTCAGAGGATGATATCAAGAGAATCGCAGAAGAGGAGTCGCTTCCCTGCTAATGGCTATAGCTAGGGAACGCCGATTAAATCTGACAACGATTTCATCAGTGTTTCCCTAGCCAAAGGACGCGGAATACATCCGAGTCCTTTTTAGTGGAATTCTCATCGAAGCAGCTGCTGAAATGTGATAAAAAAAACATATATTTTATCATTCCGATCCGCCAAAACTCCCAAGATACGGCGAGCTGAGCCGGATCCAAGGACATCCATCATGCCAAAGACGTATAAAAATATCCTGATCATAAAAATGAGCTCCTTGGGGGACATCATTCACGCGCTCCCCTCCCTCTACGCCCTGCGCAAGGCCTATCCCGATGCCAGGATCACATGGGCCGTACATCCTGCCTTTGCGGGAATCCTTCCCGGCAAGCCGTGGATCGATGAAGTCTACCTCGTCGACCGGAAACGCATCAATCAGCTCTCCTACTGGAGAGAGATCCGCAAAGACCTGCATGCGCATCACTTCGACCTCGTCATCGACCTGCAGATGATCGCCAAGAGCGGACTCATCTCCTTCCTCTCCGGCGGCAAGAAAAAGATCGGCTATCATGATGCACGTGAAGGTAGCTTCCTTTTCAGCAAACCGATCTCCGGCTCCCATAAGCACGGACACATCATCGAGCAGCTCTTAGACGTCATGCGTTATCTGGGCTGCCCCGCAGACAAGATCGAGTTTCCCCTTCCGGATCTGACAAAAGAAATGGAAACCGTCACTACGCTTCTCCAGACGAACGGCGTCAAAGGAAGCTACGTCCTTCTCGTCCCCGGGACACGGGGCGACCATAAGAAATGGCCCATTGCGTACTGGGGCGAGCTTGCAAGGAAACTCGCCGAGGACAAGATCACCACCGTCATTGCGGGCTCAAAAGGCGAGATGCCCATGGGCGAAGCCATCCGAAAGCTCTCTCCTTCCCCGTATACCGTGAACCTTATGGGACAGACGAATCTCTTAGAACTCGCCGCTCTGGAAAAAATGGCGGTACTTCACATTTCCAGCGACACCGGCCCCCTCCACATCGCAAACGCCGTCCACATGCCCATCATAGCCCTCTTTGGTCCGACACTTCCGGACAGAAGCGGCCCCTATGGGAATGACAACAGCCACGTCCTTTTGGCAGAGCATCCGGGGACAAAAGAATGTAAGATGGCAAGCCTCCCAGTGGAGAAAGTGTATCGGATGATACGGGACATTTTGAGAAAATGAGTGCTATTGTGATCTTCAAATTTGTTGGAAATGATAAAGAAAAGTAGATTAGATAGAGAGGAACGGAGTTATGGAACTTCTCATCAAAGATTTCGCTAAAATTCATGAGGCCCAAATAGGATTTGATGGGTTGACGGTTATTGCTGGGAATAACAATACAGGCAAAAGCACTGTGGGAAAGATCCTTTTTGCACTCTTTGATTCCCTGCATCATATTGATACACGCATCAATAAAGAAAAGGAACATTTATTAAAACAGATTGTAGAAGAAGAAACATGGGAATTGCTATCTGGAAAAGATACGGGAAAGAAGGCATTCCTCATTGTGACGGCTCTGAAATACTTTGCCGAATACATAAAGCAGGGAGGAGATCCACTTTCTTGGAAGGCTAAAGAAGTATTCAGTTTGTTCTATGATTGGGCTATACCTCTTGCTGTTGAAGAAGAACAGGCGTTTTTAGGGAATGTGCATCGCAGAATGAAAGAAGCACGCCAAGTGAACCGGGCTTCTTATAAAAAGCAAGTCTTAAAGCAGTCTTTCGGTGATATTTTTTATGGACAGATGAATTCCTTGCTATATCCAGACCGTGAAGCAGAAGTTGACCTAAGACTCAAACAAAAGTCTATTTCTCTGTGCTTCTTGCAGAATGACTGTACAAAAGCGGAGCTGGGAATTGATATTACAAGCAACATCATGTACATAGATAATCCATTTGTGGTAGATCATATAGCTTTTGGTTTGAGTGCAGGAATTATTCGTCGATATGAACTGTCCAGTGAGACCCCGATGGAGAAAAAATTATTGCGAGGGCTGGAACGTCAGTCTCCGGAATTACTTCAGACGGTCATAGCGCAGAAAAGGCTAGAAAAAGTGCTGGCGAGGATGCATGATGTCATTGCTGGCGAAACAACGAGACAAGGAGATAAATTATCGCTCAAAAATATAACGTATACGAAACCAATTAAGCTGGAAAATCTCTCTACAGGGCTGAAAGCTTTCATGATTTTGAAACTTCTTATAGAAAATCAGGCACTTAAGGAAAAAGATATTCTTGTTTTAGACGAGCCGGAAGTTCATTTGCATCCGGAGTGGCAGATTCTTTATGCGGAAATTGTTGTTCTCCTGCAACAGGCATTTCACTTGACGGTTCTTTTGACTACGCATAGCCCTTATTTCTTGCATGCACTGGAAGTTTACTCTGCGAAGTACGGTATGGAAGAACAGTGCCGGTACTACCTGGCGGAAAATAAAAATAATGAGGTTTCTTTCTGCAACGTAACAGGCGATACAGAAAAGATTTATCAGATGATGTTGAAACCATTTGAGGACTTACAGAGGATGCTCTATGGAGATTGAACAGGTCGTAATGCCTAAAGGGCTGAAGAAATATGAAACGACGCTGAAAGAAACATCGAAGAGTGAACCGGAATCAGGTGAAATTTCTTACATGACCGAGTCGCAAGTGAAGGCCATTCATTTTGATCATGTGGTCCATGACTATGTTCGCGAGTTCCATCTGAGAAAGATCCCAGCGTCCAATGATGCGCTGCTGGAACAGAGTGGCGAATACTACTTCATGGAATTTAAAAGCGGTAGCCTGAGAGATAGAAAGAAAATGTCGGAAGTCAAGAGGAAAATCTACGAGAGTCTCTTGATCTTTTGTGACATATGCAAAACGACGATTTCTTTTTCCCGCCAGCATATGACATATGTGCTTGTGTATGAGCCGGAGAAGAATCAGCAGGCTCTCACCGGGATTATGAATGCTGTGGGAAGTCTCGCAAAGCGTCCGGCGGACATATTCGGGCTGCAAGGGCAGTTCAAAAATGTGTATTTTAAAGAGGTCCATGTGCTTAGTGGAGCCGAACTGGATCATAATTTTGTACCAAAGCATTTCGCGGAGGAATGAGACGTGAAAGTCATGCTGGTAGATTTTCATAAATTCATAGGCTACAGCGGTGGCATCGAGAACGTCTTCGCTAAGATGGTGAGTGCCCTTTCTGAAAGAGGCTACGACGTCATCGCCGTCTTTGCCGACGAGAAAAGAGAGGGAGAGCCATTCTTTTCCATGCCCGAGAGCGTGAAGCTCCTGAACCTGTACCATCTGCCGGGGGAGAAAGCAGTGAAGCCGATTTGGGACATCATTCGTTAGAAAGGGAATATTATGGATTCTAAATTTATAGCGAAAATTAAGGCTGCTTTTGATAACGTTATACAGTGTGATGATGAGAATCAGATAGAATTCTGGTATGCTCGCGATTTGATGCCGTTGTTAGGGTATGAACGCTGGGAAAACTTCGATAAAGTGATTCTGCGAGCTATTGATAGCTGTTACACGGCCGGCATTCCTATTGTCGAACCATTTTCGCGAGGTCACGAAAATGGTTCGACTTGGCAGCGGGGCGCAAAGAAATGTTAAAGATTATATGCTGACAAGATATGCTTGTTATCTAATCGCACAGAATGGCGATCCCCAAAAAGAACAAATTGCTTTTGCACAAGGGTATTTTGCGGTACAAACAAGAAAACAAGAGTTAATTGAAGAACGAATTTCTTATATAGAAAGAACAGAGGCCAGAGAAAAATTACGAGAATCAGAAAAACGCTTATCAAAAAATATCTATGAACGTGGAGTGGATGATTCTGGGTTTGCAAGAATCCGCTCAAAAGGAGATGAAGCGTTGTTTGGCGGGCATACTACTAAGCAAATGAAAGAAAATTTGGGAATTAACGAGCGAAGACCTTTAGCTGATTTTCTACCCACCTTGACTATTGCGGCCAAGAACTTGGTAACTGAAATGACAAATTACAATGTGGAAACCAAGGATTTGATGGGTGAATCACGTATTACAAGAGAACATGTACAAAATAATCAGTCTGTAAGAGAGATGCTTGGTCAAAGAGGGATACGCCCCGAAGAGTTACCGCCGGCAGAAGATATTAAAAAGTTGGAGAGACGAGTCAAGACACAGGATAAGAAACTGATGGCAGAAGTCGGTTGTCTTCCAGATCATTCGTCTTAATGATTTAGGAGATGCTTTCTAGGAAAATACTGATTCAATCGTTGTCTGATTTTATTCTTACGCTTTCAGGCAACGCCTGGAATGATCTGGCGCGAATAGCGAGCTATTTAAGGAGGTTTATGACGAAGCATTGCCTGAAAATACATGCTAAATCAGATTCTGCGATTGAATCAGTGGTGTCCTGAATGGTTGAATTCCAGTTGAAATACTATTACTATACAGGGAGAAAAATCCATGAAAGTCATGCTGGCAGATTTTCATAAATTCATAGGCTACAGCGGCGGCATCGAGAACGTCTTCGCTAAGATGGCGAGCGCACTTTCTGAAAGAGGCTATGACGTCATCGCCGTCTTTGCCGACGAGAAAAGAGAAGGAGAGCCCTTCTTCACCGTGCCCGAGAGCGTAAAGCTCCTGAACCTCTACCACCTGCCGGGAGAGAAAGCGGTGAAGCCAAGCGGACTTACGAAAGCGCTCCGCGAAGTCATCCGCCCCTTCTCCAGAGCGGCAGCCAGAAATCAGAATTACCGCCTGCTCTATCAGGCGAAAGCGCAGCTGTCACGGCTTCTCGAGAAAGAAAAGCCGGACGTGATCGTCTCCTTCCGTGAACCCACCGGACGGTTGCTTTTGGATGGCGTGGGGACGAAGATCCCCGTGATCTCCATGCTGCACAATGATCCGGATGAGATCTTCCGCGGCTCGCCGGCAGAGGAAAGGAAGGCCTTAGAAAAAAGCGCCGCCATTCAGGTGCTGCTCCCTTCTTTTATTTCCAAAGCGAAAAAATACCTGCACTACGACCACTTCATCGCGATACCGAATGCGGTGAACGCGCCGCACGTTACGGCAGATCATCTCGCAAAGAAGGACAAGTACACCATCACCTGCGTCGGCCGTCTCACCGGCCGCACCAAGCGTCAGCATCTCCTGATCGAAGCCTTCGCAAGGCTTTCCAAAAACCATCCGGACTGGCAGGTGAAGCTCTGGGGAGATACCTATGATAAGCCCTATGTCGCTTCGCTGAGGTCCAAAATAAAAAAGTACGGACTGGGAAAGCAGGTCTTCCTTTGCGGGACGACAAAAGACATGGATGCTGTCTGGAAAGAGACAGACATCTTTGCATTTCCCAGCCATCACGAAGGGTTTGGATTGGCCTTAGTAGAAGCAATGTGCTGCGGTATCCCGGCGGTCGGCTATCGAAGCTGTCCGGCGGTGAATGAGATCATCGTATCGGGGGAGAACGGGCTCCTTTGCGAAGATGGGGTAGCCCCTTTGTCGCAGGCGCTGGGATGCCTAATGGACGATCGCACGCTTCGCCGAGCCTGTGGGGAAGCAGCGAGCTGCATGGCGGAGAAGTATCATGCGGAGAAGGTTTGGGCGCAGTGGGGGAAGTTTCTGTACCAAGCTATAGATAAAGGGGAGGATCATTTGGGGGACTGATTTTAGTTTATTATTAAATATTGCAGTGAAATGAGGAAGTTATGAAAATATTGATTGCACACTTTTCAACGCATTGGGTGAATACAGTTGGTGGAATGGAGAAGGTTGTTTGTAAATTTGCTCATGAAATGATTAATAGAGGTCACGAGGTAACGGTCTTATATATTGACAAAGAAGAAGGTGCTCCATATTTTCCTCTGGATAATCGCATTAAAACAATCAATATTCTTTTTGAACATGGACAAAAAGTGATTTCTGAAAAACTTCCTATCAGATTGCGCGCATGCCGAGAGTTCTGGAGACTATTCAGCTTGAAAAAAGCGAGGACAATCAATGCGGAATATAAAGGGAAACTGTATGGGCAGCAGATTCAAAAATTGATCAAGCAGCAGAGGCCAGATATAGTAGTGGCTTGTTCTGGTCAATCCATTAAATATGTGATTGATGATGCGAAATGCCAGATACCAGTAGTAGGTATGATTCATTCGGATTGTCATGTGACGATTCCAGAGTTGTCTGAGGAAGAACTTTATGCGATGGGCAAATGTAAGATTATTCAAGTGCTATTGCCTTCTTATATTGATACATGCAAAAAATTTATAAAAGGGACTCAGTTTACTGCTATTGGAAATGCGGTGGAGCCAGTTGTTAAATTTGCTGAGTGTTATAAGGGGAAAAAAGCACATAAGATAGTATGTGTAGGGGCATTTAATGGAAATAAGAATCAGCAGTTATTGGCAGATGCATACGCTTTGCTCGCGGATAAGTATAAGAATTGGAGCGTTGAATTTTGGGGAGACTACCACTCTAATAAAGGTATGGTAGTAAAAAAATATATTGAAAAGAAAAATAATACCCAATTAAAAATTATGGGAACAACCACAAATATTGAAGAGGTGTATGCTTCTGCGGACGTTTTTTGCATGCCGAGTCATCTGGAAGGATTTCCATTGGCTTTGACGGAGGCTATGGCAGCTGGACTACCCGCAGTTGGACTAAAATCTTGTCATGCGGTGGCAGAGCTTATAGAGAATGAGAAGAGTGGACTTCTGGTGGATAACACCAAAGAAGCACTGGCTGCTGCCTTGGAAAGATTAATAAATGACCCAACCTTGCGCAAACGAATGGGGAAAGAAGCACATCATGCTATGGAAGCCTATGCGCCAGATGTGATTTGGGGGAAATGGGAAGACTTGCTTCAGGCTGCAACTGGGGATTTAGCAGAATATAACAAAAATGAAAGGAATAATTTGGTATGAAAATAGTTATGGCCTACTTTGAAAATGTGGCTGATTGCACAGGAGGGTTAGAACGCATTTTATGCGATTTTTCTAATGCAATGGTGGAGAGAGGGCATAGTGTGTCTATTGTGACGAATGATGAGCATGATGGAAGCCCTTATTATCCGTTGAATTCTTCTGTTTCTGTTATTAATTTGAAGGCAGTGCTGGGGGGCGAAAGGCGGCTCTCTTATCAAGCGAAGATCATTCGGGAGGTGTTTCGATTTTTTGGAAAGAAATATGTAAGAGTTTGGAAAGAACAATATCGAAATGGATATATAAAAAAGATATTACCGGAAATTATTAGAAACATCTCGCCGGATATTATTATTTCCTATAATAACGAAACTACTGGGCAACTATATCGGGCAGGCTTGAATATACCTTATGTTACTATGTTTCATAGTACGCCGGATTTTTTGTGTAAAAATATGACTAAGGCGGAGAAAGCGGGGCTGGAAGCAAGTCGAGTTGTGCAGGTACTTACGCCTTTGGCTGTCGAAGAAGCAAAAAAATATTTTAAAAATGACAATATTATTTGTATTCCAAATGAAGTTCACCAATATCGGTACGATGTAAGACGAAAGCGAGAAAAACATATTATAATAAATGTGGCACGCTTAAATAAGCTAGCCAAAAGACAACATTTGTTAGTCGAGGCGTTTGGAAAGGTAGCTGTAGATTATCCTGATTGGGAGCTGCAACTTTGGGGAGATGGAGATGCGAAATATATAAACCTGATAAAGAAGTTTATTGAGAAACACAAGTTAGAAGAGCAGGTTCATTTAATGGGGAAAACCAAGGAAGTTTGCAAAGTTTATAAAGATGCAGATTTATTTGTGTTTCCAAGTGCTTTTGAAGGATTTGGGGTGGCATTGGTCGAGGCTATGTCAGCAGGATTGCCCTGTATTGGATATAGATCCACTTGTGGAGTAAATGAAATTATTAAAAACGGAAAGAATGGGCTTTTAGTAGATGATGGAGTAGATGCGCTTACAAACGGTCTTAAGATCTTGATGAATGATCAAAGAAAAAGAATCGTTATGGGAGAGTATGCTCAGTCATATGCCAAACTATATTCACCAGAACGAATATGGGAGCAGTGGGAGAAAATTTTGGGGGGCAGTCGAAATGAATAAAATGCTGCTGAATAACTTAATCGTTGCAATGTTTTTGGGATTGGCAATTACGGTTCCTATGAAAAGCTATTTTACTGCCATGATGGTATTATTCGTTATTTTTTGCATTCTCAATTATGACCATATACGTTGGGAAGACGTAAAAGAGAAAATGAGAAAGACAAATAAAGACATATGGGGAGGCATTGTATCTTTTTTCGCATGTCTTTTTTTAAGTGCGCTTCTTACGTTGGATAAAGACGATATTGGTTTGACTTTTTCATTTTTTAAATCTGCAATGTCGATGGCTATGATCTATTATATGGTGATGAGATTTGGTTCTGCGCAGGGGTGTTATTGGGGAATTTGTGGGGCATCGTTGATTGTCTTTTTATATGCTTTTTTTCAATTTATTCAGAATCCCAATGCACGAATTGATAGCTTTTACGGAAATCCCAATAGCTTTGCTATTATGTTACTTTCGCTTATTCCATGCTTGTATTATATTGCAAGAAATACCAGAGGTGCATTTCGTCTTTTATCTGTGGGGGAATGCGCAGCAGCTTTTCTTTTCTTGGTCATGACTGGCTCGAGGGGTTCATTGTTAGGGATAACAATAGGAATGCTAATTTCAGGGGGCGTGATATTATGTCATATGAAGGAGAAAATAACTGCAAAGCGATTAAAATTATGTGCAGTGGCTTTTTTAGTGATAGCTTTTCTTGGGGGAGGTGTTTTATATACAATACAGTCTTCTCGTACAGGAAATGATGCTATGGGGGGAGAGAGAATTCAAATGTGGGAAGCGAGTGTGGAGATGTTCAGGGATCATCCACTCTATGGCGTGGGTGCTACTAAATGGAACAAAGAGTATGCGGAGACTTATCATCGGCCCGGCGTCATAGAAATACACATTGCATTTCCTCACAATATGTTTATGTATTTTGGTGCATGCTTTGGAATGATTGGGCTGATTGGGTATTTGTCATATTTGATACTTACGGTGAAAGGGCTATACCGAAGTGCGAAAAGTTTTTCAAACAATGAGGTAACATTTTCATTGCTGTTACTTTTTGTGTCATTTATGGTAGAAAGTTGTTTTGATAATACCTTAAATTATAAAATGGTGGCTACACTGTATTTTACTTGCTTTGGCTATTTATTGTCTCGGTATGTATCAAGTCCAAAAGCGGTGAATGGAGATCTCTAAAAATGGGAATGCTGAAAGGCACTAATGAAAATATTTTGATAAGCTTAAGACATAAAAATATCGTCATTATCTACATGCTCTACTTTGGAGACATGGTCTCTTTTTCGCCATTTCTTGAGATCCTTCGCCGCGAAGCTGTTGGCTCTAAGATCACGCTTGTCATCGATGCCAGATTTCAAGAGGCTTTCCGATATAATCCATGCATCGATACAATCATTCCTGTGGATCGTAAAAAGATGGGGTTTTCTGCTACTTGGAAACTTGGGAAAGAAATCGGGAAGACGCATCCGGACATTCTCATGGTGCTTCACGGGACGACGCGTACTTTCCTCATGGCGAAGGCGATGAAGGCGAAGGTGTGGGTCGGGGAAACAGGAAATCCACTGGGGCGGTTTTTTATCGATGATGAAATACTGGTGGAGCGGCGTGACTGTCATGCGGTAGAAAAGTATGTCAAGGTGCTGGAGCACTTGGGCGTGTCAAACTTGGACCACCATGGGATGCAGATGTATACCTGCCCTGCATGGGAAGAGGGGGCAAAGGCTTTTTTTGCCGCAGAGGGGGTAAAGCCGGGGGATAGACTGGCGGGATTTTCTGTGGGGAGCTCGACCGCGGAGAAGAATTGGTCTGCAGAGAAATATGGAGAAGTGGCGGACCACTTCGCTCGCCTTGGCTATCGCCCTGTCTTCTTTGGCGTCCCCAGCGAGATGCCGCTCATAGAGAAGGCTTTAGCACATATGAAACGCAGAGATGAGGCCATCATGGCGGCCGGGAAGCTCTCTATGGGGGAGTTCATCGCGGCAGCTTCTTGGTGCGCAGTCGCTTTTACGAATGACAGCGGACCGATGTACGTGTTCGATAGCCGCAAGGTGCCGGTGATCGCGATGTTTGGGCCGAGCAATGCGAAGCTCCATCATCCGCTGGGGGAGAAGTCCTGCGCACTGGCGACGACGGATATGCCGCGCACGCAGGATCATGTGAATCATACGATTCGTGACAGGTCTTATACGCCGATAGATGCTATTTCTGCGAGTGAGGCCGTCCGTGCCGGTGAGTGGGCACTGGGGCTGAAGGATGATGAACGGTATGAGGGACATCTTGCGTTAGTACATAAAAACGAGCAAGGGGGGGGATAGAGTACTTTTGAAACCTATTGAATGCTGATGGGGAATTGTATCAAAATTTAATTAACCACGGGTATAGGGAAACAAACTGCTTTCGCTCGAAGAGAAGAATTTATTTGCGAGCATGGATGTGATTTTTGCTTTTGCATGTATTATTTGCTCAAAATAAAAAGCAGGAGGCATTTTATGGGATGTATTAGTAAGGTGGTTATTCAGGACAGAGGAATTCAATCTTTGTATCATTTTACACAAGCTGACAACCTTGAAAATATATTAAAGTATGGAATTTTGACTAGAAAAGAACTGAATGAGCGATCAATTGCATATTTTCAATGTGATAATGATCGCGTAGAGGGGCATCTCGACTCAGTTTCATTGTCAATCTCTCATCCGAATTATAAGATGTTTTATCTGCAACGAAATAAGCATCCTGATAAGACATGGGCTGTTTTAGACATTAATCCGGAAGATATACTTTGCAATAATGATATACACTGTGCTTTTTACTGGACAAATGCTGCAGACAGCAGAATGAAATGTTTGAACCCTTTTGATCTTGAAGGAGCAAAAAGTTTTGAAACATTATTTGGGAATTGGCCTTTAAATATTTCGCGAAAAGACAGCGAACCAATCGAGAGAAGAAAGACTCTTTATGACAGATTTCCCACAAATCCTCAAGCTGAAATACTGGTGTTTCATTCTATCGAACCGAGCTCTATTCGGCGAATATTTTTTCAGAATGAGGAGGATATGGAAAGATATCAAAATATTATTACTCAAAAACCATGCCAAAAATGTGAAGTTGTTTTTAGACAAAGATATGACAGCGCAGATTGGAGGACTTATTGTGGCTAAGAGACCTGTATTTATTGCAGAGCCTGGTATCGGGGTGGCTTATAAGACAATTATGGTGGATTTTCCATGGTTTGGAGGTTTTGCAAGAGTACAGAAAGAAAAATGTGTTAAAAGTCTTCACGATGCATATAGGGAGGGGCATCGCGGACAAAAGGTGTTAGAAATTTCAAATTATTCATCGGAGTCTTTAGGGGTGGCATTAAGCGCATTTAATCTCGCTATTAGGAATGGAAAAGGGAAAAATTTTACAGTAGAATGTATTTTTCAGTCGTCCAAGATTTTTGCGGATGGAGGGCCATACAAGGATCTTCTATATTGTTCTTCTAAAGAAGCAAAAAAAGACATTCGCTTAAAAACGAGTGGACAACTGAAATCGTTTGCTCTAAATAATCAACTGTTTCCTCTCGAACCAAAGACTTTCTTTTACAATTGGGTGTATATTAATACGTTGGTAAAAAACGAGCGATTGGCGCTAGAAATATTAGATTATGATGCATTTACGGACATTGCATTTAATCCGAATGCATCGTGCAATTGTCAGGCGGCAGCAGTTGCAGCGTATGTTTCACTGGCCAAATCCCAGAAGTTATCCCAAGCGCTTGTAAGTCCCGAGTCTTTTTTGCAAATTGTTTATGGAGGGAAAATGTGTCAAGAGCAATCCCTTTTTAGTTAGCGAAGTAATGTTGAATTAAGAGATAATGATTCCAGAGATTCAGACCAGCCCCTTGGATTTTAAACGCGGATCTGTGGCATAATTAGATCAAATAGGAGGTCATTATCATGCCAAAGAAAAAGAACGACCAGATGCTTAAAACTATCGGACGGCTTACACTGGAACGTGATTTTCTTCAGGGGCATTTTTGCCAAATTAGAGAAGCAGCTCCAAGCCTCACAGACTGTGATCCTAAAGGACGGTAAGCTCTCTGTTAAGCGGCAGTGAGAGTTATTGGGCGTAAACCGTTCAGGGTTCTACTACCTGCCGATTCCGCCTGATGAAGAGCGTATTGCGCAGCAGGAGGAATTGATGCATCGTATTGATCACTGGCATGTAAAATTCCCGTATTTAGGCTCTAGGAAAATAACCGTAAAGCTCCGTGAGGATGGCTACAAGGTGGGGCGTAAAACTGTCAGGTGCTTGATGCAATTATAGGCCATTATCTTTCCGACACACTCGATATAGAGTCCGTTATTCAACCTATTAAAGAAGCGGTAACAATGCATGGAATTCCGGCTATCCTGAACTCCGATCAGGGGTGTCAGTTTACCAGCGCAGAGTACAAGGTTCTTCTGTAAGGTCTCCAGTATTGTGGTTCACTTTTTCATTGACATTTACAACTTTCAAAGGAAATCAAATTTTTATGGATGGATATAGAAAGCAGATAGAAATCGAATTAACCATAAATTCAGATGTAGAAAAGCAGGATGATAAAAGCAGAGTTACATTATTAGAAAAATTGAGTTACATGGTTTTTACTTTAAATGTAGGTACATGTACTTTGTTTTCTACCTTAAGTAATGAGAAAATTGATTTCAAGAATATTTCCATAAACAGCAATTTGACATCAAGCATAAGTGTTTTATTATGGGGAGCATTGCTAATAATTTTTTCATTTTTTTTAGGTTACATGTCAAGTGCATGCAAAGCTAAGTATTTTTCAAAGCTTTGTAAATATGAGAAATGTCAATTGAAGAATGTCTTGATGTTTGAAGACTATGTTTTGGGAAAGAGGTATTGCGATATGTTTTCTCCATACACTGAGGAACAGATGTATGATAGTAATTTAAAATTGTTACAAAAAAATTTAGTGTTCTATGAACAACTAAAAAAAGTAAACAAGTGCAACTTAAGGGTTTCAAAATGTTTAGAGAAAGCATCTGCGGCATATTGTTTCTTATCCCTGCTCTTTTTTTTAGAAGGAATTCTAGTGTTCCAAAATCAATCTCTTTACATAGGGGGATCTTTTGCGACTTCTTTTTGGAACTTTTTTAACAGTGATTATATGCATTTAACAATACTGATTTTCTCATTCATCTATGTAATATATCAATCTTTTGCTAAACCATTTTTTTATTATAATCAAAAAAAGAAATTGAGTAAAAAGATTTGCCAAAAATCAGAAGGCAGTGGGAGACTATAATGGCGGTATGAGGCGCATCTCGTGTTGATAAGGGGACATGAGAATGTGTAACATGTTATGAAGCCTGAAGAGGTATATATGAATCAGATCACAATCGTAGTGCCTTGCTTTAATGAAGAGGAGGTACTCAGACAATTCCATCAAAGAGTGAACGAAGTGCTTTCCGCTATAGAGGATTGCTCATTTCGGCTTCTTTTTATCAATGATGGCAGTCGGGATAGCACGCTGTCGATGATTCAGCAAATGGCAGAAGAGGATCCGAAGGTATCCTATATCAGTTTTTCCAGAAATTTTGGGAAAGAATCGGCTATGCTGGCAGGGCTGGATTATGCAGATGGGCATGCTGTCATTATCATGGATGCTGATCTGCAGCACCCGCCGGAGTTAATTCCTGAAATGCTGAGGTATTGGCGAGAGGGTTATGAGGATGTTTGCGCCAAGCGAACGGATCGGAAGGATGAGGGATATGTCAAGGGGAAGCTGACGAATCTCTTTTATTATCTTTTGCAGAAATCGAGTCGGACGGAGATCCAGCGTAATGTGGGGGATTTCCGGTTGCTGGATATGCGCTGTGTGGCGGCGCTTCGTCTGATGAGAGAGAGGGAGCGTTATACCAAGGGGCTTTTTACCTGGGTAGGTTTCAAGAAGAAAGAGATCCCTTTTCATGTGGAGCCGCGCGCAGCGGGGAAAACTACGTGGAATTACTGGTCTCTCATGAATTTGGCGCTGGAAGGGATCACTTCTTTTACTACGGCGCCGCTTCGTCTGGCATCTATGATGGGCGTGGTGGTTTCTATATTGGCTATTTTGTATATGATCTATGTCTTGGCTAATGCATTGATCTATGGGGATCCGGTGGCCGGATACCCTACGCTGATCACGGTCATGCTCTTCTTGGGTGGCGTACAGCTTCTGGCATTGGGGATCATAGGCGAGTATCTGGGGCGCGTTTTCAATGAAAGCAAAAATCGGCCTTCATATCTGATCGATGAGATGAATGGTCACAAGATGATCTACAGGGGGGCTGTATCATTGGAAGAACGGGTCACACAAAGAGATTCGGATACATATGATCGGGAAGACGGATCAAAAGAATAGGGTCTGTTTTCCGGCAAGATTTGGGTGGTAAGGAACATACTATGGAAAAGAAAAATGAGATGCGCTCATGGGCGATTTTAGCGGCAGTGTTTTTGTTTATGTTATTGTTGAATGTTCTCATGCCGATCCATCGAGATGACTATGATTATTCTTTGGTGTGGGGGACGATGCAGCATGTCAATTCATTCTCTGATGTGCTGCAGTCTATGTGGAATCATTATCTGACTCATGGCGGACGCATGGTGACGGTATTTGGTCTGGATCTGTTCTTATGGTTGGGAAAGATTTGGCTCGATATAGCGAATGCGTTTGTTTTTACAGCGTTTACTGCACTTTTGTATTTTCATGCGATACGAAGGGTGTCCATCGGCCGATCCTCAGGGCTTTTGGGACTGACTGCATTTTTGCTGTGGCTGGTTTTGCCTCATTTTGGAGAAGTGGCTGTGTGGAAGAGTGGGTCCACGGTTTACTTGTGGTCAGGGTTTTGCGTTGCTGCGTTTTTATTGCCATATAATTTGTATTTGGCAGGGCAGCTTCATTGGAAGCGTGGTATCGCTGCCGTTATGTTTTTTATGGGCATTTTGGCTGGATGGTCAGTGGAAAATCTGGCGGTGACGGTGGTTACGCTGACTTTTTGGATCACAGCGTATTGCTGGAAGAAAAAGATGTTAAAGGCTTGGATGCCGATCGGTATGGTTGCCTCGTTCTTGGGGTTTGTAGGAATATTAGCAGCTCCCGGAAACTATGTGCGCTATGGGGAACAGGGGTCCGGTAAGGGTATCCTGATCCATATCGGAAATCAGTTCGCCGGTAACGGAGAGATGATCCTTTATATACTGCCGGTACTCCTGCTGCTTTATCTGGTATGGACGGCATTGAAGCTGCAGCTTTCGGAAGAAAAAGGAGAGACGTTCGAGAGGACCTCCGTGCATATCAGTGTAGGTCAGAACGTTATTTTGGGGCTGATCGCACTGATGCTCATTTCTTATTTTTCGGGCGGATGGCTGGCTTCTTCCTTGACGGAATTCCTGATCGCTCATGTACTGACACCGCTTCATGTGACACGTGCAAAGACGTTGGCGCAGTTTGCACATACGATGTCCGGCTTGGAAGAAATGGTGGTATATCTTGGCGGGGTGTGCCTGGTCTTCTGCTTGGCAAAGCAGTCGATGGGGATTCCTGGGCGAGTATTGAAGAGCGTAAAGGCCAAAGATGTATGTATGGCGTATCCGGCAGTGCGGTTTGCCGCAGCTTGCTTTTTGCTGGCTGCTTTTAATAATTTTGTCATGATCGCAGCACCTACTTTTCCTGCGCGTGCCACTTTCAGCTCGGTGTGCTTTATTCTCGTAGGGACACTGGCCATTTTGCATATGCCGGAAATGAAGAGTGCATTTGCCGGTACGACTGGCCGCATATTGAAAACGGGAGGTGTCGTGCTGGGGGGATTTTTGGCGGCTTCGGCGGTCATGGTATCCTTGGCGATGACACAGGCGCAGGCTGAGCGAATTCAGTATATTGAGAGAAAAGCGGGCTCTATGGAGGTGGTGGAGCTTCCACCGATCGAAATGAAAAATAGAGCGCTGCGCCATGTTTTTTTTGTCGATTTTGATAATGGGGTGACAAAGGGGGGGCTTTGTCATTATTATGGCATTAAGGATATCAAGGTGGTCAAAGGCGTATCGTTGGATACATGAAGGCCATGTACAGGGTAGGCCCATGCCCTTTGGCGGGTAAGTCAATAAAAAAAGGAGCTGTGAAGAAATGAATCCTCATTTCTT
>ULPT01060738.1_pt1 | contig 22446 bp, 23 predicted proteins | sample 1953751 | NCBI WGS metagenome assembly ULPT01 (sample SAMEA4835636, study PRJEB28245) | human gut metagenome | biome: gut microbiome; material: fecal sample | place: Denmark | collected 2008 | reverse complement strand
GGATGGATTCTCTTCGTTGCGTATGTGCTTTTTCTTCTCTGGCTGACCATTTTATCTCGGCGGCCGAGAGTGGGGGAACGAGTTTTTAAGTGGGAACTGTTCTGGGCGTACCGGGCGTGGATTGCAGGTGAAAGCTTCGGGAGAACCGAGAGCATTCAGAACATAAATAACATTCTTGTGTTCATACCGTTTGGAGTCTTATTTCCGGTGAAGAACTGGAAAGCATTATTGCTCACGGTACTTCTCTTCTCGGCAGCAATAGAAACGGTTCAATTCGGCTTCAATCTTGGCTGGTGTGAAATCGATGATGTGATCTGCAATGTTCTTGGTGCAGCCATTGGATTTGGATTATGGAAATTGATAAAGGGGAAGATGCATGCGGTTTGAGAGAAAGCTCGGATTTTATGAGAAGTACATAAAAAGGCTTCTGGATATTGTTTGTTCCCTCCTCTTCATCACAGTTTTCTGCTGGCTGTACGCGATTATCGCGGTGATTGTGAGAATCAAGATGGGAAGCCCGGTATTGTTTAAACAGCCGAGACCTGGGATCATTAAGAATGGGAAAGAAACTATCTTTGATATGTACAAGTTCCGGTCGATGACGGATAAGCGGGATGAGAATGGGGAGTTGTTGCCGGATGCAGATCGTCTTCCTGCATTTGGTAGGCTTCTTCGCTCCACGTCTCTCGATGAGCTTCCTGAGGTCTTCTGCATTCTAAAGGGAGACATGAGCGTGATCGGTCCTAGGCCACAGTTGGTTCGTGACATGGTCTTTATGTCTGACGAACAACGCATGCGCCACACGGCGAAGCCTGGTCTGACTGGATTGGCGCAGGTAAAGGGCCGGAACGCGGTTACTTGGGAAGAAAAGCTGAACTGGGATCTGAAGTACATTGAGAAGGTTAGCTTCCTTGGCGATGTGAAGATCCTATTTGAGACTGTTGCTGTGGTTTTTAAGAGGTCTGGAATTACGGACGGTGAAAATGCAACGGCTCTGGACTACGGGGATGCATTGTTGAAGAGCGGGAAGATAAGCAAAGAGAAGTACGAAGCTGAGCAGGCATATGCAAGACATCTGATTGAAGAGCATGAGGAGAGGAAATAATGGCGGAGGCAATAGCTTTTAAACCTGTATATTTACCACAGAATAAGGGACTAGGAAATGCATTAAAAGAAGCCCTTGCCAACTGCTCTAACAATCTTGTTGCGCGTATGGACAGCGATGATATCTCTGCCCCATACCGATTTGGAAAGCAATTGGAGGTTTTTACGGCAGATCCAGATGTTGATATCGTAGGAGGAAGCATAACAGAGTTTGTTGGTTCTTCGGATAATATTACTGGCGAAAGACAGGTCGAACTTACTGATACCGAAATAAAAAAGGACATGCATAGAAGATGCGCTATGAACCATGTTTCGGTAATGTACAAGAAAAATGCTGTCCTTGCGTCTGGCGGCTATTTGGATTGGCACTATAACGAGGACTACTACTTGTGGATCAGGATGCTCGAGCATGGCTGTAAATTTGCGAATGTTCCGTATCCACTTGTTAATGTACGTACTGGTGCCGATATGAGCGCAAGGCGAGGAGGATGGAAATATTTCAGAAGTGAACAGACACTTCAAAGATATATGCTGGAGAGGAAACTGATAAGTTTCCCGCGTTATGTTTACAACGTGGCACTAAGATTTGGTGGAGAGTTCGTGGCTCCAAATTCTGTTCGTCAGCTTATTTATAAAGCAATCCGAAAGGAATATGACCCGACCACTATTGATGAGACACTGACAGTGGATGCTGAGAATGCAAAACAACTTGAATATCCTCCATTCTCTGTAGCGACATCTGTGTATGGCAAGGATAATGCCGAATGGTTTGATACTGCGCTTAATAGCATTATTGTTAAGCAAACTGTCAAACCCTCCGAAGTAGTACTTGTTGTAGATGGTCCCGTGCCACAGTCAATTCAGGAGATAATAGATAAATATGCCAAAATCTGTCGGGGGGGGGTACTCCTTAAAGTAATTAGATTTGAACAGAACAAAGGCTTAGGAGAAGCGTTGAGGGTTGCAGTAGAAAACTGTTCTCACGAACTTATTGCCCGTATGGATAGCGATGATATCGCTGTCGAAAATAGATTTGAATTACAGCTAAGTACCTTTATCCGTCATCCTGACTTAACGATTCTAGGAGGTCAGATAGAAGAATTTATCACAACTCCAGATGAAGTGGTCGGAAAGAGAGAAGTCCCCGAAACTGACGATGATTTAAAGGATTATATGAAGAGGCGTTGTCCTTTTAATCATATGACAGTTATGTTCAGAAGAACCGATGTGCTCAAAGTAGGAAACTACCAGGATTGGTTCTGGAATGAAGATTATTTTCTCTGGATTAGAATGGCTCTTGATGGCATGAAATTCGGAAACCTGCCGGAGACTTTGGTGAATGTACGGGTGAGCGCAGAAATGTATTCTCGGCGTGGAGGAGCCAAATACTTTAAAAGTGAAGTTGGAATACAGAAATACATGCTTGAACATAAATTGATAAGCAAGCCGACATTTGTAATGAACTGTGGGAAAAGACTGATTGTTCAGAAATTATTACCGAACAAGATTCGAGGATGGGTATTTAGAACATTTGCAAGGAGTTAGCATGGGAAAATACGAAACTGGGTTAGTGAGTATTGTGATGCCTACTTATAAGCGTTCAGAAAAACTGACCCGAGCCATTGATAGTGTTTTAGCGCAAACATATAAGAGTATTGAACTTCTGCTTGTTAATGATAATGAGCCTGATGATGAGTTTACAGTAGATTTAAAACAAAGGGTTGCAAAATATCAAGGGGACCCACGGTTTAATCTTATTATTCAAAAAAAGCATATCAATGGCGCAGTGGCTCGTAATGTAGCTATTAAACAAGCTAAAGGAGAGTATATCGCATTTTTAGATGATGATGACTGGTGGGAAAAGGAAAAGATAGAACGTCAGGTAACTATGCTTCAAAAGTTGCCTCCCGAATGGGGCGGCGTGTCTTGCAAGTATCGTTTTTTCGATTTGGACGGAAAAGTTATTGGTGCCACAAAAAAGTATCGGGATGGTTATATTTATAAGGATGTCCTATTCTTACTTTCTGATGTTGCGACTGGAACTCTATGTTTAAGACACGAGGCGCTTGATGAAGTTGGGTATTTCGATGAAAACCTGCTTCGCCATCAGGATTTACAGCTTCTTGTTAACTTCACATTTAAGTATAAGCTGAAGGAGGTAGATGAATATCTCCATTGCTGCGATGTGAGTGATACCCAAAACAGACCGGATGGAGAAAAGCTTATTCAACATAAGAAACGGTTTTTCAAGTCGATCAATCCTATCCTTAATCAGATGAGCAAGAGCGATGTTAAGTGTGCTTATGCTTTGCATAAATATGAAGTGGGTTATGTTTTCCTTAAGAGTGGAGAACGAAAAAAAGGTTTTCGATACTGCTTGGCGATCTTTAGTTCACCAAAGGCTTTCTATTATGGTTGTAAGAAAACAGTGACAAAGATTGCTTCTGTGCTTAAGAGGTAGATAAGATGTATGAATTAAAGTATTTCCTTGCAAAAGTTAAATTTAAGCTTTCAGGAAATAACAAGGAAGTCATGAGTGACTATTTCAGAAAAGCCGGAATGAGCATCAAGGGGGGGTGCAATATCTGTTGCAATATTATGACAATGGAACCCTTCCTGGTCGACATAGGTAGCAATGTTACTATCTCTGGAGATGTGAAACTGGTCACTCATGACAACAGTGTGGCTAAATTGAATATTGGCGGAGCAGATGTCTTTGGAAGAATTGTGATCGGACACAACTGTTTTATAGGACAAAACAGCATAATCATGTACGGCGTAGAGCTTGCGAACAATATAATAGTCGCTGCAGGTAGTGTCGTCTGTAATTCATTTAGCGAAACCAATATAGTTATTGGTGGCAATCCTGCAAAAAAAATCGGGACGTGGGATGCCCTCAGAGAGAAGAACTCACCGTATGCGATTAGTCGTTCAAAGACAAAAGAGCTTTATTTACACGGAGATTACAGCAGATTTATTTCAAGGAAGAAAAAGGAGTAAGGGGAAAACATAGTGAAGATTGCTCATATGATACCAGCTCATCCCGTGTTACAGAATGAAATGACAAAAATGTTGGCTGTTGATTTAAAGTCATATAATTTTGATATTTTCATTGTACAGCTGAATAATGCACCGATTGCTGAGTTGCCAAAAGGGGTTGAAGCTTCGTTATTACGTATGTCTGCACCTATTTCAACGGCAGAAGAAAATAAAAAGTTATATGCAATACTCAATATGTACGACATTGTCATTTTTCATTCTTTTCAAATTCCTGCGAACTCAAAGGTGCTTATATCATTATTTCACCATGAGTATCTTAAGAAAATTGTCTGGATTGAGTGGGGATACGATTTATATATCGAAAGAATGTCGGGAATTAAAGGGGAGCTGGCTTACCGTATCAAACTACTAATCACAAAAATATTTGAGAAAAGGGTTCCCTACTTTGTTGCTATTCATCCAGCTGATATAGGCGCATATCATGAAATAATCAAGGGAAAGGCAAAAGTTTTTTTTGCCTTGTATAGAGGTCAGAATACCATAAAGCCAGATTTAAATGGTTATAGAAAGACTATGATGGCTAGAAGAAGCGAAAGAGGAGAAGCTATTTATATTCAGGTAAACCATAGAGCAGATAGAATACTAAATCATAAAGAAGTCCTAAGTAGACTATATGCCTATAAAGATGAAAACATCAGAGTATTTGTTCCTCTCTGCTACGGAGATAAGGAATATGGCGATGAGATTGAAGAATATGCTTTGAAATTATTCGGTAGCAAAGCGATATGTCCTCGAGAAGTAATGCCATATGATGAGTACATGGCTTATCTAATGCGTGTGGACATTTTCATTATGAATAGTGAGAGACAAGTAGGTCTAGGGAACATCCATCCCATGATTAGGATGCAGAAAAAGATATACATGCCAGAAAGTTCAGTACTATTCAAATACTTTAATCAATATGGTAATGGTATACAGGATGTAAAAATGATAGGAAAAGAGAGATACTCTGATCTAATAAAAGATGTTGATATGAATGCATTGTGTGAACATGTCAATGATTACTTAAATGTTGATAGTATTCATGAGTGGAGGGGAATCTTTGATCAAATTATCGAAGACTTCTCGAAAGGAAAGACTTCTGTATCATGATTGAGATAAACAACGGGCGTAGGATAGGCCAGCTATCACTAATAGTTATATGTGCCTTTTGTGTCATACTTTCATCTCCCTTTTTTAGCTCTATTGGCACAGAGACCGTATTAGTGACCATGATTTCTTGTGTTTTGATGTTTTATTACCGATACAAAACTATTAGCGCCTCTTCAAGAATTCTAATACTGTTAAATTTATTGTTTTTTGCAATCATAGTGGCATACAAATTGCTCGGTATATCATCTGCTGGTTGGGTTTATGCAGCAGGATATATGGGATGGATGTTTGCTACTATACTAGGATGCTATCTAGTCAATAATATTAGTTATAAACAGCTTAAAGTATTGTTCGGGATCATATATTTAGCTTGTGTGGCTTATTGTAGCTATATTGCTATAATGGGTAATCGCATCATGCAACAAGGAAGCGAATTGGGTGTTGAGTTAACAACTGCCATGTACAGCACCGCTTTTATGCTTTTTTCTGGAAGCTGTTTAATATTATTTCTAAATATTAGGAAGCGATCAACTAGGGTTTTAGCGGCTGTCGGATTTATTGTCGCTACATACGCGAATTTTGCTGTTTTGCAGAGAGGTGCAAATGCAATTTTCTCTTTAGTTTTATATATATTAATAATTCTGTTCAACAGCAAAAGAAGCCGTGCTGCATATGGATTAGTATTTGCTGTTATAATGATTCTTCTAATTGTCTTCCAAACTGGATTATATACGGATGTGTTGGATTTCATCGTAAGGATTGCACCATCTGAAAGAATAGCCTCTCGAATTAATTCACTCAATATTTTTTTACAGACTGGGGACTATATATACGCCGGAACTTCTGTTAGAACAAGAGGAATATTGTTGAACAGAACGTGGACTACATTCACAGATTCATTCTCAAGCATTATGGTTGGCATTGGAGATCATCGAAGTTACATTGGACCAATTGGAAATCATAATGAAATTGTAGATATGTTGGCGAGATACGGAATCGTTTTTTCAATGCCATTATACTTTATTCTCTTTAAGCAACACAACATGTATAAAGAGCTAATAAATGGATATAAGAAAAATAAAGTGTATCATCAGGCGACTTCAGTTTTCCTAATATATCTTGCACGTAATATAATAGGCAATGCCTTTTCAACAGCTGTAGCTATTCAGATGTTTATTTTTCTTCCAATCATAATAATATTGATTGAGACACAAAATGTACAATTACAATAATTACCCGGTTAGTGCCGAGGAGGTTTGAAATGATTATAGGAGCTTGTGGATTTGGTTCTACTGGGTCTAGTGCGGTTTGTGACTACATTCTAGAATTCGGCGAGGCGCAAGTTTTAGACAAAATAGAATTCACATGGGCATCAGGTGTAGATGGATTAGTAGATCTCGAATACCACCTTATGCATCCTCATGGCAGAACTAAGGATTCAATCGTTGCAATTCAACGATTTAAGAAACGCGCCAAAGAATCGCTAAGAGAGTATAGAAAATATGGTGGAATTCCAGAGAACGTTTTTATGGATTCTGTGGACAGATTTATTGAATCAATAACACAAGTAAAATGGGAATGGTATGACAATGAAAACCTTTCTGCTTTTGGAAAGTACTTTGGAAAGTATATTATGCAGAATAGAGTTATTCCTCGGATTGAGAAAAAGAAAGGCCATCAAGTAAAATGTTATCCGATGGAACAAGTGAATCTGTCTGTGCTTCCTGAAAACTTTTATGAGGCTGCAAAAGTACACGTTAGAGAACTTCTTGCAGCTATGGGAGCTGACTTTACAAGGCCAATAATCCTTGATCAGCCATTTGCTGGAAATAATCCTCAGGCTTGCTTTCCGTTTTTTGATGATCCCTATGCTTTTGTAGTAGATCGAGATCCGAGGGATAATTATGTCTTTTCAAAAACTAGGTTGCTTGGCAGGAACCACTTTATGGCGGTGGATAATGTCGAGGATTTTATAAAGTATTACAAAGCAATTAGGGTCAATCAGCCTTACCGAGAACCATGTGATCGCGTGTTGCCTTTACAGTTCGAGGAGATGGTGTATGACTATGATGTGGCAACCAAGAAGATCAGAGATTTTCTGCATTTGCCTGCTAATCCTAATCCTAAATCGATTTTTGATCCATCGATGTCAATTGCGAACACTCAAACTTTTAAGCGATTTCCGCAGTATGCGGATGATATCAAAAGAATCGAAGATGAGTTGCCTGAGTTTTTATTTGACTTCAGCAAATACCCAGAGCCTGATTTGAGTGGAGAGATGTTTTTCGGGAGGTCTCCGAAGAATAAAGGATGAGATAGATGGCTAATGATTTTAAGAAAAAAACGGTATCTGGTTTTGCATATAAAATGATGGAAAGAATTGGCGCACAAGGCGTCAACTTCATTGTATCTATTGTTTTAGCACGAATATTGATGCCGGAAGAGTACGGTATTATTTCTCTTGTGCTGGTTCTTATTACTTTGCTCGATGTATTCGTGACATATGGATTTGGTAATTCATTGATCGCGAATAAAAATTCCGACAATGTCGATTTTTCAACATGCTTTTACTTTGGGATTTTTTTATCGATAATCGTCTACACTGTAGTATTCCTTGGAGCACCAGTAGTAGCAAATTTCTATAATATCGAGCTTTTGACACCAGTTCTGCGTGTTATGGGATTACGCATACCCATTGCAGCAGTTAATTCTGTTCAGCAAGCTTATGTGTCTAAACACATGATGTTCAAGAAATTTTTTATTTCTACTTCAATAGGAACTGTGCTTTCAGGAATAATCGCAATTATTATGGCTTATCAAGGGTTTGGCGTCTGGGCCCTAGTTGAGCAATATCTTGGTAATGTTGTATGCGATACAGTTTGTCTGTGGATAATAGTTGGGTGGCGTCCGATTCGTGCGTTTTCTTTTGAACGGCTGAAAAAAATATATGATTATGGTTGGAAAATACTTGTCGTTGGTCTGATTGATACAGGCTATAATCAGTTAAGGAGCTTAGTTATTGCAAAGAAATACACAAGTTCTGACCTCGCTTATTACAACAAAGGAAATCAGTTCCCCTCTTTAGGTATGAGTGTAATTGAGCCGACTGTTAATAGTGTGCTTTTCCCGGCTCTCTCACAATGCAGTGATAATCAGGAAGAAATGCGTGGAATTACACGACGTATGATTATGATGAGTACCTACATAGTGTTTCCGATGTTGATTGGACTTATGGTAGTTGCGAAGCAACTAGTGATTGTTCTCTTAACCGAGAAATGGCTTCCATGCGTAATATTCCTTCAAATTGGTTGTTTAGCATTTATGTTTCGGCCCTTGCAATTTATCAATAATAGCGTAATAAAGGCTGCTGGAGAGAGCGGGCTGTTGCTCAAGTTGGATGTTTTGAAAAAGACAATTGGCATTCTTCTGCTGCTTGTGAGTATTAATTATGGCGTAGAGGGTATTGCTATCAGTCTAGTGATTACTAATGTTATATCTACAATAATTAATATAGCTCCAAATAGACGTATTCTAAATTATGGATATGCAGCACAACTGATAGATATAGGGAAAAGTGGAGTTCTTGCTGTTATTATGGGCATTATTGTTTATTCTATTGGCTTTTTACCTATAAATGCGTTCCCACTGCTTGTTATTCAGATAATAATCGGGGTAGGGTTTTATGTTGGGGCTTCTTACTTTGCAAAAAACGAGAGCTTTATCTACTCGTTACAAATAATTAAAGAATTCAAACAAAGATAATTGAAATAATCGATAATGTATTTGAAAGGAACGTATGTATGAAGAAGTACAAAGTTGGTTATACAACCGGTGTTTTTGATATGTTTCATATTGGACACCTAAACGTACTGAGAAACGCTAAAGAACAATGTGATTACCTGATTGTTGGTGTCAGTACTGATGATCTGGTCAAGTCCTATAAACATAAAACCCCGGTGATTCCCTTTGACGAACGAATTGCCATTGTTGATGCAATCAAGTTCGTTGATAAGGTCGTGCCTCAAACGACTATGGACAAATTTGCTGCATGGGAGCAACTGCATTTCGACGCCATCTTTCATGGAGATGACTGGAAAGGCTCCGACATGTACAACGAGATTGAGAAGAAACTCAATGCGGTAGGAGTTGACCTGGTTTTCTTGCCTCATACGCAGGGCACTTCCTCGACAATGCTTCAGAGAGTTCTTCAGAAATTTCTTGAGGGGAAAGGCTGATATGGGAATAAAGACGAACCTGGCGATGACCAGACAAGGCTTCAAGCACATTTTGAGAAATGTATCTAGGATCAAGGAAGGGCAAGCTACGAAATATGCAATCCTTCAAGCATCTCATCGCTTGGAGAAAGGACTCTGCATTCGAAATCCGAGAGCTGGTTGGGGATTTGATAAAGCTGAAAAACTCGTGGATTTGATTAAGAAAGAACGGTCGAGTACAAGCCCGGATTGGATTGCCATTGACATAGGTGAAGCTGTTCTGGCGGCATATATTATCGTAAAAGAAAAGAATCCTGGCGAGGCAGATAAACTTGGTCATTTGAAATCCAAAGTCGCATCCACTGGCTTGGAGATCGTTGAGAATAGTGAGTATGGTGGCGCATTACTGTTACATAAGGAAGATGTTCAACAGGATGAGTCTATAGAACGGTTGTTTCTTACGCGTCACAGCGTGCGTGATTTTGCGGAAACCCCAGTGGATCCGGCAAAGTTAGAAAGAGCTGTTACTCTCGCTCTTCGTGCGCCGAGTGCCTGTAATCGGCAGGCAACACAGATCTATGTTATCAGCGGAGAAGACAGAGTAAAGGCAGGAAGTAGCAATGAGTATCATGCCGATAAATATCTGATAATTACCGGTAATATGAGGGCATTTGCTCTCTCTGAACTTAATGACTGGATTGTAAGTTCCTCTGTATTCTGTGGCTACTTATCCCTAGCTCTTCATGCCGAAGGTATCGGATCGTGTGTGTTCCGGAAGGACATCGTACAAGAAAGCAAGTACAACGATAACATTAAGGCATTATGCCATATTCCAGATGACGAACAAATAATCCTAGAGATGGCAATTGGAAACTATAAAGATGAATTCTATGTTCCAGTTTCATGCCGGAGGAAAGCAAAAGAAATCTTGCATCATATCTCGTGATTATGAAGGGTTTCTTAGAAAGGAATTATAATGAAGAAACTGATGATTCTCGGAGGCGCGCGGTATGCACTTTCGGTAATTGAAGCAGCACACAATCTAGGATGCTATGTGATTACTTGTGACTATCTTCCAGATAATATCGCACACAAGTATTCTGATGAATACTGCAATGTAAGCATTATTGACAAAGATGCGGTTTTGCAAGCAGCACAGAAGTTGAACATTGATGGGATTATGTCATTTGCGTGTGATCCTGGTGTTGTTACTGCTGCTTATGTGGCGGAGAAGATGGGGCTTCCATCTGTAGGATCGTATGAAGCTGTTTCAATTCTCCAGAATAAAGGACGATTTCGTGCTTTCCTGACAGAACATGGTTTCAATGTGCCGACAGCTAAAGGTTACAAATCTATTGAAGAAGCTTTGAAAGATATTAGTCTTTTCCACTGGCCCGTAATAGTTAAACCGACCGACTCGGCTGGAAGTAAAGGCGTTACAAAGGTAGAAAAACCAAAGGACCTGAAGAAAAGTATAGAATGTGCCCTTTCATTTTCTCACTGTGATGAATTTATAATTGAGGATTTTCTTCAGCAAATAGGTTATTCCTCAGATACAGACTGTTTCTCAGTGGATGGTGAGTTAAAATTTGTATCTTTTGATCGGCAGCTGTTCGATATGAACGCAGCCAACCCATACACACCCGCAGCATATAGTTGGCCTGCATCAATTTCTGATGAACATCAGAAAGAACTTACATCCGAAATTCAAAGACTTATTACACTGCTGGGACTAAAGAGCTCAATATATAATATCGAGACAAGAGAGTGCATTAATGGCAAGGCCTATATCATGGAATGCTCTCCCAGAGGTGGGGGTAACCGCTTGGCTGAAATGTTAAGATATGCAACAGGAGTTGATCTTATAACCAATTCTGTCCGTGCTGCGATTGGTGAGCCCTGCGTAGGAATCGAGCAAAAACCATACGACGGGGCATGGGCAGAAATAGTACTTCATAGCGACAGACCTGGTATTTTTAAAGAATTATGGATATCTGATTCGATAATGCAAAATGTGATTGAAAGGGATTTGTGGATTGAGTCAGGTACTAAAGTTGGAGGGTTTTCCGCTGCAAATGAAGCTATAGGCACATTAGTATTACGGTTTGATACTCAAGATCAAATTGATGAAGTGCTTTTGAATCAAAGCAAGTACATGGAAGTTAGAGTTGATGAACAATAGGAGGGACGCCTGATATCTGATTAAAAAGACTGTAGTATCGAACACATACTTGCTCGATAAGGCCTTCTGCAAGTGCAGGAGATATAAGCTTTTGGTCTTAAGAAGGGGAAAATGTAATGAAAAAAATAATTATATTTGGCGCAACAGGAAATATTGGATCAAATGTTGCTGTTTATCTGAAAGAAAAGGGCTATGAGGTAATAGCTGTTGGGCACAGAGCCTCTGATGGTGGGTTCTTTGCTTCTAAAAACATTTGCTACATTGGCGGCGTGGCAAATGAGAATAAGGCCGACTTCGACAGACTGCCCACAGATATTGACGCAGTAATAAATCTAGCAGGAGCAATGCCTGCACATGCCAATGCCTCGCCAATGCCCTATATTCAGAGTATTATTGTTGGTACAGTGAATATTTGCGAATGGTTAAGAACTAAAACAACCTGTAAAAGAATCATATTTAACACTACTCCCTCTGACGTTATCCAGTATCTCAATCAACCTACTCCGGTTCCTGACTATGCCCCGCGTTCATTTCCTAAAAATGGGGGAGATCATGCGGTTTATGCAATTGCAAAAAACACAGCGGTAGATATTCTTGAGCATTATAGCATCGCCCATGATTTCAAGCCGATAGTATTCCGACATGACACAGTATATAGTTGGAGTGAAAGCCCATACTACAATATCGATGGGCAGAGAAAGAAGCTTCCTTGGAGAATTATAGCAGAGAACGCGATGGATGGCAAAACTGTTGAAGTGTGGGGTAATCCAGAAACGAGGAAGTGCCTTCTATACATTAAAGACTTTTGTGCTGCAATAGAATGCGCTCTGAATTGCGATTATACAGGAATATATAACCTGAGTGGCGTTCGTTTTTATACAATGGATGAACAAGTACAAGGCATTATTGATGTGTTTGGAGACAAGGATAATCCGCCAAAGAAAACATATTGTCCAGAAAAGCCTAGTACACCAATGCATCTTTATGCTGATGAAAAGGCAAAAGTTGAATTGGGTTGGAAGCCTAGCTGGGATTGGTGGAAGGCTTGTGCAGACATGAAAAAAGTTATGGAAGAGAAGCCATTCCATCAACTTGAAGAAGGAACCAAATTGATATCAGCTGAAGCAAATTGATAAGAGGCAGGTATAAATATGGGTAAGCAGGTTTTAGTAACGCGATCTTCTATGCCTGATTATGAGGAGTATTGCGAAGAAATAAAGGAGCTGTGGGATAGTCATTGGCTCACTAACATGGGTGTTAAGCATAAACAACTTCAAGCGAAACTCGAAGCTTTTCTTGGATGCCCGCACGTAGTCCTCTACACTAACGGCCATCTTGCACTGGAGAACGTTATAGCTGCCATGCAGTTTCCTAAAGATGGAGAAGTTATTACTACGCCGTTCACTTTCGTATCCACCACACATGCAATATCCCGCAATGGGCTTGTTCCGGTTTTTTGCGATGTAAATCCTGCAGATTATACGATCGATGTGGATAAGATTGAGCAACTAATCAATGAAAAAACAGTTGCAATCGTGCCCGTCCACGTCTACGGAAACATGTGTGATGTGGAGCGGATTAGAGAAATCGCGAAGAAGCATAATCTTAAAGTAATCTATGATGCAGCTCATGCGTTTGCGGTAAGGTATAAGGGCATTTCCTCTGCAAACTTCGGAGACGCATCCATGTTTAGTTTCCATGCGACAAAAGTCTTTAATACTATCGAAGGTGGCGCTGTTTGCTTCCAGGATGACAGCCTTGTCCCTACAATGAACGATATGAAAAATTTCGGCATAAGAAATGAGGAAAGTATTGTTTTTATTGGTGGGAACGCAAAAATGAGTGAGTTTCAGGCGGCTATGGGCATTTGTAATCTGCGACACCTTAATCGTGAGATTGAAAAGAGAAAAGCCGTGGCCGAGAGGTATTGGAGCCGTTTGGAAGGAATACAGGGGATTAAATTGTCCAAACCCCAGAAGAATGTTGATCCAAATTATGCATACTTCCCAGTTGTATTTGATGGTTTCGGCGCAACACGGAATGAAATTTTCACGGAATTAAAAAAGAACGAAATAACCGCCCGTAAATACTTCTATCCGATTACAAATAGTGTTGAAGCATATGCCAATCTACCGACAGCCGGAGCAGATAAAACACCTGTGGCTGCATTCTTAGCTGACAGGGTACTTACGCTTCCCATGTACGCTGATCTTGCTTTAGAAGATGTAGATCGTATATGTGAAATAATCCTATCCTGCAGGAAGTAAACACAAGAAGAAAGAGATGAAAGGAATCATTCTTGCTGGCGGTAAAGGAACGCGCCTTTATCCAATGACAAAAGGAGTTAGCAAGCAGCTTTTACCGATTTATGATAAGCCGCTTGTTTACTATCCACTTTCAATTCTTATGCTTGCGAGTATCAAAGAGGTTCTGATCATCTCAACTCCTGATGACACCCCTCTTTATGAGCGGCTGCTTGGCGATGGAAACCGATTGGGAATGAGGTTGGAATATAAGGTTCAGGATACACCTCGCGGTCTGGCCGATGCCTTTATTCTTGGCGAGGAGTTTATCGGCGATGATAGCGTCTGCCTCATCTTGGGTCACAATGTCTTCTTTGGCTAGAATATGACCACAATGCTCCGACGAGCGATGGATAATAAGACTGGTGCCACGATCTTCGGGTATCCTGTTAAGGATGCTCGATCCTTTGGCGTAGTTGAATTTGATAAGGACATGAATGTGGTTTCCATAGAAGAAAAGCCGGAACATCCGAAGAGTAATTATGCGGTTCCTGGCCTTTACTTCTATGACAATCGTGTCGTGGAGATTGCAAAAAATATAAAGCCTTCTGCCCGTGGAGAGATTGAGATTACGGCTGTTAACAATGCCTATCTTGAGATGGGTGAACTGAAAGTGACTCTCTTAGGACGAGGCATGGCATGGCTAGATACGGGCACTCCTAGCAACATGCTAAAGGCGGCTGAGTTTGTTGAGGCGGTCCAAGATCGCCAGGGATTCTATGTATCCTGCATTGAGGAAATCGCCTGGAGAAGAGGATTTATTACAACAGAACAGCTGATTGCCCTTGGTGAGGAACTGAAGATGACAGATTACGGGCAGTACCTGTTAACGATAGCGAGGGAAGGCAAATGAAGATCTTAGTAACCGGCGGCGCTGGTTTTATCGGTTCAAATTTTATATACTTACTGCTTGAAGAACGGCCTGACTGGAATATTGTTTGTGTGGATGCGCTCACCTATGCGGCCAATATTCATACTCTGAATGATGCGATGAAGCATCCGAACTTCACCTTCTACAAAGAGGATATACGCAATCGGGAAGGGATTTATGCCATCTTTGAGAAGGAACATCCCGACGTGGTAGTCAACTTTGCTGCCGAAAGCCATGTCGACCGGAGTATTGAAAACCCGGCAATCTTTCTGGAGACGAATATTATAGGCACAGCAGTAATGATGGATGCCTGTCGGAAGTACGGAATCGAGAGGTTCCATCAGGTTGGCACAGATGAAGTGTACGGTGATCTTCCTCTTGACCGCCCCGATTTATTCTTCCATGAGGATACACCGATTCACACCAGTAGCCCTTATTCTACATCCAAAGCATCAGCGGATCTGCTGGTTCAAGCATATCATCGAACATACGGACTTCCTGTGACAATCAGCCGCTGCTCTAACAATTATGGTCCATACCAGTTCCCAGAGAAACTGATTCCGCTGATGATAAATAATGCGAGTCAGGATAAGCCCTTACCAGTCTATGGCGAAGGACTGAATGTACGAGACTGGTTGTACGTTAAGGATCATTGTTGCGGTATCTTAGCGGTGCTGGAAAAGGGTAGGGTTGGAGAAATCTATAACCTTGGCGGCCACAATGAAAAGGCGAACATCGAGATTGTGAAGATCATCCTCCAGGAACTCGGAAAACCTGAAAGTCTCATCACATATGTGACGGACCGGAAAGGCCATGATCTGCGCTATGCGATCGATCCGAGTAAAGCAATGAAGGATCTGGATTGGGCACCTACGACGATGTTCAAAGATGGCATAAAGCTGACAATCCAGTGGTATAAGGAACACATGGACTGGATGCAGGAATGCACGAGCGGAGAATATACAAAGTATTACGAAGAGATGTATGGGAGCAGGTGAAGCATATGAAAACAGCAATCGTTTTTTTTACAGACGGATTTGAAGAATGTGAAGGTCTACTGGTAGTGGATCTGCTCCGGAGAGCGGAGGTAAATGTAATCACAGCGTCCATCATGGGCAGAACCGAGATCAAGTCTTCGCATGGTATCACTCTCCAGGCAGATGCCAGAGTGGAAGAAGTTGACTATTCTTCAGCTGACATGATCGTTCTTCCAGGTGGACTTCCGGGAACGACATATCTTGGAGAGAACGACATCGTTAAAGAGCAGTGTATGGCTTTTGCCAAGGACAAGATTGTTGCGGCAATCTGTGCAGCTCCGTCAGTTCTTGCTTCACTCGGGCTTCTTGAAGGAAAACCGGCAACCTGTCACCCTGCTTTTGAAGGGAAGATGGCTGGTGCGATTGTAACGCATGAAAGCGTATCAGTTGCTGGAAACATCATCACAGGTCAGGGTCTTGGTGCTGGTATTCCTTTTGCTCTGAAACTTGTGGAGACACTGGTTGATAAAGAGACTGCGGATAAGATAGCTACTGCGATAAGCTTTAAGGGCTGAGAAATACCGCCCCTAAGCAAGTTCCCAATCAGCTATAAGGTAGTGCACTAAACAAGCCTGTTCACCAGGCAACCGGACAATGGCTTTATGTAACTTTGCTGGGTGCCAAGGTTATGGCAGGGCGGAAGGGAACAATGGGAAAAGCTACACGTGGAAAGGAGGGCTCAACAATGAACAAGCATTTTATTCCGGTCAAGATAACAGATAAGAAATGGGCGGATAAGCTGGTCAATGGTGAAGTCTATATGCGTGCCCTCCATGAATTTGGCTCCTGGGGAAACGTCAATGAGAAGGATACAGTTCTTTACAATAACTATCGTGGGGACTTCTTCGCCGGTGTGACGGCTACATATCGAACCGCTGATGCTTCTGATTTCTTCAGAGGATTTCCTACGGAAGTCAAAGCTCACATGGCAAATTGTTGCCTTGTGGACGAGAGCGATGTGCAGTTCTTCAAGTTTTTTTCTCTCTACCGGCATGAGCTGGATGAGGAGAAGCAGGAATTTGTTGCTCCGGATCCCCGCATGGCACAGTTCGGAAATACAGCGGTTCTGATCACTGATTTCTGTGAATTCATTGAACGATATGGAAAAGCAATGTTTGCTGCCTATGATAAAGGTATCAGCATGATTGGCATTGTGGAGCCTTTCAATTTCAGAGAGACACGTTATCTTAATCCATTGTTCTGTAAGCACGAGAGCCAGGCATATTAAAAGGAACTCAGAATGGCTTTTGGTGAACTGAAGAAGGATTTCTTTGCAATAGGACCAGGGGCAGAAGATGCTCTTGAGCTTATAAGAAGCCTGGAGCCGGTGAAGCTGCAGCTTGGTGACTTGAGCGATATTACTGTTGAGATGCCGATTGAAGACTTTATGCGAGGTTTTCTTCCAACGGGTTTCAGGTGCAGATGGCCGAGCAATGAAGATTCTGAGAATCCAAGCAATTACGACGGAATTGTTGAGTGGACAGCAGAACAGATGAAAAACTACCGCAGTATTTTTGTCCGCCCGACATTTGCGATTTATTGATTATGGAAAGAGAAAGATGTATAAGGTGTGGAGTAGAAACAGAATATGATATTTCCTCTCCTGTGACGGAGAGAAGATGGTATGTCGAAGGCTCCGGGCAGCTTTGTGAGAAGTGCTATTTCACTCTCTACCCGGTGCCAAGTTCTTTCGTTGGGGATAGAAAGAGTTATTCTCAGCCCACAGATAATTCGCATTGGCCCCAAAATAAAAAAGAATAGCCGAGGAATTGACTCCCTCGGCCTTCTTTTGGATCATTCTGTTTGGATTGTTATGTATTTAATCCCTGCGGAACAGGTCTCTTGTATATACTTTTTCCTCAACATAACATCATCCAGCGCAGGATCATACCGATTAGCGATTATGCAACCGCACATTTTCTTGAACTTCTTGAGGTCGTTGACAACCTGAGAACCGAAGAATGTGCTGCCGTTTTCTAGAGTCGGCTCGTAAATGACGACGGTTGCACCTTTGGCCTTGATCCGTTTCATGACACCCTGGATAGAAGACTGGCAGAAGTTATCGCTGTTGGACTTCATAGTGAGGCGATAGACACCAACAACGACCTGCTTCTCCTTATCAGGATTGAAGTTCTCGCTTCCCGTGTATGCGCCAGCGATCTCCAGGACACGGTCTGCGATAAAGTCCTTCCTTGTACGGTTGCTCTCTACAATCGCCTGTATCAGGTTCTCGGGAACGTCTCTGTAATTCGCCAGCAGCTGCTTTGTATCCTTGGGCAAACAGTAACCGCCATATACCACTGATGCTTTCCTGACGTGGATAACGGTCGGGACTATGTTGGTGTGGTCAATAAGATGGTGTGGCGGAAATACTGACCGGGGGAAGATTGATGAAGATATTAGTTACCGGTGCGGCTGGAGCATTAGGCCGTAACCTCGTAGAGAATTTGAAAGCAATCCGGGATGGCAAGAATCGCACACGCCCGAATATCCAAATTGATGCCATTTACGAATATGATAGGGATAACACAGAAGAGGAACTGAATCAGTTCTGCTCTGATTGTGATTTCATCGTTCATGCGGCTGGTGTGAACAGGCCGAAGGAGACCTCTGAGTTTATGGAGGGGAACTTTGGTTTTACGTCCACGTTGCTCGATTGCTTGAAAAAGCATGGTAATAAAGCGCCGATTATGATCACATCCTCTGTTCAGGCAACGCTTTCAGGCCGTTTCGGTGATTCCGAATACGGTCGTTCTAAGCTCACTGGTGAGGAGCTGATGTTCAAGTACGGCGAAGAGACTGGTGCTCCTGTCTATGTATACCGTTTTGAGAACATGGTAGGGAAGTGGATTCGTCCTCGCTATAACAGTGCAGTTGGTACCTTCTGCTACTGTATCGCTCGGGATGAGCCAATCACAGTCAATGATCCGTCTGTCATCATGGAAATGGTATTCTTCGATGATATCTTCGAAGAAATTTATGATGCCATGGAAGGACATCCACATCGTTGCCACTATGAAGGTGTGGAAGCAGTAGAAGACGAGAATGGCCGTTACTGCCATTGCCTGGTTAAGCATAAAGCGACTCTGGGTGAGATCGTGAAACTGCTCCATCAGTTCCATGATTTCCCGGCAGATTTCATTATTCCAAAGCTGGAGGCTGGTAGCTTTGAGAAAAAGCTTCATGCGATGTATCTGAGCTATCTGCCGAAAGAAGCGACGATTTTCGACTATAAAATGAATTGTGATGATCGTGGTAGCTTTACAGAGTTGGTGAGAACTCCCGATCGTGGGCAGGTGAGCATCAATATCAGTAAACCTGGCATCACAAAAGGTCAGCACTGGCACGATTGCAAGAACGAGATCTTTATTGTGGTAAAAGGACATGGTCTGATCTAGATGCGGAATCTGAAAGATAATGAGGTGGAAGAGTACGAAGTGTCCGGTGATCACATCCAGGGCGTGTGGATGAAGCCAGGCTGGACTCACAATATAATCAATCTGTCCGATACAGAGGACCTTGTTACGGTGATGTGGGCATCAGAGATGCTGGACAAGAATAGGCCGGATACATTTTTTGAAAAGGTCTGAGATTGAAGAAAGCCGGGAAATGAAATCCCGGCTTTCTTTTGGAGTAATATGTTTGGATTGTTATGCAATCAATCCCTGCGGAATAGATCCCTGGTGTACACTTTTTCATCTACATCGTCAAGCGCAGGATCGTACCGATTGGCAATGATGCAGCCGCACATTTTCTTGAACTTCTTGAGATCGTTGACAACTTGAGAACCGAAGAACGTACTTCCGTTTTCTAGAGTCGGCTCGTAAATGACGACGGTTGCACCTTTGGCCTTAATCCGTTTCATGACGCCCTGGATACTACTCTGACGGAAGTTGTCACTGTTACTCTTCATCGTAAGACGGTAGACACCGACAACAACCTGCCGTTCCTTATCAGGATTGAAGTTCTCGCTTCCTGTGTATGCGCCTGCGATTTCAAGGACTCTCTCGGCGATGAAATCCTTCCTGGTCCGGTTGCTTTCCACGATGGCCTGGATCAGGTTTTCCGGCACATCCTGGTAATTTGCCAGTAGCTGTTTGGTATCCTTGGGAAGACAATAGCCACCATAACCGAAGGACGGATTGTTGTAGTAATCGCCAACGCGAGGATCTAGGCAGACTCCCTTGATGATGGGAGCAGTCTTGAGCCCTTTTACTTCGGCGTAGGTATCCAGCTCGTTAAAGTAGGAAACGCGGAGGGCTAGGTAGGTGTTTACGAACAGCTTTGTGGCTTCAGCCTCGGTGTATCCCATGAACAAGGTTTCGATCGGATTCTTGATCGCTCCTTGCTGAAGTAGGCCTGCGAAGGTGCGAGCTGCACCTTCTGTTTGATCATCGCACCCGACAATAATCCGGCTGGGATACAGGTTGTCATAGAGCGCCTTGGACTCCCGAAGGAACTCCGGACTGAAGAGAATATTGTCCATGCCCATTTTTTCTTGGATATGTACGGTGTATCCGACAGGGATTGTGGACTTGATGATGACTATTGGCTTCGTTTCCCGATCAGCTGTACTTTCCTTGATGAGAGCTAGTACGCTTTCCACAGCGGAGCAGTCAAAGAAGTTCTGCTTAGGATCGTAATTAGTAGGAGCAGCGATAATGATGAGGTCTGCATCCGCATAGGCAGCCGCACCGTCTGTGGTGGCAGTCAGATCAAGGTTCCGCTTACCCTTTTTGGCCTCATCCAGATACTTCTCGATGTATTCGTCCTGGATCGGGGAGATGAAGTTGTTGAGTTTCTCGACCTTCTCAGGTACGATATCAACGGCGGTTACCTTGTTGTGCTGTGCCAGAAGAACTGCGAGGGAGAGACCAACATAGCCTGTTCCGGCAACGGCAATCTTGTAGGGTCGTTCTACAATAATAGGAGTGGACGTGGCTGTATCCACAAACATATCTGTGGGCTCGAAGTTTAAGGCCTCACCTAATGCCTGGAGCTGCTCGATGGCTGGGACATAGTCCAGTGACTCGAGCCGGGATAAGAGCCCGCGATTTATTCCTGTGGTCTTGGACAGCTGTGCCTGTGTGATCTTCATAGCCTTACGGCGGGATACCACGGTATCGGCAAGCAGCTGCATCGATAATTTCTTCATGATTTCCTCCTTTGTCGCTTAAAACGACAATTAGTACAGGCAGAGTAGTGCTGCGAAACATAAGTATGATAGCAAAGAAAGGACTGGAAATCAAGATAAATGTTATGAAAACGTGTAAATAATTTTTGAAATAAGCGTTTGCTAGCCGAAATCAATTAAAAATGTCGCTAAAAACGACAGAATAAATTGATCTCGTAATGTTGTTCAGAGCAACAAAGAGGAGCGAAGACTATGCCAGCACATAAACGGAAACCAAACTATAACGGTGCTACCACTATGCAGGAACTCCTGACTGCTGTGTGTGATTACTATGGTGATCCTGTTGACGATCGGAAAGAGGAAGACGCGGACCATGTGAGTCTGCACGACGTCGCAGATGAATTTGATATTACCGTCATGAAAGCACGAAAGCTTCTGATCACAGGTGGGCTGTATTCAACAGTAATCCAAGCTTTGGATATGGCGGTTACTGTTTGCCGAAGGATACCAAGCAGCTCCTTGCCAACTATGCGGATGTGCCGCAGAACATGATGTCTGCTATTGTTGAAAGCAACAGAACCCGGAAAGACTATATTGCAGATCGGGTGTTAGAGATCGCCGGTGGGTATGAAGCAAATAGTGCTTATGATGCCAGCAAGGAAAAAGAAGTTATCGTTGGTGTGTACCGCCTGACCATGAAATCCAATTCCGATAACTTCCGTCAGTCCTCCATTCAGGGCGTTATGAAGCGTATCAAAGCAAAAGGCGCAACGGTTATCATTTACGAGCCGACTTTGGAAGATGGAACCACCTTCTTCGGTAGCAGAGTGGTGAATGATTTGACTGCATTCAAAGAGCAGGCACAAGCTATTATTGCTAATCGTTATGATAGTTGTCTGGACGATGTGAAAGAAAAAGTATATACTCGTGATCTGTTCCAGCGTGATTGAAAAAAGTGGCGGAGAGCCAGTCTCTCCGCCTTTATCTTGGCATACTAAATTAGATTGAAACGAAAACTATACCAGGAGGGATAGCGGTCCCGTCAAGATTTATGCGCAAAATTGTTTGCAGACTTCGGCAGACCTGAAGTCAGCCGGCAATAGAGGCATCGTCCATGACCACCTCCAAGTGCTTCATGTTCATGTATTTCTCGCAGCCCCACTGGGTGCCCGCCACGTGGCGCAGCCTCGCGCAGACCAGCATCAGGGCGGAGTTGCCATCGGGGAACGTCCCCACCACCCGCGTCCGGCGGCGGATCTCACGGTTCAGCCGCTCGATCACGTTGTTGGTGCGGATGCGCGTCCAGTGCTCGCTGGGAAAGTCACAATAGGTCAGCGTCTCCTCAATGCCGTCCTCGACCTTCTTGGTAGCCTCCTTCAGCTTCATGGCGCGCAGCTCGGCGACCACAGCTTTCGCCTTCTCGCGGGACGCCTTTTTGCTCTCCTGGGC
>ULPT01034209.1_pt1 | contig 22708 bp, 24 predicted proteins | sample 1953751 | NCBI WGS metagenome assembly ULPT01 (sample SAMEA4835636, study PRJEB28245) | human gut metagenome | biome: gut microbiome; material: fecal sample | place: Denmark | collected 2008 | reverse complement strand
TGATAGGGCTTCAGGAAGGGGTCGTCACGCCGGGAACTCTGCATCCGTGCAGCATGGGCTACCATTTCGGCAGGAATAAGCTCGGATGCCACGCCCACAAGTCTCCTCTGAACCTTGAGGAGTCGATTATGATGTCCTGCAACGCCTACTACTGCTATGTCCTCCGCGATATTCTCGACAACAAAAAATACGCGAATGTCGCAGAGGGATTAGACGCCTGGAACAGCTATGTAAAAAGCTTCGGGTTCGGCCAAAAACTCGGAAGCGATTTCCCGTCCGAACTCGGAGGCTTCGTGCCGGACTCGAAATACTACGACAAGCGCTACCACAAGGGAGGATGGAAATCCCTGACAGTCATATCACTTTCCATCGGGCAGGGTGAGCTCGGCTGCACTCCGCTGCACTTGGCGAATCTCTGCGCGACAGTGGCAAATCGGGGATATTACTACATTCCACACATCATCAAGGACTCTGAAAGCTACAGGATTGACGACAAATACCGCAAACGCCACTACACGAAAGTCGACACAGTGCATTTTCCGAAAGTCATTAACGGAATGTACCGTGCGGTGAACAGCGGATATGGTTCAGGCGGTACGGCAAGCGTGGCTGCAGTGCCGGGACTTGACATCTGCGGAAAGACCGGAACAGCGCAGAACCCGCGCGGAGACGACAATTCGGTCTTCATCTGCTTCGCCCCAAAAGACAATCCGAAGATTGCTGTGGCAGCGTATGTGGAGAACGGCGGATTCGGAGCAACTTGGGCGGCGCCGATTGCCTCGCTCCTAGTGGAGAAATACCTCACTGGGGACATTTCGGACGCACGTAAGCCGCTGGAGCAGAGGGTACTGTCCGGAGATCTGATGCACAAAGTAAAAAAAGACAAATAAGATTATGGGACTATACGACACAAGGACAAACCGTCGCAGTTTTGCCAAGACCATCGACTGGTGGCTTCTGGGCTGCTATCTTGTGCTCGTTCTCATCGGCATACTCAACATCTACGCTTCTGTCCATTCGGTTGACGGAGGAAACATCTTCGACCCGTCGCTCCGGAGCGGGAAACAGATCATCTGGATGCTGATTTCGCTCGGAGTTGGAGCACTTGTGCTGTTCGTGATTCCGCCGAGAATATATGAAGGATTTTCACTGCCGCTATATATTATTATGATGCTGTTGCTCGTTGCGGTGATATTCCTAAGCCGCGATGTCAAGGGCTCACATTCGTGGTTCACTCTCGGACCAATCAGTTTCCAGCCGGCGGAGCTGTCGAAAACCACGACCTCGCTGATGCTTGCGACACTTATGAGTCAGGTGGACTACCGCATCAATAAAACAAAGGACTTTCTGCTGACGGCAGTCATCATACTCGTGCCGATGCTTACAATCGTCGCCCAGAAAGAGACCGGGTCTGCACTTGTCTACTGCGGATTCATATTTATGCTCTACCGCGAAGGCCTTTCGGGCTGGTTCATCGTCACCGCGGCTATGGCGATACTCGTGTTTATTCTCACACTCACCGTCAGCCCCTACGCCGCAATGCTCGCCCTCACAGTTGTAGTCACGGCTTATGTATGCCTGAGTAACGGGAAGATTAAACCATTGCTGCTCATAGGCATTCCAGTCACTGTCCTATATGCCTTCATTCCTGCAATCCTCGGAAAAATAGCCGAAGCCATCGACAATCCGGAATCATTCTTTATGAAAATAAAACCGGAGTATATCCTTTTCCTCAGCATCGTCGTCGCGCTCCCGTTTGTTCTGCGTTCGGCATTCCGCAACCGGCACCTCTACACATACGTCGCCATCGCAGCCCTTGCCGTCGGAATCGGATTCACCTATTCGGTGGACTTCATATTCGACAATATACTCCAGGACCACCAGCGCAGCCGAATAGAAGTGCTTCTCGGAATGAAAGACGACCCCGCAGGTGTGGGTTACAACGTGAACCAGTCGATGATTGCCATAGGTTCGGGAGGACTTGCCGGAAAAGGCTACCTCCAGGGCACCCAGACCACATTCGGATTTGTCCCGGAGCAAAGTACGGACTTCATATTCTGTACAATCGGCGAAGAATGGGGATTTCTCGGCTCGGCGGCTGTGATTCTGATTTATGCTTTCCTCATCTGCCGCATCATCATCGATTCCGAACGCAGCCGGGAGGCCTTCACACGAATCTATGGTTATTGTTTTGCCGGCTGTATGTTTATGCACCTGTTCATCAATATCGGGATGACAATAGGACTTATGCCGGTCATCGGAATCCCGCTTCCGTTCATCAGTTACGGCGGTTCATCCCTACTGTCATTCTCGCTTATGTTCTTCATCTTTATGGCATTGAACAAAAATGACAGAAAATATTTTTAGACTTTGGAATATGAAAAAGCTAATCGCACTGATTCTGTTTTTCCTCATCGGGGGGGGCATATTTTCCGTGTCAGCGCAGATTATCGGGTCTAAGATTGACTGGGATAACGACATACGCGCAATAAGGCTGAACGACATACCCCACTTCCGCTACAAATATGACGACTATCTTCAGTTCTCTCCTGCCGCTGCGATGATTGTCATGCGTGCCTGCGGCGTAGAGGGACGCACAAGGACATGGGCGGAACTGTTGAGCGCAGACGCATTTTCAGCAGGAATAATGGCAGCTACCGTCAATGGGATAAAATACAGCGTACGCAGGCTACGCCCCGATGAAAGCACACGCAATTCTTTCCCTTCCGGACACACGGCAACCGCATTTATGTGCGCGACGATGCTTCACAAGGAATATGGATGGCGGTCTCCGTGGATAAGTTTTGCGGGCTATGCCGCCGCCACCATAACAGGAGCGTCAAGAATAATGAACCACAGGCACTGGCACACGGACATAATTGGAGGAGCGATCATAGGGGTCGGGGCGGTTGAACTGGGCTATCTTATCAACGACGCCATATTCAAAAAGAGAAACATCTCTGAATGGTGGGAGCAGCTCGTCTTCGATGAAGACAAGTCGCTGACTTACTATTCATTGTCCTCACTCTATGGCCACCGCTACGGGATAGGAAGCCGAGGTCGTCTCTCCGGCGGTCTCGCGGCAATTCAGGCAGACATCCCGGTCCATCCCAGAGTCTCCGCCAGCATCCGCCTCGGCATCAATTCACTGCGCGACCGCGATACGGACTCCTACACCGCGTCAGAACTCGGACTCACAAGCAATTTCTACGACTATCTTGCCGGTGCCGTTTTCAACTGGCCTTTTGCCAGGATTCTCTACGTGGAGGCAAATGCGATGCTCGGCGGCGGCTACCGCAGCCCGAGTTGTCCTCAAGCAATGAAAGACATTGTAAGCAAGGGTTATGGCGAGTTTCTCTGCGGCGGCTCCTTCGGCCTGAGGCTCGGCACCAATTTCCGAGTGAAACTTCACGCCGAATACAACCTCATGCTGCCCGTCAACCACTCTTTGCTCCTCGCCTTCGGCACGAGTTTTTTCTGGTAGAAGACGATTGCATACGCGCAATGTCGTCCATAAAGTATTTTTCATCAAAAATAGTAGGTTAAACAAATGTGTAGACTACTTTTGGGGGTCAGAAAAATATTTTAGAAAAACAAAGCAATGAAAAAATTATTTCTCGTCATCCCAACCATATTAGCGGCACTATCATGCACGAAAGAAACCGGAGATCCGGACATTATGCTGATGACAGAGGCGTTCAGTATCGACTACGCCGCGCAGGAGATTGAATTCAGCTACGACATCCTCAATCCGGCAGGCGATGCGGAAATTTCCGTCACGAGCGACGCCGACTGGGTTTCGGTAAAGGAAATCAGGATGGACGGGACCACAGTTTCGATCACTGAAAATACAGTGAGATGGAAAGCGCGTGAGGCCCGTCTGACGCTGAGCTATGGAGACAAAGTGCAGAAGCTCTTTCTCCTGAAACAAGATTACCTCCACGCTGCTGTCGTGTTTCAGAGCATAAAGGCGACAATAGATCAGCACGCTCAGAATGTGTCTATACCTTTTGAAATCCGCAATCATCTGACTGGACGCTGGCCAACGGTCAAGGATATGGAAATCCCGGAATGGATTGAAATCGCCGTCTCGGGCAACGACTTCGAGAACAACCTCGACATCTCGGTGACGGAGAACACGTCCGGGGAGGACAGAAAATTCACCGTCATTTTGGAATATCCCGGAGCGGAGGACACGGAGTTCACACTCGTTCAAGAAAGCAAATCGTACTACGAGTTCATAGACGGGGTTAAATGGGCCACGCAGAATGTCGGGACAGACGAAGAAAACCCATACGGAAAGCTATACAGCCTCGAAATGACCATCTTCTCCTGCCCCGAAGGCTGGCGCGCGCCGACAAGGAGCGAGCTGGAAGCTCTCTACAAGCACACATCGGACTGGACGACAGTGGACGGTCTGCAGGGCGTATGGTTTTCCGGCTCAAAGCCATATTCCGAAGATGTACCGGCGGTATTCTTTCCGGCCGGAGGATGCAAAAAAGACGGCGAACTGCGCTACTTTGAGGAGCGGGGCTGCTACATAAGCGGGTCGCGCGGAGGGTACAACAACAATTCTTCCATAGTGGCATGCTTCGAGAAAAAGTATTTCATAGATATACGTACGGAATATAATAACCTCGCCTATATGGGTTCTCTGCGCTGCGTAATGAATCAATAGACAGCAACGCAGCCGCCCCCCCCAAAAAACAGTCAACATAATTTGCATCAAGATAATGAAAAGAATACATTTTATAATCATAGGCCTCATCGCAGCCGCCGCTGTCTCATGCGGAAAACAATCCCCCGAGTTTGCGCTGACATCGGAAACATTCGACATAGGTTACGAGGGCGGAAAAATAGAAATCGGCTACGACATACGCAATCATCTCCCGGGAGAAAAACTCATCGTGACGACCGAGACCCCATGGCTGACTATCAATAGCTACAACAGGACCAAGGCGATGGTCTCGGTTATGGAGAACTTCAGCCGAACGGAGCCAAGGGAGGCACGAATCACCCTCACCTACGGAGGCGAAAAGCAGAGAACGGTCGTCATAAGGCAGGACTATCGCAAGGCCGTTATCAAACTTGACAACCCGACCGTGAATTTCGACAATCAGAAGCAAAGCCTTATGGTCGCCTACGAAGTCACGGAGCCTGTGCCCGAAGCGACTCCGGATGCCTCCGGAAACACAGCTCCGGAATGGCTAAAATTCCACAACACAGGAAAAGGGCTGTACCTTTCCGTAGAACGTAACCTTTCGGAAGAGGAGAGGAGCTTCGATATTGTCCTGAAATACCCCGGCGCCGACAACGCGTGCTTGAAGGTCGTGCAGGGCACAGATTCCGAATATATGATAATTGCCGAGACAAAATGGGCGAAGCAGAACTGCGGAATAGACGAGTCAAACCCTTACGGCAAACTCTACAACTACGACGAGGCTCTAACGGCCTGCCCTGACGGATGGCGGGCGCCGACACGGGCCGAAATGAGCCGGTTGTGCACGCGCTACTCCGATTTTGAGGAAGTCGATGGCATCAGGGGACGCTGGTTTTCCGGCGAGGAAACATACAGCACACAGGCGACACGGATATTCCTGCCGGCCAAAGGATACAGGCAAGGCGCTGACGGAGAGGTTATGGAATTTTCTGAGGGAGGTCATTACGTTTGCGGAGAAAAGGACAAGGCGGGTAATGTGCATGTCATATATTTTCAGTACCTCAAATTCTCCGGCACTAAGCCCGCACTCCACGATACGGAGTTTTATGGGTCCCTGCGTTGCGTGAAAGCAGACTGACTGGACAGTTGAATTATACGACACCGAGAGTGGCGATGCTGATGCGGACTTGTGGACCGAAGAAATCGTGGAGCGGACGCCAGCAATTGTAGAGGGTGGAGCCGGTGGTGAAGACATCGTCAACGAGAAGTATGTGCCTGATGTTCATGGAGTTCCGTTCTTCAGAGGCTCCGTTCGACGATGCGATGTTAAGGATTTCGGGGTTATGAAAACGCCTGCGAAACTTCCGGCTGACCGCAAACGCGCCGCTGACATTGCGTGCCTTTTCCTCGATGCCGAGTTTTGTTTGAGTCGATGTGCGTCGCCGCCGCTCCAGAATATCCGTTCTCAAACGCGCCCCAAGCGCCTTTGCTACTTCAGAAGCAATAACCTCCGCCTGATTGTACCCTCTCCGTAACCGCCTCGTCCAATGAAGCGGAACAGGAACTACTGTATCGACATCCGAAAGCCATTCCGCAGCAGCAACCCGCTCACCGAGCATCGCCGCGAAAAAACGCCCCTCTCTGATGTCACGGGAATATTTCAGGCGATATGTTATATTCCTGTACCCTCCGTCCTTCACAAAATTGAAAAGGGCTGCGGCATAGACGTAATGTTCATAACAAGATTTTGGCTCGGGTGAATAGAAAGTCTTTTGTCCGGTCTCCCTTTCTGACAGCCCTTCGGACAAGCTCTCCTCGCAAAAGTCAAACTCGGGATTCTCATTTTCCATTCTCTCAATCAGAGCGTTGAAATGTTCCGCCATAGGGTTGCGGACAAGAGACCAGCTATGAGTAAGGGGCATATCCGCCAGGCAATTCAGACAGATATAACGTTCGTGTCGCCCCAAACTGGTTCCGCATACGCAACAAAGCCGTGGCAAGAACAAATCCGCCACAGCCGTCCACAATTTTTCGCATCCCCAATCCATAACCATCTAAGGAGTGTACCGCAGGTACACGACTAAACTACGATATATCCCCGCACCCCACCAGGAGAAACCCTCCAAATCCCCACCAGGGAAGTTTGAGATTTATTTTGGAGGATAGATTTGCCCTCGAAGAGGGAGCATACCGGGCGTACACGACCGATGAGCAATAAAACCCTCCAAATCCCCACCAGGGAGGTTTGAGATTTATTTTGGAGGATAGATTTGCCCTCGAAGAGGGAGCATACCGGGCGTATGTGACCGATGAAAGGACAAATATAGCCCCAAAAGAAACTCAAACCTAACAGTGCATTGCTCCGCAGACGTCTATTACTTGCCCACTAACATAAGAAGACAAATCGCTAGCCAAGAACAGCGCCACCTTAGCCACCTCCTCCGGAGTGCCGCCGCGACGCAGCGGAATCGTCTTTTCCCAAGCCTTGCGCACATCCTCCGGCATCGCAGCCGTCATATCAGAAATGATGAACCCGGGAGCGATGCAGTTGGCCCTGATTCCACGAGGCCCCATTTCCTTGGCAATCGACTTGGCAAGTCCAATCATACCCGCCTTTGAAGCGGAGTAGTTGCACTGTCCGGCATTTCCTGCCTCGCCGACAACTGAGGACATGTTTATTATACTTCCCCCGCGCTGAGACATCATAATCGGAGCGCAGGCGTGGATGTAGTTAAACGCGGATTTGAGGTTCACCGTCAAGACCGCATCCCATTGAGCCTCAGTCATCCGGAGCATAAGTCCGTCTTTGGTAATGCCGGCGTTGTTCACCAGAATGTCAATCCGTCCGAAATCAGCCTGAACCTGCCTGACAATCTCGTGCGCCTGCTCAAAATCAGCAGCATTTGAGGCGTAGGCCTTCACTTTCACCCCGAAAGCCTCAAGCTCTGCAACAGTCTGCTGCGCCGTTTCATTGATTACAAGGTCAGTGAACGCTATGTCAGCGCCTTCGGAGGCAAATTTCAGAGCCACGGCCTTTCCGATTCCCTTTGCGGCTCCTGTAATCAAAGCCACCTTATTGCTTAAAAGTCCCATATACATTCAATTTTTCAAAACATAACATTTTTATTATCAGGAGCAGCCGTCTTTTGGCTGCTCCTGCTCAATCCTGCTAATTTAAAACCTCTTTCCCGTTTTTACAAATATATTTACTATCTTTGCAATCCTGCAAACGGGTCGGAATGACCGGTATGGTCCCCGAAACGCCTGCAACGGCAGCTTTGGTGGTGGAATAGGTAGACACGCGGGACTTAAAATCCCGTGGGCAGAAATGTCCGTACGGGTTCGATTCCCGTCCGAAGCACGAAAAAGGAGGGTGATTTGCCCTCCTTTTTCGTGCTTATGCTTCCTAACCCCCGCAGACTGACGTCGGGATCAGAATCGATAGACCAGACCGACACCGTTCGAGGTGGAGGCTATGCCAAGTTCTGAAATGGTCTTGGAATGCAACGCGTTGGCGGCATTATTATAGATGTCAATTCCTCGCCGTCCTATTGATTTCGCAATCGGGAACATCACGCCTCCGACAACGGCGACAGCTGCACCTACTCCCATAAGAGGAAGCCAGATATCAATAATGTCGTTCCCACTGCTTGCCAGTCCCGCGATTCCACTTCCCAAAACAAAACCCGCTCCAGCCCCGCAAACGATACCAGCCGCATAATACCACCGCTTACCGGAGCGATAGCACATCAGCGCATCAGTATCGGGGCACATCTTCACAATATTCCCGTATTCCTCATAAGTCTTTTTGTCTTTATAGTATTGGAACACATGTTTCCTGTCCAATAAAGGCATGTTCGCGAACTCTTCAGAAATCTTTTCAAACTCAACAAAGAGTATATCGCTTGTCTTCTTGTCACCCTTGATTGAGGTATGTGAACCGTTTATATCAACCTGACATTTCAGAGTTCCGTTTGCCGACGGTTCCGTGTCCATCGTGAAAAGATAGGTGGTCAGGTTCGCAGAAGCTATGTCGTTTTCCTGTGCCGCCGTCACAGCCACACTTCCAAGACCGCTCACCAGACTGCCGCTCGTCCCTCCGATTGAATTTCCGACCATATCAAGCAAGATACGCTGTGCATCGTACCCGGCAGAAGACGGATTATAGCGTTTGTCAGCCCCGAAGGCGAACTTGCATTTGTCACCGGGAAGATTTACAACCGCCGTCTGAGAGATGAAGCTCTCGTCATAAACGGCCGAAGTCGGGTCTATCGTTATCCGCAGTTTGCCTCCTGCTTCCCTAATGTTGATGATTGCCCATGAACGGTGGTCCGCATTCGTCCGCCAGTCAGTCGTCACCCATCGTCCCTGCAACGCCTCGATTTTCGCATCATACTGCTCAGATTTCATGGCGATGAACTCCAGACGGTTGATTATCGTCTGCACATTGTTCATTTCTGCGCCCTGCGGATCCAGTTCCTGATATTTTCGGAAAAACTTGATTGCGTTCTCCGAATTTTCCACATCCTGCCCCTTTGACGCATAGGCTTCGCCGAGACGGTAATATGCCGCCGGGCTATCAGGGGCATATACGATTATCTTTTTATACAGCATAATGGCGTCATCCCAAAGCTGCATTTCTTCGGCCATTCCGGCCTGGTCATACAGTTTTTTGATGTCAACTTGGGCAAATGTGCCGAGACTCAGCATGAGCAGAACGATTGACAACGTGATTTTCTTCATGGTTTTTATCTATTATGGTTAATTTACAAAATCAGGTTCGTTCATCAGTATCGGTTTCAACCTCTCCTGCGCCATCCGTATCGTCTCCTGACAGGTCTTGCCTCCGTGCATCATCCTCACACCGTTCTTGAACACGAGCCAGTCCTTGCCCGGATAGGCGGGATTCTGCTCCTGCTCCCGAGTGGAGCATATCTTTTCTGACGGATATGGGCTGTTGCTGCGGGTGTCAAGCCACACGATGTCATCCGCAGCTATGACGGTAAGACCACGAATCTTGTCGTCAAGGCATCTTGAAAGTTGTGCGGCGAAACTGTTCTCGCCATACCCGGCCTTGCAACTGTGCAGGACTATTGAGAACGGCTGTTTCTTCAGAGACAGCAGGAGTTCATATTTACGAAGATGTTTCAATATCAGCCCCGCGACCTGAGCCGCATTGAGATATTGTCCGCCGATTTCTATCTCCTTCGTAGAGCCTCCGCCATTCGGAAGTATGCCGTGCGCGACAATGTGGAATGAATTGTCGTCGGTCCGCAGCCAATTGTGCACCGACTCTATACTCGGAAGCCCCTCCGTCTCATATTCCGTGTCGGAAATGAAAAAATTGGCTGTTTGAAAATTGACGGCAGCCTTATAGTTCACGGTTTTCCCGTCGGCATCATAGCTATCATCCCGAAGTCCGTGAGAATTCTTGTCAAAGCATTTCTGGTAGTCAAGAATCTCCCGAACTATCTCATCGTAGGACTGCGCAGTTGTCATGACAAGAGGACACAATAGAGCCCAAATTAAGAGTGCGGTTCTTTTCATAGCAATCTAATCTTTACAAAAACCTTTCTGACACATGTCTTCATAGACCGCCAAAGCCCTCAACGCTGCCAATCTTGCTTTTTCATCTTGTCGGTCAGAATTACCCACATTCAGTCCCTGATTCCTATTCTGATTCTGAACTGACAATGCTTTATTTGTTTGCGAAGTATTTGACATTCTTTGCTGCATTAGATCTATGCTTGATTTAAGAATGTCCGTATTTATTCTACCATCAGATTCATTTTTACAGTTTTGGGCAAGTGTGTCGAAAATTTTGGCGCGTACTTCAGGATTCTGAACTTCATTCAGAAGAAGCACAAGCCCTGTTTTTCCTAATTCGCTCATCGTTTTGTTTAAACCTGGTTGGCGTGACTCCGGTGAAACCCTCGCACTTTGTGTTCGGACGGCCAATGCAGTCACCGTAGGGGAAAAGTCCCGTGAGAGACGTTCTGTCGCCTCCTCGCTTGTTATTTGCCCGCTTTCCTTTGCCAATGCCTCCATATACCACGCATTAATCATTCTTTCTTTGTCCTCGGGTGTTGCTTTTTCCGTATATTCTTTATTACTTATCATTTTTTGCAGCTTAGCCCCAGACATAGGTTCAAAATACGACAAAGCTTCCATCTGATTTATTGTGTACGACCCTTGAACAGGCGTCTGTACACTCTGCTGCCACGGCATACTATTGCCTATGTTTCCAGAAGAGGCTGGGACCTTTCTTATTTCAACACATTTTTTGTAGAAATCAGGAAAGCTCTCCGCCATTTCATTAGCAATGGCAGCTTTTGATTTATCCCCTTTTCGAGCATAATTTCCGGACAATGTCTTTGCTTCACATTTTATTCTGCTCGCATTGTTGTTTACATATCGTTTGGCTTCCCCTTCAGTCTTGAATGTCCGATACAAACGTCCATTTATTCTTACTTCATAATTATATTGGGACTGTCCTACAGCACTCTGATTATACCCTTGCCCGTACAAGGGCTGCGGTGCGGCAAAAGAAATTACCGCTGACAACAACAGAATAATCCTCATTTTCATAAGTTACGCTCTATGTTCCGGCCTCAGGAACAGCTGCTTCATACAACAAAGAAAGTGTGAGGCCGAATCCGATTGCTGGAATGAAGGTATATTTTCATTCAGAACAGTGCGAAAACACTTTCAATATGTCAGTCACAGGCACAAAACCTGCAATACGACAAATTTAGAAAAAATAATTAAGATGTCAAAAGCATCGGTCAGAGCGTAACTTGTGTCACAAACTGGACGGCAAACGCATCTTATCTTTATATGAGAATGAAAGTACAGATATATATGAACAGGAAATTTTTACTCACATTTTTCATTTTCGCCCTTTGTGGAGGGTTTTCACTGACGGCGCAGGACATGGTGACGAAGCCATCGAAAAACAATATGACCTTAAAGGAATGGAAGGTCGATGCGGTGACGAACCATAAAATTCTCGATCATTTGACGATTTACAACGAAATAGGCAAGAAAATCGAAGAAATCGAATATGATTCCAAAGGACAGAAATGGAGAAAGAAATATGAGCACGGTCCGAATGGAAAGGTGGCACGCGAACTCGTCTATAATAGTGCGAACAGACTTGACAATATCCGCAAATATGAATATGACGAATTCGGACGACGAAAAATTGAGTATATTTACGACGCCAAAGGGAAATTGAAGAGATATAAAGTTTATGAATATATCGCCGGAGAGGAAAAATGAACAGGAAGCCCAGCCTTTCAAATGCAAGGCTGAGGCGGATTGTGTCAACTCCGGGACTCTCGCATCCTTTTCTCCGATTAGTCTGGCGGAGATGGATGGGATTAAACTGATGAACCGCATCGACAAAAAGTATCTCACTGACAGAGAAAGGCTTACTGAAATTCTCAAGGATGCGGCCGCACAAGGCTACAGGATCTTTGAAAACTGCGGAGAGAGGCTTCACGGCTACGACAGCGTCTATTTCGACACACCAGGACTTCGGATGTTCACCGAACACCGGCGCGGAAAAACCATTAGACAGAAAGTTCGGACAAGGATTTACAAGGATTCCGGACAGTGTTTTCTGGAGGTGAAGCGAAAAAACAATCACGGACGGACCAAAAAGAAAAGAACGGAAGCCCCATCGGATTGTTTTGAGGATTTTCGCAGCAACGGGAAGTTGGGACTATGGCTGAAGGGACATTCGGATTATAGGGCTGAAGACATAGGACCGTCACTTGAGACATCTTTCAGTCGTATCACGCTGGTAAACAAAGGATTGAGCGAGAGGCTGACGATTGATTTCGATGTCAGGTTCAGAAACCTGCGCACGGGAACAAGCGGCGGAATTGGAAAGGCGGTAATCATTGAACTCAAACAGGACGGGCGGTTGCACAGCGAAATGCAGGACATACTTCTGCGTCACAGGGTGAAGCCGGTCCGGGTGAGCAAATACTGCATCGGAATAGTCTCCACAGCTCCCTCTGTCCACCCGGGACGCTTCAAGACAAAGTTGAGACTGATTGAGAAAATCAACAGAACTGTAACTCCGGCAAAGACAGGTTTGTAAAAAAGAGCCCCCAAATACGACAACAAGTCCATTAACACGACAATAAGCCCATTAACACGATAATAAGCCCATTAACACGATAATAAGTCCGAAAAGAAAGTAAAAAATATGATACATCTGCTTCAAACAAGCGCCGCAACCTTGGAAGACGGCGACCTTCTCGACATTCAGAGCATTTTGGACCCGACGATGAGCACGGCTCAGAGCCTTGGAGAACTGGCTATCAGGTTTTTCCTCAACCTTCTTGTCTGCGGGATTCTCGTGCATTTTTTCTACTACCCGAAGAGCCGCCGCAAAGACTATGTCTTCACTTTCCTGACATTTTCTTCGGCAATGCTGCTGTTGCTCTACGCAATGGGCAGGGTCGATGTGGGAGTGGGCCTGACGCTCGGTCTGTTTGCGATTTTCGGCGTCATCCGCTACCGCACTGAGACTGTTCCAATAAGGGAGATGACCTATCTTTTCATCATCATCGCCCTTTCCGCCGTCAACGGACTCACACCCCTGTTCAAAGTGGAGAATGTCGGTGAAGTTTCCGCACATTATGCTCTCGGATGGGGTGACCTCGCAATCGCAGTTTCCGCCAATCTCTTGTCAATCATACTGATATGGGTTCTCGAGAGCAGCAGCAAACTGAAGCGCAACTCGTCAAAAATCATCCTCTACGACCGCATCGACCTCATCGTCCCATCCCGTCGTGACGAACTCATCGCTGACATCGAAAAACGTTGCGGAGTACGACCGACTGACGTTGAAATCGGAAATATCGACTTTTTGAAGGATTCGGCATATATCAAAATCTATTACGAAAACGACGGAAAATCGACATCCACTATGGACGAAATTGTACGAAACAAGCAATTCGTTGAAAATCAAGAGTTTTAATAATTATCTCAAAGACATATATCGCCGAAAAACATACAACGCATAACATTTTCTGAACATAATCGTCTTATAAGGTATGAAAACAAACGGATATTTTCTCAAGGCGGCAAAAGTTGCTGTCCTTGTCGTGATGGCGCTTTGCTTAAGAGGTATGAATCTGTCAGCCCAAGGTCTGGGAGTGAGTATGAGAGGTTCGGCAGAAGTGGATTGGAAAATCCGAAAGGGACTGCATCTGAGTGGAGGTTATGAACTCAGAACGAAAAATTCGCTCTCGGGAATCGAAAGGCATCAGGCATCTGTCGGAATAGAATACAAGGTCTGCAACTATTTCAAAATCGGTGGCGAATACATCTTCATAGGCCACTTCAATTCGACGAATGCCTTCAAACCACGCCACCGCTTCTCCCTCAACCTGACCGGACAATATGACACCGGAAACTGGAAGTTCTCCCTCCGCGAGAAACTTCAGCTCACCCACTACGCCTACGACCTCAACGAGTTTCAAGATGTTCCTAACGCGCTCCAGTTGAAATCACGTTTCACTGTGAAATATCAGGGATTCAGACACATAGAGCCTTTCGTCTATGTCGAACTGCGCAACATCTTCAACGCCCCGAAATGTTCTGCAACCTGGAGCGAGACCTCGGCTGCCTACACGGACTACAAGTTCCTCGGCTACAACCACGCCTACCTCAACCGCGTGCGCACTGCCGCCGGCTTCGACTGGAACATCACCAGAGCACACTGCATCGAGTTCACTCTGATGTACAATTGGGTTCACAGCCTCGAAATTGACACGAACAAGGAAGGCACGGTTCTCAAGAGCCTCTACTGGAAGACGAAGCACGAGTTTCCACTCTGCGTCGGGTACAAGTTCTCGTTCTAAGCACCGAGTTTCACCTTGCATTGCACCGAGTTTCGCCTTGCATTCTTCCGCCGCTGGATTCTCGGGCAGATGAACTGATATGACGCGGCGAGTTTTTTAGGAATGTATTCCTGAAAAGTGCGGGATTTTTGGATTTTCATATATCAAAGCAAAGTTGACACAATGAAAAAATACAAGGACAACGAGGGCAGGAGGGTCGTGGAGGTCGATTCGCTTGCGTTTTTATATGAGAGATACGGTTACAGCTGGCTGAAACGGCACATTATGAACCGCAGGCACAAAAGGGCGCTGAAGCGGGCGGACGTCATCACGGCTCCGGATGCCGAGGTGGCGTACGAGATTGAGAAGTACTACTTTATCCCGAAGGAGACGGTGCACATAAAATAGCCATTTGGCTGGCCGGCATAATTTCCCCAATTTCAGGAAACTTTTTGAAAATCTTTCCCCAAATAAAGGAAACCGGGCAGAGACACAAGAGCTGTCAGAAAGCGTAAACTATTATTGCCCATAGCATTGCCCCGGAGACTATAAGTTTGAGTCCGGAGCCGAGCATGAAGCCGACGAATGCTCCGAGGGATGATTTCAAGGCTTCGGGCGCGGTCTTGTTGCCGTAGGTGAGTTCGGCGATGAAAGCTCCGAGAATGGAGCCGAGAATCATGCCGACCGGGGTCAGGATTATGCCGGCTATCATCCCAATTGTCGCACCCTTTGAGGCGTAGCGGCTGCCGCCCGTGACCTTGGTCAGCATTCCGGGCATGAGGTAGTCAAGGAAGGTCACCGCGGCCGTCACCCCGAACCATATCCCCAACACTGTCAATGACATCCTGTCTCCGGCGGCATTCGTCCCGCTGCCCCAGAAGTAAAGGACAAGCAGCCCGAGCCAGCTCAAAGGAGGCCCCGGCAATGCAGGAGCGACACTACCCACCATCCCGAGTATACCAAGCAGTATTGCTACAACTATAATAAACGTTTCCATTCGCTAAAAAAATATCTGAAACTGAGGGGATGCATAAAAGGATGAGATGCAAGGCGGATGGCGAAGTCAAATACCGCAGCAACCTGATGGTTGTGAGGATTTTGACAAGACATCCAACGCAGCAGATCGCCTTTTATGCGCCCCTCTCCGCCATCAGACGCTCAATATCCGAAGATGCGATAGGCAGCCGACTGTGCCCGAGCCTGCGAGCGCCCTCCGGAGTGACAAGAACGTCGTCTTCGAGACGGATGCCGCCGAAATGGCTGTACTCCTTCTCAAGCCGGGCATAGTTCACGCGCCCCTTGTCGAGGGCGTCGCGCTTAAACTGGGCAATGAGCGCAGGGATAAAATATATTCCCGGCTCATCCGTAATCACATTTCCCGGAACGAGCCGGCGTGCCATACGAAGGTTCGCCAAGCCCACTCCGCCTTCTCTCTTCTGGTCGTCGTCATAGCCAACATAGTCCTCGCCGTAGTCCTCCATATCGTGAACATCAAGACCCATATTGTGCCCCAGACCGTGAGGCATAAAGAGGCCTCCGATACCGTCAGCACAAAGCTCTGCCGGGTCACCGGAGACAAGGCCGGCAGCCTTCAGTCCTTCGAGCATCTTGGTAACAGTCGCGATATAAACCTCGCGGTAGGTGATGCCGGGACGAACCATCGAGAAGGCAAACTCATTGCAACTGTGGACGAGGTCGTAGATTTCTTTCTGCTGCGCGGTGAACTTTCCGCCGCAAGGGTAGGTACGCGTGAAGTCGGAGGCATAGTGGATGTTGCTCTCGGCACCGGCATCCACCACAAGGAGACGTCCCGGAGTGATTATCTGGTGATGGGTGTGGTTGTGCAGAGTCTCACCGTTCTGAGAGAGAATTGTGGTGAACGACACGCCCCAGCCCTTCGAGAGGGTAATGCCCTCCATCCGCCCGACAATCTCCTGTTCAAGCACACCGGGACGGCATCCCTCGCGTGCAATCGTGTGCATCTCGATTCCGAGGTCGCAGGCATCGTCAATCGCCTCTATTTCACAGTCTTGCTTAACAAGGCGCATTGAAACGATTGCCCTCACGAGTGCCTTGGACGCCGCCGAACCGCCGTCGAGTTTACGGCTGGAAACAAGCTCGGGAGCAAGCCCCAAAACCTGTGCAAGACGCATCTGATTGTAGTAGCGGGACTGTGGCACGAAATGAATCCGACGCCCTGCCGCCTTTGCCGCCGCGACAGCCTCAAAAAACTTGCAGTAAGGCGCGGAAACTCCATCTTGAGTACTTCCTGCGTTCTCCCCAACTCCGACGAGTTCCGCCTTCGAACGCACTGACGGCTGAGGCCCCATCCACACAATGTCGTCAATGTCCACATCGTCGGCATACAGCGTCTCCGCTCCCGTCTCAAGGTCCAGCACAGCCGAAAAGCACGGCTCATCGATTCCCCAAAAATAGAGGAAAGTGCTGTCCTGCCTAAATTTATAGTCATTGCCCCGATAGTTTGCCGGAGCATCGACATTTCCCAAGAAAACGGCAACACCGCTCTCTCCTTTCATCCTGCGGAGCAATTCCGCCCGCCTTCTCACATATACTTCCTTATCAAACATATCCTTATGATTATCAATTAATTATCACAATACAATGTCAGATCTCAGTTCAAATAGCCGAGTTTCAACAAAAGCTCAGCTATCTGCACGGCGTTGGTAGCCGCACCCTTGCGTATATTGTCCGACACGCACCACAAATTCAGTCCGTTCTCCACAGACTCGTCGCGCCGTATCCTCCCAACAAAAACTTCGTCCTTCCCAAGCGCGTTTATCGGCATCGGATAGACATTGTTCGCAGGGTCATCTTGAACTACAGCACCTGGGAAAGCCGCAATTGCAGCCCTGACATCCTCAAGTTTAAACGGCCTCTCAAGTTCCAGATTTATAGACTCCGAATGCCCGCCCATCACCGGTACACGCACCGTAGTCGCCGTCACACGAATCGACGGGTCGAGAATCTTGTGCGTTTCATTCACCATCTTCATCTCCTCCTTCGTGTAGCCGTTGTCGAGGAAAGAGTCGATGTGCGGCAGGATATTCATGTCAATCGGGCATGGATATACCGCCGGATACTCGCCCCATTTCGCGCCATCGCGCTCAGCTTTCATCTGGTTCACAGCCTTGTAGCCAGTGCCAGTAACCGACTGATACGTAGAGACAACGATGCGGCGTATTCCATATTTATAGTGAAGCGGAGCAACGGCTATGAGCATCTGAATCGTCGAACAGTTAGGATTTGCAATAATCATATCATCCTTTTCGATGACATCTCCGTTGATTTCCGGAATAACAAGTTTTTTCGTCGGATCCATTCTCCAGAACGACGAATTGTCAACGACGCGACAGCCCACCGCAGCAAACTTCGGAGCAAGATCTCCCGAAACAGAGCCTCCTGCCGAAAACAGAGCCAAATGAGGCTTTGCAGCGATGGCCGTTTCAGCCGAGACGACCTCATATTCCTTTCCTTTAAAGACGATTTTTCTGCCCACTGATTTTTCGGAAGCCACCGGCAGGAGCTCCGTCACCGGGAAGTTCCTCTCAGCCAGCACCTCAAGCATTCTGGTGCCAACCAAACCCGTGGCACCCACTACTGCTACTTTCATACCTTTAAAAACTCAATTTCACAAATGTTCCCCTTGACCCTCACAATTTTCCGCCCCATATCTCCATTATCAAGGATTTGAGACAAAAATAATAAATAATACGTGATTGTGTTCAAAAATGACGGAACAAGTAACGGGACATTGAGTAAAAATACCATAAAATGAGGAGGTGAAATGAAATATTGTCGAAAAAATGCAGAAAAAGTTTGGAGATTAAAAATATCGCCGTATATTTGCAGTGTATTACAACACTAATACACTATCAAAAGGGCAAAAAACAAATTAATACGATATAAAATGATTACAATCAACAACTTAAGCTTCGCCTACGGCAACAACGCCGTGCTAAAGAACATCTCCATGGAGTTGAAACCAGGGAACATCTATGGACTGCTCGGAGAAAACGGAGTGGGCAAGACCACTCTTCTGACACTGCTCTGCGGACTCAAGAAACCGCAGACGGGAACAATCGACATCGACGGCTACAGGCCATACGACCGCAAACCGGGCCTGCTCACTCAAGTCTACTACCTCAGCGACGAGGTTGCCGAAATCACCATGAAGCCAATGGAATTCGCCCTAAACTACGGCAAGTTCTGGGAAGGGTTCTCGCTTGAGGCATTCGAAGCAATGCTCGACCTGTTCGAAGTTCCAAGGGACAACCGGATGGACAAAATGTCGGCGGGACAACTCAAGAAGACGCACATTTCATTCGCGCTTGCGAGCGGAAGCCGCTACATTCTGATGGATGAGCCGACCAACGGGCTGGACATTCCGTCGAAGGCGCAATTCCGCAAGGCTCTGATGCAGTACACCTCGGAGGATGCGACGGTAGTGATTTCCACACATCAGGTAAAAGACCTCGAAAATGTCATAGACCCGGTCATAATCCTTGACCGTCAGGATGTTCTGCTCAACGCAAGCATAGCACAGATTTCCGAAAAACTTTTCTTCGATTACGGAACGGAGGTCAATCCGGACGCGCTCTACAGCGAGTTCATCCCGGGCGGCTGCATTCAGGTCCTTCCAAACACTGACGGCCGTGAGAGCAAGGTCAATATCGAGGCTCTGTTCAATGCCGTCCACAAGAACAAGGAGTTGTTCAAGGCAACTTTCGGAAATACAGAAAAATAATCTTTGGATAAATTCATTTTGGAAGAAAGAGTGTACCGAACGTACATGACCGATGAGAAATGAATATAGACCAAAAGATCTTCAAAAACACATCATTATGAACAATACATTCAATTTCAGCAGGTTCGGCAAATACTACGTCAGCGACCTCAAGAACACATTCAACAACACATGGCTCACGGTCCTGCTCACCTCCTTGTCAGGACTCATAGCCTATCTTTTCTGCGGCACGATTCACCTTCTCGTTGACGGCAGCTGGGCATCATACGGACTCATCGGACGCTGCATTTCATTCTTTATCCTGCTCTACGTCCTTATTCTAGTCGTTCCGTCAAAGGCATACGGGTTCTTCACCGACAAACGCAGCGGCGGATTCTATACGCTGATTCCGGCATCGTCGCTTGAAAAATTCCTCACGATGTTCATCAACACTGCGATTCTCACCCCTCTCGCTTATGTGGCCATAGCCCTCGCCGCCGACAGCCTTCTCTGCCTCGTCGATCCGAAATGCGGGGAAACACTCGTCACAACCATAGCAAAAGGAGCGCATAAGTTCAACGAGTTGTGCAACCTCACAGAAGAAGGCATTAATATACAGGCGTTTTCAAGCAGCGAGGTCTTTTGGGGAGTGGTCGTGAACATCATCTCGTGGACACTGACATTCCTCCTTGGAGCGCTCTATTTCAAGAAAAACAAAATCGGCAAGACCATACTCGTAATGATTCTCGTGTCTATGGTCACAAGCATGATTCTCACCCCGATAATGATCCACATCGGAGAAGGCGTGTTCGACTGGATTGACAGCATGGATAACCCGGAGCGCATCATCAACACCATTAAATGGACGAGCTACAGCGTCAGTATCCTCATAACGATCGCCCTCGGAGTATGGGCATACTTCCGCGTGAGAACCGTAAAGCACTAAAATTCAAGAATATGGAATTCAACGCAAACAAATCGATATATCTACAGATTGCCGATGCCATCTGCGAGAAAATACTCTCCGAAGAGCTGAAGGGCGAGGAAAGGATTCCGTCTGTCCGGGAATATGGTGCCGAAATCGGAGTAAACCCGAACACAGTGATGCGCAGCTACGAAAAACTCACCACCGACGGCATCATCTACAACAAGCGGGGAATCGGCTATTTCGTCAGCTCCGATGCCCACGGCAAAGTTCTCTCAAGTCTGCAACGGGAGTTCTTCGAGAACGAATGGCCGGCCGTCCTCCGCAAAATGAAACTGCTGGAAATCAGCATATCCGACCTCCCCACCGACTGATATTTTCAGCACGCGCATCAAGAACTTGGGCTAAATCGAAGAAAAAATCGTCGATTTAGCCCAAGTTCTGTAGTATCGGGCAATAATCAATGCCCTAAACAAGGCTGGTCTCAAGCCGCAGGCTCAATCCAAGCGCATCTGCAATGCGGATGAAAGAGGATAACTGCATATCCGTCTCGCCGTGCTCAATCCGATTTATGTAGGTCTTTTTGCAGCCGACATTGTCCGCCAACTCTTTCTGAGTCAGTCCAAGCTCCTTGCGCCGCTCTTTAAGCACCTCTCCGTAGTACCACGCTCTGGCCTTCGCGTCAAAAGCCTCTCGCTCAGCCGTTCCGTGAGCCCCCACTTCTTTCGCAAGCACGGTTTCAGCCGGCACGAATCCCTCTTTCCCAGAAACATCAACATTTCTGAGATCTGCTCTTTCTTCAGGCGACAGCCTATAATCCGAATTTCTCATAACATCCTCCGTAAAATATTCATTGCTTCTGTCAACGCCCGTCCATAGTCCTTCGTCCCTTTCTTGACAAAGCCACAAAGAAACACGACCTTGGACGCCAAGTTGATGTTTTCATTATCCAACGAAAAGAGAATTACCCTTACCTCGTTATCAGCTGAGATTCGCAGTTCATAAAAATCCGTATTTGTCAACTTCTTGACAAATTTTGTCGATATCGGAGACAATGTCTCCAATATCGTGACAGCATATCTGAGCTTCTCTTGAACCCGCGCACCGGACTTCGTCTCAAACTTCAGGTATTCCTCAGAATAAAACAACTTTCTTTCCATCGGCAAAAGTAACTAATTGATTTCTTTTTTGCAAATATAAACGGCGGCCACCCTTTCGGATAACCGCCGCAATATTATGTAGAAATGTTTGAAACCCCACCAAACCTAAAAAAAGAAACACGAAAAATTTCTTTTTCTTTATGTTTTATCTGTTTTTACTCAAAGCAACACTTCTCTTGAACTGGTAAATTTCTCTTTGCCCTCCGTCAGTTCTTGACGCAACGGACAGAGAATGCACAAATGCCATCAGGCGTAAGAAAAATGTATTGTCTTTTCGTTCCAAATAAAGGGTTTCCGTAGTCTGCGTCACCTCCGCAAAAAGCGAAATAATCACCCGTAGACAGCCAATAACAACCACATGACTGCATACCACGATGACCTTTGCCATAGTTATAACCCGCGCTAGGCAAAAATACCGAATCTCCATCAGGAGACGAGCCTGAGAAGAATAAACCATCTACATGATCTTCAGAAACGCCAAAATGAGTGAATAAAGACATAATAGTTTCGATTTCATCACGCGTCGGCAAACGCCAACCTTCAGGGCAGGCTTGAAGCGCCATATCATAGGTAAAGAGTTTCCCCCAACCGGAACGATTCGTGGCTCCCACATTACAAGTTGCCCATGTCAATCCATCAATAGTAATAGAAGACTTTTGGATATAAGAATCATCTGACATACCCCTCTCGGACTTACTCTTAGAGCAAGACGAGCCAAGGAAAAACACTGCAAAACAGCAAGTTAATAAACAAATAGTTCTTTTCATTCGTTTGATTTTTCAGTTCTGCCAGACTCCAAAACAGAGGGTTCAAAACAGAAAGTGTGGAGCCTGATTTCGTTTATCTAAAGAGAGGTTCTGACAAAACCTAAAAGCAAATAAACTGAAACAATCCCCACACCCGTATCGATAGCGTTGAACACACGCAAGCGAATACAGATGACGGTGCCGTTCGTTGTCCTTGCTTTTATTGAAACTGTCAGATTTCTCTTAAAGGACAGTGCGAAAACACTTTCATCAATATGTCATTGCAGACTCTCGCCTGCAACGGGGCAAATATAAAAAATATTCTCGGAATATTAAAACAGCACCGATGGGATTGTTTCAGAATTAAAGATATTGATTCGATAAAAGAACATGGGCTAAATCGACGATTTTTTCGTCGATTTAGCCCATGTTTAACATTATATCCATCTTTTCATGCAGGATTCGGACAACAATTATGGTCTGGGAATGTGACCAATGCGCCTCTGTATATACCCAAATGTCAGAAAGGTCTTCAATAGCCTTATTCGTATATTGAACGTTCCCTGTCATGGCAAGCGGCTTTAAGTTCTTTAAGGTGCTCTTCTGGGGAAAA
>ULPT01014157.1_pt1 | contig 22886 bp, 20 predicted proteins | sample 1953751 | NCBI WGS metagenome assembly ULPT01 (sample SAMEA4835636, study PRJEB28245) | human gut metagenome | biome: gut microbiome; material: fecal sample | place: Denmark | collected 2008 | reverse complement strand
CCGCCATTGGAACAGAAACGGCAGCGATTATTCCTACGCCGACCTTGAGAAGCTCGCCCTCGCCGCAGAGCCTTTCAAGTGCTTCATCGACCCCGACGCCCCCGAATTCGTCCCGCACGGCGATATCCCGGGCAGGGTAAGGGAATTCTGCCGCAGGACGGGTCAGCCCGTCCCCGAGAGCGTGGGCGAGATAATGCGTTGCATCTATGAGAGCCTTGCAATGAAGTATCGCCTGACCCTTGAGAAGCTCGAGGACTGCACGGGCAAGACCTACCCCGCCATACATGTTATCGGCGGCGGCGTCAAGGATACGCTGCTCTGCTCGATGACCGCCTCCTCCTGTGACCGCAAGGTCGTCGCAGGCCCCATCGAGGCGACCGTGCTTGGCAATATCGCCGTGCAGCTCATCGCCGGCGGCGCGATCGACAGCATCGCCGAGGCAAGGCGCATAGTCCGCAACAGCGAAAACACCGCCGAATATCTCCCCCATGACCCCGCCTCATGGTCGACCGCCTATGAGAGATTCTTAAAGGTTGTGAAGTGAGAAAAAGCCGAAAAGAGAATGGTTTGCCGAGGAGTGTGCAGATATGAGACCGTACAGCAAATCAAATATTCCTTTGGCAAAAACACTTCGCAAAAACGGGACTTGTTATTGAACTTGACGGTTCGCAGCACTATAATAGAAACGAAGCAATTAATGACAGGATTCGCACGGAGCGGCTTGAAAACTTGAACCTGATTGTTTTGCGTATTCCCAATAATGAAATAGACGATAATTTTGCGGAAATATGCGATCACATCGACAGCGTTGTAAATCAGATCATTGCCGAATAGTTTCTCGGCTCCCTCTGACGAGGGAGCTGCCCGAAGGGTTGAGGGAGAGACCGCTTTGCGGTTTTCGGCAAAGATTTGGTTGTTTATCTTTTCTCTCCCTCCGTCTTTGCTTACGCAAAGCCGCCTCCCTCGTCAGAGGGAGGCGTGAGGAACGCTATTAAGTAAAAAAATAAACTAACCCTACAATACACAGAAAGGAAGAAAAAATCATGGCAAAAAGCAGACTTATCGGCGATTACCCTGTGATAGGCATTCGCCCCATCATTGATGCGAGGAGAGGCCCTCTGGGTGTTCGTCAGTCGCTCGAGGAGCAGACCATGGGCATGGCTCTTGCGGCCAAGAAGCTCTTTGAGGAGAATATCAGATACTCAAACGGCGAGCCAGTCAAGGTCGTTATTTCCGACACCACCATCGGCAGAGTTGCCGAGGCGGCCGCCTGCGCCGCTCAGTTCAAAAAAGAGGGCGTGGATATCACTCTTTCCGTCACTCCCTGCTGGTGCTACGGCTCCGAGACGATGGATATGGATAAGAACACCATCAAGGGCGTTTGGGGCTTCAACGCTACCGAGAGACCCGGCGCCGTTTATCTTGCAAGCGTGCTCGCAGCCCACGCTCAGAAGGGTCTGCCTGCATTCGGCATCTACGGCAAGGACGTGCTTGACGCCGACGACATGAATATGCCCGCCGACGTTAAGGAGAAGCTGCTCCGCTTCGCCAGAGCCGCTGTCGCCGCCGCCACGATGAGAGGCAAATCCTATCTCCAGATAGGCTCCATCTGTATGGGCATCGCAGGCTCCACCATCAACCCTGAGTTCATCGAGGAATACCTCGGCATGAGAGTTGAGTCCGTCGACGAGGTCGAGATCATCCGCAGGATGACCGAGGGCATCTATGACGAGGAGGAATTCCAAAAGGCGCTCAAGTGGACTAAGGAGAAGTGCAAAGAGGGCTTCGACAAGAACCCCGAATTCGTCAGAAAGAGCGACGAGCAGAAGGAAAAGGATTGGGAATTCACCGTCAAGATGATGTGCATCATCAAGGATCTCATGAACGGCAACAGCAAGCTGCCCGAGGGTCGTGAGGAGGAGATGGTCGGCCACAACGCCATCGTCGCGGGCTTCCAGGGTCAGCGTCAGTGGACGGATTTCTATCCCAACGCCGACTTTGCCGAGGCTATGCTCAACACTTCGTTTGACTGGAACGGCGCAAGAGAGCCTTATGTCCTCGCCACCGAGAACGATACCCTCAACGGCATCGGTATGCTCTTTATGAAGCTGCTCACCAACAGGCCTCAGATGTTCGCCGACGTGCGCACCTATTGGAGCGCGGACTCCGTCAAGAGAGTCACCGGCTATGATATCGAGGGCGTTGCAAAGGATGCGGGCGGATTTATCCACCTGATCAATTCCGGCGCTTGCTGCCTCGACGCTTGCGGCGAGGTCAAGGACGCAGACGGCAACGGCGTTATCAAGCCCTGGTATGACGTGACCGACGGCGACATCGAGAAGATGCTTGCCGCCACCACCTGGAACGCAGCGGATAACGGCTACTTCAGAGGCGGCGGATTCTCCTCCCGCTTCCTGACCAGAGCTCAGATGCCCGCTACGATGATCCGTCTCAATATCGTCAAGGGCCTCGGCCCCGTTCTTCAGATAGCAGAGGGCTGGACTGTCAACCTGCCCGACGAGGTCTCCGACATTCTCTGGAAGAGAACCGACTACACCTGGCCCTGCACCTGGTTCGCTCCCAGATGCGACGGCAGCTCCCTTGCATTCAAGTCGGCATACGACATGATGAATAACTGGGGCGCAAACCACGGCGCTATCTCCTACGGCCACATCGGCGCGGATATCATCACCATGGCTTCCATGCTGAGAATACCCGTCGCAATGCACAACGTGCCCGAGGAGAAGATATTCCGTCCCGCTTGCTGGGGCGCATTCGGCACCAAGGATCTCGAGGGCGCTGATTTCAGAGCCTGCGAGAACTACGGCCCGCTTTACAAATAATCAATAAACAACAAAACGGAGCTATGGCGAAAGTCATAGCTCCGTATTTTTATCGGTTGTTTATCAGATGAAGAAGATGAACGCAAGCATTGCAAACATGCCGAACATCACCATGATGAGCAGGAAGAAGGAGAGGATGCTGACCGCTATCATTGCGCCCGCGGTTATCTTGATGGGCATGGTGTTCTCGGCGTCGGAGATATTCTGCCAGCAAAGGCGGATATCCGTGCCGTCCACGTGAAACTGGTCAAGACCTATCTTTTCGGCATTTTCGGTCTGCTTAAAGCCGCATTTCTTGAGACCCTCGATGAAGAGATCGGTCATTTCCTGATTCTTGAGAGTCAGGCGGCCGGTCATTCTAAGCTCCTTGGCGGGCTCTTCGCGGCGCAGGTGGCCGGGCTTGAAGCCGGTGCACCACCAATAGTCGCCGTAGTCTCTTGTGAGCTGGCGCACATAGTTGCCGTTGCCCGTTTCGTCGTGATAGAGGGTCATCTCCATCTTTATCCATTCGTCCTCATTCGGGCAGCCGTAGAAGGTGAAGAGGCCGGGTGCCTTGTCGGAGGAATCCTTGCGATATATGCCCATTTCACTGCCGAAGAAGAGCAGGCCGTACTGGCCCTTCCACATCTGAATCATCCAATCTTTGTTGTCATAGGTGAAATAAACTCTGACATAGTCGTATTCGAGCAGCACATATGGGGCGACGATGTCATAGAACTTGGCGAAGCCGAAGTTATGCTGCCAGCAGTTCTTATCGTTGGTGTAGTAGTAGTCGTCGGTGTAGCTGTATTTATAGCTGAGCACCTGCTTTTTCTCAAGCAGATTCTTGACGGGATTGCTGCGGGTGACGACGTTCACGATGAAGCCGTCGCTCAGCTCCTTGCCGTTGACGGTGGTCTTAGCGACTATCTCAACTCTGCCGGTCTTTTTTGTGGAGACAAGGCCGTTTTGGTCGACTGAGGCGATGTTGCCGTCCATGGTGTACCACTCGATCTTAGGCTGCGCGTCAACGCCGGTGACGGTCGCGGTGAGCTGGAGCTTCTTGCCGACAAAGACCGAGAGGCTCTCAGAGGTGACCTCGAGCTTCGGCTCGGCGGCGGGGGGCTTAGGCTGATCGGGGGTTTCCGGGTTCTCAGGGTCGACAGATTCGCCTTCGCCGCTCTCGGCAAGCAGAGCGATATCATCATCAATAAAAGCGGCGGTGCAGGGGAGAATGCAGGAGAAAGCTAAAATTGCCGCAAAAAGCAGGGCAAGCGCCCTTGAAAGGGGTTTCTTCATTTGTTATCCTCCTCAAGAATTTTTTACCATTTTAACAGATATCGTCAGAAAAATCAAGATGCAAAAAGGGCGGTATGCCAAACGGCGCACCGTCCTTTATAGTATTGACCAAAATTTACTATTTACCCACGCAGAAGCGGGAGAAGACCTCGTCGACCACGGCGTCGGTGGCTTTTTCGCCCGTCAGCTCCAGCAGCGAGCCGACGGCGCACTCTGCGCAGACATTCACGGCGTCGAGGGTCACGCCGCTCTCAAGGGCGGCGACGGCCTGACTCAAGTCGTCAATAGCTCTCACGCAGCAGCTTCGCTGCCTTTCGCTCGTCAGGCAGGCGGCGTTCGGGTCAAAGGCGTTGGTCGAGAGCACCCGCGCGACCGCCTTTTCAAGCTCCTCCGCTCCGCTGCCCTGAGAGGCGCTGAGCACCACCGTCTCGGGGAATTCACTGCGGATGAGGTCGATATCCGCCTGCGGGGGTAGGTCGGCCTTGTTGAACACCGCCACCCTGCGCTTGTCACGGCAGCAGGCGATTATCTCGGCGTCCTCCTCGGTGAGGGGGGAGCTGCCGTCGAATACGGCGAGCACCAGCTCCGCCCGCTCAAGGCGGCGCTTGGCGAGGTCAACGCCGATATTCTCGATTTTATTCTCAGTGTCGTGTATTCCCGCGGTGTCGGCGACCCTGAGCAGGATGTCGCCGAGGACTATCCGCTCCTCGACCACGTCGCGGGTAGTGCCCGCAACGTCGGTTACTATCGAGCGCTCGAAGCCGGAGAGCATATTCATCAGCGTTGATTTGCCGACGTTCGGCTTGCCGACGATAACGGCGTCAACTCCGTCCGTTACCGCCCTGCCGCAGTCGTAGCGGCGCACTATCGCTTCAAGAGCGGCCTTGACTTCCTTAAAAACGGGGAGCATTTCTCCGCCGCCTATCTCCTCGATATCGTCGTCGGGGTAATCGACCCATGCGGCGAGTGAGGCGCAAACGGCGGTGAGCTTGTCGGCGCAGGAGCGTATCTCGCCGCTCAGCCTGCCCTCAAGGGTGTTCAGAGCGGCGCTCGCCGCCTGCTTGCCCGAGGCGCTGATGAGCGCCATGACGCTCTCACTGCCCGCAAGGTCTATTTTGCCGTTAAGAAAAGCTCTTTTTGTGAATTCGCCCGCCTCGGCGGGAACTGCGCCTGCGTTCAGCACGGCTCGCAGCACTCGTTTCGTGATATAAATGCCGCCGTGGCACGAAATTTCGACCACATCCTCGCCCGTGTAGCTTCTCGGCGCTCTGAAAACGAGGCATACGGCCTCGTCGAGCCGCTCTTCGCCGTCGTGGACCGTGCCGAATCGGGCGTGATAGCCCTTGCATTCGGTCAGCGGCGAGCAGCCGATGGGCGTAAAAACAGCGGCAGCCGTCTCAATGGCTCGGCTGCCCGATATTCTGACTATTCCTATGCCGCCGGGCGCATTCGGAGTCGCAACGGCGGCGATGGTTGAATTCTCCATGGTTTTAACCTTTCATTCGCAGATGAGCGGGGCTTTTTGCCCGCAAAGGCGCTTCGCAATGCGCTGAAATGCGAGCGTTGAGGGCGAAAATTCGCCGGGGGCGTCGCCCGTAACGGAGCAGAAGCCGAGGCTTATATCCCTCGGGACTATGCCGAGGAGCTGAACTCCCGTCTCGTCGATGCATTGGTCTATGTTAAGCAGCCTGCACTTGCAGACGGGCTTGACCTCAAACATATTTATGATAAGGCGCACGTCGGCTATGCCGAGCCTGTCCAGCTCGCAGAAGGCGCGGTTGCAGCTCCTGACGCAGACACTGTCGGGCGTTGTGACCACCACGGCGCGCCTTGCGCCGCTTGCGGCGAGGGCGAAGCCCCTGTCGATGCCCGCGGGGGAGTCGAGGAAGATGAAATCGTAGTTATTATCAAAGCCCGCGACCATTTGACGAAAGCCCTCGTCGGTGAAGCCGTCGCCGTAGGCGCGGGGAGCGGCGAGCAGGTCAACGCTGCCCTTGATGAGCGCCTGCTCGGCGGAGCACCTGCCCTCGAGCAGATCGCCCCAGTCAAACACCACGCTCTCGGAGACGCCGAGCAGCAGGTCGAGCGAGCGCAGGCCGATATCGCAGTCTATCGCAAGCACTCTTTTGCCGCAGGAGGCGAGAGCCTTTGAAACGCCGACGGTGAAGGTCGATTTGCCCGAGCCGCCTTTGCCGGAGGCAACGAGGATGATTTCAGCCACAGTGAGCGCTCCTTTCAAATAAAATCAGGGGAGAAGTGAGTTTTCGGGCTGAGCCGCTTCTGTTGAGCCGCTCTGGCCGAAATAATAATCGACTACCGCAGCGACGACGGGGGCGACGAATACGCCCGAGGTCATGCCCTCGCCGACCACCGCGACCGCTATCTCGGGGTTCTCATAAGGGGCAAAGGCGATGAGGAAGCCGTTGTTTATCTTGACGGAGTCGCCGCCTATCTGACGGTATTCCTGAGAAGTACCCGTCTTTGCAGCGACCTTTACGGGGAGATTTTTGAAGTATTCCTTACAGTAGCCGACCGTGCCGACCTTGAGCATACCGCTCTTTACAATATCAAGAGTTTTCTGAGAAATACCCGTCTCGCAGACTACCTCAGGCTCGGTCTCGAGCACGGTCTGCGAATAATCGTGGCTCTTGATGCTCTTAACGAAGTGAGTTTTGTATCTCGTGCCGCCGTTCGCTATCGTGGCGCAGTAATTCGCAAGCTGGATGGGGGAGAAAAGGTTGCCCGCCTGACCTATTGCGGACTGGACGGTGTAGCCGGGCAGCCACTTTTGATTGAGCGATGCCCTGTATTCGGGGCTGTCGAGCACTCCCGTCGCTTCGCCCAGCTCGCAACCGGTCTTTGAGCCGAGACCGAACAGAGTCCTGTATTCGTTCATCTTCTCAATGCCGAGCATCCTGCCGACCTCATAGAAGAAGGTGTTGCAGGATTCGTTGATTGCGTTGACGACGTTGACAAAGCGGGTTATATGATGCTGCTCGCACTTGAAGTGCTGGCCGAGGTATTCATATGAGCCGGAGCAGTAGACGGTGGTCGTTTCGTCGATTATACCCTCCTCGAGGGCGGCGACTGCGACCGAGGGCTTCATCGTGGAGCCTGTGGCGTAGGTCGAGAGCAGCGCTCTGTTCCAAAGCGGGGCGCCGGAGGCCTTGTTGAGAGCCTCCGCGTTATCGGCGTAGGTCGAGATATCGTATGTCGGGTAAGTGGCCGAGGCGAGGATAGAGGAATCCTTGCAGCTGAGCACTACAACTGCGCCCGCGTCGGGCACGACATTGCCCTTTTTGCCCGAATAATCCTGCAAAGCCTTTTGCAGCGCATCCTGAGCGACCTTTTGAAGCCCCGAGTTGATGGTGAGCACCACGGTGTTGCCGTGCTGCGGCTCGATGGTCACCTCGGTGTGCTTATTGCCGTCGTTGTCGGTGTAGACGGTCTTTTCGCCGTCAGTACCCTTGAGATATTCCTCCAGGGCGGCCTCGATGCCGCTCTTGCCTATCATATCGGTCATTTTATAGCCGTCGGCCTTTTTCTCCCGGTATTCCTCGGCGTCGATAGCGCCGACCCTGCCGAGGATATGCGGGGCTATAGTGCCGTCGGTATACTGCCGCACGGGGATGACCTCAACGTCAACGCCCTTATAGAAGCCGCTGTTTTCCTTGATAAGTGACACCACGTCGTCGGGCACGTCCGCGGCGAAGGTGTAAGGCGTGCTGATGCTGAAATATATGCGCTTCATCTCGTAGCAGACGGAGGCTATCTTGCGGGCATCCTGCTCGGAGTAAGCCGAGAGCTTGTACCTGCTGACAAGGGCGTCAAAGCAGTTTTGTGCCGAGGCGTATTCGTTGAGGTTCAGCATATCGGCGCTCTTCATCTCCTTGATGAGGGCGTCGCTGTCCTCCTTAAAAGCGATATTGCCGTCCGCGTCAAAAACGAGCGGCAGGTTATCTATCCATTCAAGCCCCTTGCTCTCAAAGAGCTTGATGAGGCTGAGGATTATCTCGTTGCGAGTCTCCTGCTCGGAGGCGGGAGGGAAATATGCGTAGTCAAAGACTATAGAATAGCCCTGACTGTTGTAGACGAGGGGCTTGCCGTCGCAGTCGACTATCTCGCCCCTTGCGGCGGAGATGGGAGCCGTCTTGGCGGAGACTGCGGAGCTGGCGGCGTCGTATTCGTCGCCCTTGACGATCTGAAGATTGATAAGGTCAACGGCAAACACCATAAAGAAAAAAAGGATAACGCAGATAGCCGCTATCTGCCTGCCGCGAGTCATTTTTGCGTGCATATCTGCACCTCCTTTGATTATTGCTCAATTGAGTATTTTTTCTCCACGGCTCGCACGATGATAAAGATTATCGGCACTAATATCGCCGTGTAGAGGATGCCGGGGAGATAGTAGCGCACGAGCACGTGAGCCGCCCCGTCGATCGAAGCGAATACATAGTGAAACAGCCAATAGCCGAGGCTGTAGATGATGATGAATCCCACCGAGAGGAGGGAAGCCGTGACCACGTTGTTACGCATCACGGTGTTGATGAGCGTGCCGCAGATAAAGCCGACCGCCAGCAGGTAGAGGGCGTTGAAATTGTTGCCGGAGGCCGTGATATCCCACAGCATACCCGCAAAAAGCCCGAAAAGCATCCCGACTATGTCGCGCTCAAACATTGCCGTACAAACAACGGCGGGTATCAGCAGCAGCGCGCGCACGCCGAATATCTGCGGAAAAAAGCCGTCGGTATTTTGCATAACTGACAGCGTTAATATTATCAGGGCGAGTATAACCCTGCGGATTATCAACTTTTTGCGTTGAGCTTCAATAGTCATATAAAAAAGCGGGGACGGCGGCGCATCACTGCGCCTGACCGTCAAATGAAGTGATGATAAAGACGTCGGTGAGCTTTGAGATATCAATGCCCGGCTCGATAACGGCGCTGGCGGAGATATCCACCGTGCCGTCCACGACGTCAACTATAGTGCCGATTATAAGATCCCTCGGGAAAATGCCGCCAACGCCCGAGGTGCAGACGATGCCGCCCGCCGTGACGGAGGTGGAGGCGGGGAGACCCGGCATATGACAGCGCCCCTGCTCGGCAAGCTCGACGGTCGAGGTCACGAAGCCGAGATCCCTCGTCCTGACCTCATAGGCGCTGACATTGACATTCGGATTCAGAATGGTATTAACGGTGCACTGCGTGGGGGTGACCGAGGCGACCACGCCGACAAGGTATTCGCCGTAGATAACAGGGTCGTTGACCCTGATATCGTTTATCGAGCCTTTGTTGAGGGTCACCGTGCCGAATCTGCCTGCAGCGTCCCTGCCGATAACGGCTGCCTCGGCGAACACATAGTCGCTGTGCTCCTCTTTAAGCCCGAGGAATTCCTGATAGAATTCATTCTTATACTTTGCCTGCTCGTAGTCGACGAGCTGCTCTCTGAGCGAATCCACCTGCTCCTCAAGGTCGGTTATCTCCTTGGAGAGGGTGGAGCTTGAGCGGAACGATATCGGCAGCTTCGACACCTCGGACGCCACATAGGACGCAAGGCGTGAAACGGGGCCGAATACTACGCTCGTAACGCTCGTGAGCGGTGATGAGCCGCTTCTTGAGGCGACGGCAAATATCGACCCCACAAGCAATGCGGCGACGACACCTGCGAATATTTTAAATGCCGTGCTCTTCAAAAAGCGAATCATCAATATAGCTCCTTAATTCGATTAGATACTTAGATGTACTTCTTATTGCTGATCACGTTGAGGTTGTCGTTATCAAGGCAGATGCCCGTGCCGTCAACAACGCAATCGAGGGGATTCTCCGCCACGAGGACGGGGATCTTGGTCTCCGCGGAGATGAGCCTGTCGAGGCCTCTGAGCAGAGCGCCGCCGCCCGTGAGCATGATGCCGTGGTCGATGATATCGGCGGCAAGCTCGGGGGGAGTCTTTTCAAGCGTGGACTTAACGGCGTCAACTATCTGGGATACGGGGTCGGCCATTGCCTCCCTTATCTCCTCGGAGGTGACATCAACATTCTTCGGCAGGCCGTCCATGAGGTTTCTGCCCTTGATATTCATCGTGCCCTCGCCGTCATAAGGGAAGGCGGAGCCGATCTTTATCTTGATATCCTCAGCGGTTCTCTCACCGATAAGGAGGTTATATTTCTTCTTGATGTAGGAGATGATGGACTCATCAAAATTGTCGCCCGCAACACGGCAGGAATTCGCCGTGACAACGCCGCCAAGCGATATAACAGCCACCTCGGAGGTGCCGCCGCCGATATCGACGACCATGCTGCCGGTCGCTTCGCTGACGGGGAGACCCGCGCCGATAGCCGCCGCCATGGGCTCCTCGATAAGGCTGATGTAGTTGGCGCCTGCGCTCTTTGCGGCGTCGTGGACAGCCTTGCGCTCAACCTCGGTGACGCCCGAGGGGATGCAGATGAGCACTCTGATCCTTGAGAAGGGTCTGCGCTTGGTGGTGCGCTTGATGAAGGATTCTATCATCTCTGCGGTTATTTCGAAATCCGCTATAACGCCGTCCTTGAGGGGGCGCACCGCGATAATCGAGCCGGGAGTTCTGCCTATCATTTCCTTTGCCTCGGTGCCGACGGCGACCACTCTGGGCGGGTTGCTCTTCTGATCGACCGCAACGACCGACGGCTCTCTGATGACGATGCCCTTGCCTCTTGCGAATACGAGGGTGTTCGCCGTGCCTAAATCTATGCCGATATCCTGTGTAAATAACATATCTTTTCTCCTCCGGAATAATTATCTGTATTCGATAGTGTCAAGTATGGCGATCACATCGTCGAGGCGTGCGCCCATGTCGCTGTCTGAGGTTATCATGCAGGTGTAGACCGTGCCGCCATGCTCATAGAAGATATAGCCGATGTAAGTGGCGGTGCCTGAGCTGTTGTTGGGTACATATACCGAGATAAGCGTGGCCTCGCCGCCGTTGACGGTGATCTGCTTATTGGTGTATACGCAGTCGCTGAACTTTGACTTGACAGCGTCGATGAGCTTTGAGGTATCCTGCATTACCGCGGAGAGCTTCTTGCCGCTTGAGCTCATGAGCTTTATCTGATCCTCGGAGTTATCCTTCTTGAGGATGAGGTCGCTGTAGCTCATGCTGTCGCTCCAGCCGCTCGGGATAGCTATCGAGTAGTTGGGGCATTCAATGCGGTTGCCGATGACGACCGCATGGTCGAGCGCGATGGCGTCGGTCTGGTATTCGCCGTTATCGCCCTTGACGTTTTTGCCGTTTTTGTCGGTGACGAGCACCACGAGGTTGCCCGCGTCGTCACGGGCAGCTCCGCCGCCCTCCTGAGTGACTGCGGCGTAGCCCTTGCCGGCCGCGTCGGTGACAAGCACACCGTCCTTGAGCTTGGGCTTGCAGGCGGTGAAGCAGGTGAGGATCACGATAACGCTGATGATGAGAGCAAAATACTTTTTCATTTCTCCGATCCTTTCTTTGAGCCGTCTCAGCCGTTCAGGGCTTTGAAAGCGTTTTTGTTATTATTGTAAAGCATCTTATAGACTGCATAGTTGCGGTCGTAGATGTCTTTATTTGCAGTGTTGGGGGTGAAGGTCTTTTTGGCGGGGATAAGCCTCTTCGCCTCGGAAACGTCGCCTATAACGCCGAGGCCGACCGCCATTATGACCGCCGCGCCGACTGCGCCGACATTCTGCGGGCTGTCGACCGTCTCAACAGTCCTGCCCGTGATATCGGCAAGGATTTGGCAGGTGACGTCCGAGAGGGCGCCGCCGCCGACGAAGCGAACGGTCTGAGAGGTCTTTATCTTCTTATCCTGTGTTTCGAGGAACCAGCGAAGATGCATACAAACGCCCTCGATAACGGAGCGGATGAGCTCGGTTTTGCCTGTTTCGAGGCTGACGTTGAAGAACATTCCTCTGGCGTTCGGATCCTCAAACGGGCAGCGATTGCCGTGAAGCCACGGGGTGAAGATAACTCCGCCGCTGCCTGCCGGGGTCTCGTCGATTATCTTTGAGAGGTAATCGTAAAGGCTGGTGTAGACCGACTCTTTGGATTCCGCGACGTGAGTCTTTTGCAGGAAGATGCCGATCTCGTCGAGGGCAAGGTGATCCTTGACCCATTCGAGGCATTTGCCCGCCGTTTCCAGCTCGGCAAAATAATTGAATTTATCCTTTTGAGCGCCGGTGATGGCGGCTATCATTGCGGAAGCGTCAACGACGCTCTTGTCAACGACGGTCGAGACCCATCCTGAGGTGCCGGAGTAGATGTGAGTTTCGCCGAGGCCTACGCTGCCTGCGCCCACGCCTATGAGCGAGGCGTCGCCGCCGCCGCCGAATACCGGGGTGCCTTCTTTAAGACCCAGCTCCTTAGCCGCCTTTGCGGTCAGACCGCCGACGTTCGCCGTGCAGTCCACTATCTCGGCAAGGTGAGCGGGGTCAACGTCGAGCAGCTTGCAGATCTTCGGGCTCCAGCATTCGTGACCCTTGCGGATATCATAGAGCAGGGTGCCGAATGCGGAATCCCTCGTCATGACGAATTTGCCCGTCATGCGGCTGATTATGTATTCCTTGACATCGAGCCATTTATAGACTCTCTTGAAATTCTCGGGTTCATTGTCCCTGAGCCAGCGATATTTCCAGACGGGGTCCTTGACGCTGGCGGAGACTGCGCCGGTGATTATGAGCGAGGGGATGAGCTTTGTAATGTTGGCGCCGGCTATCTGGATCCCGTTCGCCATGCCCTCCTTGAGCTGCTTCCTCGCCCTCTGATCCATGTAGCTGAACGCTCTGTGGACGGGCTTGCCCTCTTTATCGACAAGCACGAGGCCCTGCATCTGTGAGCAGAACGAAATGCCGTCGACCATGTCGGGGGTTATGTCCTTGCAGTTCTCAAATACGGTCGCGGTCGTGGAACAAATGGCGCTCCACCATTCGTCGGGATCCTGCTCTGCGCCGCCGTCGGGCAGAATATAGAGATTGTAGCCCTCCATTGCCGCACTTTTGAGGGTTATCGTATCGTCAATCTCAAAAAGACAGGTTTTGACTCCGGTAGTGCCGATATCGTAAGATATAACGTGTTTTGCGCTCATATAATCCTCCTTGAACCACCATTGAATATTATATAATATAATACGCCGGGTTGCATTAATAAAATATGACCGAAAAGTTACGAATTTGGTTTATGCTTCGGGCAATTTGCATACATCGATCCATTTCTCCGCCCCGGAGCATTCAAAAAGCTCGTCGCAGCTCAGCTCGACCGCGCTGCTTGCGCTGCCCGCTGCGGGGAAAACGGTGTCGAACCGCCGGAGCGAAGTGTCGAGATAGACCTTAACGCCGTCCTTCAGCGCAAAGGGGCAAACACCGCCGACGGGGTGCCCGACAAGCTCCAGCTCATCCCCGGAGGAGAGCATTTTTGCCTTGAAGCCGAAGGTATCCTTGAATTTGCGGTTATCCACCTTGGCGTCGCCTGCGGCGACCACGAGCATTGCGCCGTCACCGTCCTTAAACGAGAGGGTTTTGGCTATCCTCGCGGGGATAACGCCGACCACCGCCGCCGCCAGCTCGACCGTAGCGGAGGACTCGGTGAACTCCTGAATTCTGCCGTCAACGCCGAAGCGGGCGAGGTATTCTCTGACTGCCTGAACGGACATTTTATCATTCCTTTCCATATCGGGTATCGCCTCGGAAAGGTCATAATACCCCACTATCCTATTATGAAAACATTATAGATAATTTTGAACGGAAATACAAGAGTTTGAGAAAATTTTCTTTGCCGTATTCGGCGCATGGACGCAAAAAATGCCGCATCCCTTTCGGAATGCGGCATAAAAAGCATATTTTACTGTGCGTAGCCCGCGACGGTCATCATGTAAGTACCGATCTGCGCGCCGAATTCGGGTGCGCCGTCCATGATGAGCTTGCTGTCCTTGGTGTAGTCAAGCATATCCGCGGTGCCCATGAGGATGCCGAGAGCACTGTCGAGCGAGTCGAATCTCATGGTGAAGAAGGGAAGAGCGCGCTTATAAACGCCTCTGCCGGCCTTTGACTTGCCCGCCTTGATACGGATATAAGCCGAGATCTCGGGGTAGCCGTCAACTGCCCATGCATAGACTCTGTCGGGGCTCTTGAGCGCCCAATTGTGGATATCCTCGTGACCCTGCTTGTTGAGCGTGCTGATGCCGCTCGAGAGCAGATAGAAGTAGCACTTAACGAGCAGCTTCTTGGTCTCCTCATCCTGCGGCGGCTCCTTGGCGGTGAGAAGCGAGGACATCTTGAGCAGCGTCATCATGAATGCTGCAAAGACGGCGGGTTTCTTTGCCACGCCCTTCATCGAGGGCAGGGTAGCGGGGCCGATATTTCCTTTGAAGAATGCGTTCATAGCCTCTACGCTCTTGAAGCAAAGCTCGATATGAGCATTGTCGGCGACCTTGTCGGGGTGGCAGAGCCACTCGCCGCTGTTGACGACGAAATGGGTCGCGTACTTGCCTGCGGGAGCGTCGGGATCCTTGGCGCTGACCTGGATGACGGCGTGAGCGTGCTCAAACTTCTTAGCGAGCTTGGGGTCATCCATAGCGATGGTCTTGATGAGGGGCAGAACCGCACAAAGGAAAACTTTATTAGTTAATATATCTTCTCTTGAAGCCATATATATCAATCCTTTCTGCAATTTGTCGAAAGGCGCATCACGCCTCGTCGTCCCAGTCGTCGTCAAGCTCGAAGTCCTTGCCCATGACTTCACGGACGGACTCGACTATGCCGTTCTGGTCAATGCCGAGCATGGACATGATATCCTCGTGCAGACCGATGGGGGCGAACTTGTCGGGGATGCCGAGCTGCTTGAAGGCGCAGCCCTTGCCGGCCTCAACGATGACCTCGGCGACTGCGCTGCCGAGACCGCCGATGACATTGTGATCCTCAACGGTGATTATGCGGCGGGTATCCATGACCGCCTTAATGATGGCTTCCTTGTCGATGGGCTTAATGGTGTGCATGTTGAGCACTCTGATCTTCAGGCCGTCCGCGCTCTCAAGGAACTTGGCAGCCTGGACAGCCTGGAACACGCAGGAGCCGCAAGCGATGATGGTAAGGTCGGAGCCCTCATGAACGGTGACTGCCTTGCCGACCTCGAAGCCGTAATCGGAATCCTCATAGAGAACTCTGTCGAAGCCTCTGTTTATACGGATGTAGTAGGGGCCGAAATTATCATATGCAGCATGGACTGCGTTGTAGGTCTCGATGCCGTCTGCGGGGCAGATAACGGTGAGGTTCGGGATCGAGCGGCAAACTGCGAGGTCGCAGATAGCGTGGTGGGTCGAGCCCGCCTGACCGAACGAGGTGCCCGCATGGGTAGCGATTATCTTAGCGTTGACATTCTGATAGCAGATGTCGGTGTGGAGCTGGTCGGCGCTTCTGAGAGAAGCGAATACCGAGAAGGTGGAAAGGAAGGGCACAAGGCCTGCCTTTGCCATGCCGGCTGCCATGCCGAACATATTCTGCTCAGCGATGCCGACGTTGAAGAATCTGTCGGGGAATTTCTCGCCGAACAGACCGATCTTGGTTGATTTGCCGAGGTCGGCGGTAAGAGCGACTACCTCGGGATGCTTTTCGCCAAGCTCACAAAGAGCCTTGCCGTAAATTTCAGCGGTCGCAAACTGAGTGGACTCAGCGGCGGTATAGGTCATTCCTCCTGCCATGATCAGACGCCCTCCTTTTCTGCACGAGCTACACGCTTAGCGTAATGTTTGTCAAGGCTTTCCTTAGCCTTTGCATATTTTTCATCATCAATAGCACCGTAATGCCAGAGATAGTTATCCTCCATGAAGTCAATGCCTTCGCCCTTGATGGTGTTGGCGATGATCATGACGGGAGCGCCCTTATTCTCAAGAGCGAAGTCGATAGCTTCGGAGAGCTCGTTGAAGTTGTGGCCGTCCACTTCCTTAACGATGAAGCCGAATGCGCGCCATTTGTCGGCGAAGGGCTCGAGGGACATAACGTCCTCGGTCCTGCCGTCGATCATGCACTTGTTGCGGTCGACAAAGGAGATGACATTATCTACCTTGAAGTGAGCTGCGGACATGGCTGCCTCCCAGTTGGAGCCTTCGTCGCACTCGCCGTCGCCGAGGATGCAGTAGGTCTTATAGTCCTTGCCGAGCACTCTTGCCGCAAGGCCGGTGCCGACTGCGATGGGCAGGCCGTGGCCGAGTGAGCCGGTGGAGGCGTCAACGCCGATGACCTTGTTGGAGTCAAGATGGATACCCATCTTGGAGTTGGTCAGGTTGAAGGTCTTGAGCTGCTCTTTGTCATTGAAGCCGAGCTCGCAGAGAACGCTTGCGTAAGCAACGCCTGCGTGACCCTTACTGAGGATAAGACGGTCTCTGTCCTCCCAGTTGGGGTTTGCAACGTCGATCTTCATGTACTTGTAGTAAAGAATGGTGAGCATATCCATAACGCTCATGCCGCCGCCGATGTGGGCGCTTCCTGCCCAGAAGGTGGTGTCGAGGCAGAGGTTACGAAGCTCATAGGCCTTTTTCTCAAGAGCCAGCCATTCCTGCTTTGATAATGCCATATGATGTTCCTCCTTGCTTATATTTCATTAAGCGGTCGAGCCGCCGTATTCCGTGGTTGATTAACCGAGCTCGGGGTGATTTTTGCGAAGAACGTGGAAGGCTTCCTCCGCAACGTCTATGGTCTGCTTGATATCCTCGTCGGTGAGGGATGCGTTCATGAAGTGGTTGTGATGGTTGGTCATGAATACGCCTCTCTTGACTATCTCGGCTATCCACTCCTGATGGAGCATGAGGGAGTCGTCGTCCTTGAGCATGAGGTAGAAAAGGGCGGGCTCGCCGGATACGGAGAGATGGAAACCGTTATTCTCGGCGGCAGCCTTGAGGCCGTTAGTCAGCTTGAGGCCGTTCTCACGGAACATCTTGGGAGTGTCGAGCTTCTTCATCTTCTCGATACAGGCGAGACCTGCCGCGAAGGGGATCGCGCTCATCCAATAGCTGCCGGTGTAGGAAAGGCCGCTGATAGCGCTCTTGAGCCACTCTTTACCGCAGAGTGCGGAGACGTTCCAGCCGTTTGCAAGAGCCTTGCAGAAGCAGATAAGGTCGGCCTCGAAGCCGTAGAAGTGGTCGGAGCCTGCGATATCAAGACGGAAGCCCGCTCTGACGTCGTCGATGATAAGGACGATGCCCTTCTCGGTGCAGAGCTTGCGGACCTTCTGCCAATAGCCCTCTGCGGGGAGGACGTTGTCTATGAAATTGCCGTGAAGGTAGGGAGTGGAGATGAACGCTGCGATCTCGCCCTCGTTCTCCTCAACTACTCTCTTGAGACCTTCAAAATCGTTCCAGTCAACATAGAGGTTGTTAGCGACATCCTCGGGAAGAACGCCGGGGTAGTCGACCTTCTGGCACCAGGGAGCGACGCCGTGATAGAAGCCGTTGACGAAGATTATCTTCTTCCTGTGGGTGGCTGCTCTGGCGGTCATGATAGCTGCGGTGGTGGTGTCGCCGCCGTTCTTTGCGAAGAAAGCCCAGTCAGCCGAAGCGACGGTGTCGACAAGGCACTCCGCAAACTCGATTATCTTGGTCGAGGGCGCGGTGACGCAGTTCTCTATCTTAGCCTGTGCAAGAGCTGCGGCGTCAACATCGGGGTCATTGTAGCCGAGCACGTTGGGGCCGTAAGCGCACATATAGTCGATGAATTTGTTGCCGTCGACATCCCAGAAGTAGGAGCCCTTAGCCTTCTGGCTGAAGAGGGGATATGCCGATACGGGGATGCAGCAGCCCTCAGCGGGGCCCTGATGGCCGTAAAGACCGGAGGGGATTACCTTAGCGGCTCTCTGAAAGAGCTCGGTGCTTTTATCATATTTATTTATTTTGAAACTCATTTCGCAAACCTCCTTATGCTAAATAGACAGCTACTCTGTCAAGGATCCTGTTAAGGTTGTCGAGCATTGAGATCATGCCCTTCATGACGATATCGCCGGTGCCGATGCAGGCGACCGCATTGACCTTGCCGTCAAAGAGGTCTCTCGCAAGCTCGATGGACTCAAACTCCATGATGGCTCTGGGATTCTCGCAGCGTTTTTTGATGCCGAGAAGCCTGTGGTTCTTGACTCTGATGGTGGTTGCGGGGCCGTCCTTGATGGAGAAGGAGATCTCGCCGTCGACCATGTGATCTGCGGAGAACTTGCCTATTTCGTCGTTGTTGCCTATCTGAGCGATGGCGACGGTTATGGTGTCGAGCATAAGAGTGGTGCTGATCCTGAAGAAATCGGGATCCTCAAGATCCGCCGGCTCGGGTCTCATGTACTTATTGAGCAGGTCGGTAAGGGCGGTGAAATCCTTGAGCAGGAAGCCTATGTGAAGGAAGCCCTTTGAGGGGATGGGGGTAACGGTGCCGTCGATGAGGCCGTTGAATTTTTCGCAGGAAGCGAACGGGAGCTTAACGTCGCACTTGGTGCAGCCCTGCTCCATTCTGCATCTGCCGTTTGCGAAGGTGATGGTCGCGCTCGGGCCGCCCTTGACCTCGAAGCCTATCGAAATGGGCTTTTTGTTGGTCAGCAGGCTGCTCGCTTCGGGAGCAAGCTCGCAAAGATTCTCGAGGGTGCCGAGAACGGCGTAAAGATTGATGTACGCCAGGGTTTTCTGATCAATCATTTTGATTTCCTCCTTGTAGTTATGCGAAAGTGTACTCCCGCATTATATATTCACTTCATTTTAACAGAAACATCTGTCAATGTCAACAAATAATCGTGCCCGAATCCAAAAAAATACAGTAAAAAGGCTGAGCGTTCGGTTTTAATAAAATCAATATATCCTTACGAAGCCCTCTATCAGGCGGGCGGCGGTCGCGGCGGCGTTCGGCAGGAATTCCTCATAAGCCATGTGCGAGCTGCCGTCGGCGCAGTCGGAGACGGCGCGAACTATCGCAAACGGCACGGAATTGATATAGCAGACCTGCGCTATCGCGGCGCCCTCCATTTCGCACACCCTTGCGCCGAAGCGGTCGACTATGCGTTTCTTTGCCTCGGCCGAGGCGATGAACTGGTCGCCCGAGGCGATAACTCCCGCGGCGGTGTGAACTCCGTCAAGAGCCTCCGCGGCCTTGAGCAGAGCCGCCGTTACCCTGCCGTCGCAGGGTATGTTTACAATATTGATGCCCGATATCAGACCCACGGGGTCGCCGAGGGGCGAGGTATCCATATCGTGCTGCACAAGGCTCTCGGCAATGACCACGTCGCAGATATGCAGCTCGGGGTCAAGGCTGCCGCCGACGCCTGTGTTTATGATACATTCGGGCGAATATTTGAGTATCATCGTCTGGGCGCACATTGCAGCGGCGACCTTGCCTATGCCGCATACGGCGACGACAATTTTTCTGCCGAACAGAGTGCCGCTGACGAATTCCATGCCGCTGACGGTCTCGGAGACCTTATTCTCCATAAGCGATTTAACCGTCTCGACCTCAATGTGCATTGCGCCGATAATTCCTATCATAATAAAAAACCTCCGTGTGAATTCTCGGAACATTCTAACATAAATATCCGAAAATATCAACACGGAGGGGGAAGGATCATTTCAATACCACATAGTAATCGGGCAGCTCATAGTTAATATAGCGAACAAGCACTATGACAGGCGAAGCGACGGTGAGACCGACGCCTGCGGCAAAAGCGCCGACCGTAATGGGGATCACGCCGGCATTGAAAATAATCACCAAAAAAGGTCCTACAATAGGAAAGGCAAGGAATAATGGGGTTGACACCAAAATCCCGAGAACGCCTTCAAGAGCTATCGAAAACTCCTCGACACCGTACATGAAGCCCATCATGGCGTCATCAATGCGCATCCGCTCGTATTCCGCTCGCGTGATATATTTTATTTTCAGCTCGGGGTTCTCGGTCACGCCCTCTATTTCATCCTCGTCAAGCCCCGCTTCTCTGAGAGCGGATTTTACCTCGTCCGACGCAAGGAAATTTTTGATTTCCTCGGAGCTTATCTCGGGGGCTTCGGGCTGCTCGTCGGGAATCTCATCCTCCTGCTCGGCAGGCTCGGCAGGCTCGGCGGGCTGCTCAACCGGCGCTTCCTCGACAGGCAAGGTTTCCTCCGCTTTTTCCTCTGCGGGGGCGGGTGTTTCGACCTCTGTTTTCTCCTCTTTTTCTTCGACAGGCTCGACCTGTTGAGCGACGTTTTGCTCCGCAGGCGTGACTTCCTCATTCTCCGCAAAGGCGGGTATGCTTGTTGCCGCAAGGGTTGCCGCAGCGAGCAGAATTGCGATAAATTTCTTCATTATAAAGTCTCCTTTGCCTTATTTCTCAAGCTCATACGGCGGCTCGAGCTTAAAGCTGTTGTAAAGAACGAGTGCGACGACAGGCGACGCGATGAGGGCGCCGAGACCGCCGATCAGTGCGATGGGCGACGCCAGGATAACGCCGCACATGAGCGGGCCGGCGAACGGAATGAAGAATATTATCGGCGTTGCGGGGATCAGCAGGATATATTTTGCGCCGGTAAGGAAAACGTCGGCCGCGCCGGAGAAAGCGGTTTTGGCGTAGTCGCGGCGCATCTGCTCATATTCCTCCTGCGAAATATAGATTATTTCGGATTCGGGATTCTTGGTCATGTCCTCGATCTCGTCCTCGTCAAGCCCCGCTTCCCTTAGAGCGGATTTTACCTCGTCGGAGGCAAGGAAATTTTTGATCTCCTCGGAGTTTATCTCAGGCGTTTCGGGCTGCTCGTCAGGGATCGTTTCTTCCTGCTCGGCAGGCTCGGCGGGCTGTTCAACGGGCGCTTCCTCGACAGGCAAGGTTTCCTCCGCTTTTTCCTCTGCGGGGGCGGGCGTTTCGACCTCTGTTTTTTCCTCTTTTTCTTCGACAGGCTCGACCTGTTGAACGGCGTTTTGCTCTGCGGGCGTGACTTCCTCGTTCTCCGCAAAGGCGGGTACGCTTGCCGCCGCAAGGGTGGCTGCCGCAAGCAGGATCGCGATAAGTTTTTTCATGGTGAATTCCTCTTTTCTTCTTTTTGTTTTTGCTTACAAACTCCTCAAAAAATCGGTTGCCGTTGTCTTCCTTTTCCCTCCGTTTCGTGCCGTTATCGGCTTCGTTGCCCCGATTATAGCCCGCCCGCCGCCTCGGGTCAAGGGGTTTAATCACTTCTTAATCGACCTTTCGCAAGTCTTAGGTTTGTCTTAGGTTTTTCTTAATCATTTCATAATTTCGTAAATATTTCGGTCAAATTCGCTGAAAAAGCTGTTGCTAATTTCATCAGTATGTGGTATTATGAATAAGTCTATATAAACAAAGTAACAGAGGTATGATATGGAGTATATTATTGCAGCCATGCTCGCCGTGGCTATCGTGCTGCTGATAGTGTTGCTTATAAAGCAGGGCAAGGCGGGCAGCGGCAAGGCTGAGGAAAAGATAGATAACCTTGCCTCGACTCTCGGTGCGGAGTTCGAGCGCAGCAGGCGCGAGAGCAGCGAAGCTCAGCGCGATATGCGTGCCGAGACGGCGAAATCGCTCGGCGAGATGAGCGAGAAGCTCGAAAAGCTGAGGCTTGAGAATACGGGCTGGCAGGGCAGGATAGAGAAGTCGCTTGCCGAGTCGCTCAGCGCAATGCAGCTCAACAATATCGAGCAGAATGAGAAGCAGAGCAGGGCGCTGACCGAGGCGGTCGACAAGATGCGCGAGAGCAATGAGAAAAAGCTCGAGCAGATGCGCGTCACCGTCGACGAGAAGCTGACCTCGACCCTTTCGCAGAGGCTCGACAGCTCGTTCAAGACCGTGTCCGACAGGCTTGAGAGCGTCTATAAATCGCTCGGCGAGATGAAGGAGCTCTCAAACGGCGTGACTGCGAACGTCACGACCCTCAACCGAGTGCTCACCAACGTCAAGGCGAGGGGCACTTGGGCGGAGATACAGCTCGGCTCGATCCTCGACCAGACCATACCGGGTATGTATGAGACGAATTTCACCTGTGTGCCGAATTCAAAAGAGAAGGTCGAATTCGCCGTGAGGATACCATCGGGCGACGGCGAGCAGACGACCTATCTGCCGATAGATTCAAAATTTCCGATGGAGGATTATGTGCGCCTTTGCACCGCCGCCGATTCGGCGGACGCCGAGGCTCTCGCGGCCGCAAGGAAGGCTCTTGAGAGCAGGGTAGTCAACGAAGCGCGCACGATATCCAAATACATAAACGTCCCGCTGACCACACCGTTCGCGATAATGTATCTCGCCACCGAGGGGCTTTACGCCGAGATAGCGTCGTCCCGCTCGGGTGTGCCGGAGAAGCTGCGCAGCGAGTTCAATGTGATGATAGCGGGCCCGTCCACGATAACGGCGCTGCTCAATTCGCTCTCGCTCGGCTTCAGAGCCGTTGCGATAAACGAGAAGGCAAACGAAGTCCGCCTGCTGCTCGCCGCCGCCAGAGTGCAGTATGACAAATTCGGCGTGGTGCTGCGTAAGGCAAGGCAAAAGATAGATGAGGCGGGCAAGTCGCTCGACGAGGCGGATAAGCGCAACGAGATAATCCGCAAGAAGCTCGGCAAGGCCGGGGAATTGGACGGCTCAAGCGCGGCGGATATATTAGGCTTGGAAGAAGATAATTCAGATACATGAAGGAGGAACTTCAATGAAAAACCCAAAGGAAATTCTCGCTCAAATGACTCTTGAGGATAAGGCAGCTCTCTGCGACGGAGCGGATTTCTGGCATCTCAAGGGAATGGAAAAGTATGGCATTCCGTCAATAATGGTTTGCGACG
>ULPT01021933.1_pt1 | contig 22921 bp, 18 predicted proteins | sample 1953751 | NCBI WGS metagenome assembly ULPT01 (sample SAMEA4835636, study PRJEB28245) | human gut metagenome | biome: gut microbiome; material: fecal sample | place: Denmark | collected 2008 | reverse complement strand
ATTACACGTACAACAAACTTGTCGGCATTTTCCTTGCTGTAAACATAGCGTCCGCCAGGCAGTACAACACGGATTGAGCCGCCTTTTTCTGAGCCGCCGTTCATGTTCATGCAGGACGCAGCCACAAATAAAAACGCAAATAAAGCCGGAACAATAAATTTCTTCATAAAAGACCTCCAAATTTTATATTTCCGGGTCAAGCCCGAAAATGACAACTTTCATCTCTCTCATGGCAAACGCATTATAAATTTATTCAGCATAAAACTGGCTTTCAGGAACCGTTCCTTCGTGCAAACTTTACTTAAATTATTTATAATGCGCTTGACCTTTCATCTCTTTGTCATTTTCGTACTTGATACGGGAATCTCTGTTATAACAAACTTTTCAAGAATCTAGATTAAATTATACTGAATAAATTTCAAAAAACAACTTTTTAGCGAAAATTTATTGATTTTTTTGTTGAAATCGCAATAAATACAAAAAATCGTTAGTTTTTTCTAATCAGTGTGGAAAAATAAAGCAAAATCTATTCTACTGTTGTCCAAATATGTGATGGAATACAAGGATTTATATTCTTTATCCTAAAAAGTTCTGGCAGGTTTACAAATTCATAGCCGCGGGATTTTAAAACTGGAATAACAGACTTTACAGCCTGAACTGTCGCATAATTTTCTTCCATTATGTGAAGAAGCACAATCTGTCCATCTTCCGCAGATTTTAAAATACGCTCAGCTCTTTGTTTGGCAGTAATTTCAGGAAGCCAGTCCTCGCAGCCTTTTCCGCCAACAAAAGGAACTTTTATAGCCTTGTGCATATTGCCGCTTACGCTGATATAAGGCGGACGGAAAAATTCGCTTCTTTTGCCGATGCACTTTTCTATAAGAGATTCAGTTTTTTCATATTCGTCCTGAATCATGGCAATGCTCATTTTTGACATATCGGAATGCGTAAATGAATGATTTTGAATGTCGCATCCCATTTTAAATGCGCGCCTTACAACTTTTGCAGACTCTTCATTGATTTTGTTTCCGACTAAAAAAAATGACGCCGGAATCCTATTAAATTCAAGAACATCTAGCATGTCTGACATAACATTTGCATTAGGTCCGTCATCAAACGAAAGCGTTATATATTTCATAAACTTCTTTTGTATTCTTCAATTTGCTGCTTTAGATTTTGAATATGATGATTAAACATAAAGTCAATGAGGCTTGCGGAATCTTCGGCGTCTTGGCTTTCGGAAATTACCTTTATATATTCAGCACGTCTTTCTTTTTTTACAATCGATGGAACAAGATTTTTTTCATATTTAACCACATTCATCAGCAAACGGTTCATTCTTCCGTTTCCGTCAGCCCAAGGATGAATTGAAGCAAGCTTAAAATGAGATTCAAAACTTAATTTATATGCGTTTTCAATGTCATCTGAATCAGTTTTTTCAAGTTCTTCATTGAGCCAGCCGCAGAATTCTTGAAGCCTGTCAGGAACTTTTTGCCAAGCAAGATAAGATTTTCCGCCGCGCCCAGCACTTACATTCAAAAGCCTTAATTCTCCTTTTGCAGAAGAAAAAGAACCTGCAACTGTATTATAAGAGGAATCTATATTTTTCATTAAAGTTCCAGAAAGAGAACAAAGAAACCCAACTGTTATTTTTTCGTGTTTTCTTGCAAAATCAAAGCTCTGTTCATACGCTTTTTTCAGGTCAAGATTCATAAACTGCTCTGAAACAGGCTTTGAACAAGAAATTCCGTTGTCAAACAAAACCTGATTTTCAATTTCCGTAATCGTAGAGTCTTCAATCGCTGTTGAATGTGTAATTATCGAATATAAATAAAACTTATCGTAATCAAGCTGCTGATTTATTCCAAGAGAATTATATTCATTCAAGACCGCTATTATTTCATTTTTCATTTTCGCCGTGCAATAACATTCTTTAAGACTATTCGAACACAGGACGTTTTTTTCTTTTGCGCACTGCAAAAGATACAGGTTTATAAGATTCTGGTAAAGAAATACCTGTCTCTTCCTTTATCGCTTTTCTAGCAGAAATAATGCGGGTTCTATCATGCCCCGCTCATAAACCATATTTACATACCACAATGCCATAAATATCTGTCAAGTTTTTTAAAATTTCACAAATAAAGATACACTAATTTCTTACAAATATAACAAGGTCGCCTTTTTGTTTTCTTGCTTCAAAATTATATTTTTTTCCATTTTTTGAAACGATTGCAAAATACCTAAAACTGTGAAGTGTTTTTTCAATGGGAGAATCCAAGTCTTCTGAATCATTATATTCTTGCAGAGTAACACCGCCGGCTCTTTTCCAGTCTTTATCCTTATTATCAGAAGCATAAACCGCAAAAGAAATTCCATAGTCGTCAGTAAGGTTTACAAACTCTATTTCGTCATAAAATTCACCTTTTATATTGTCTGAATCAATTATAAAGGCGGTTTCAAGTTCCTTTTTAAAATCAAATTCGGAATCTGGCATTACAAAAATACAAAGGTCATTCTCAATTTTCTGCGCACGATAGTTGTAAGCCTTGTTATTTGTAGGAACTACTGCAAAATACTGAATTTGAGAAATACGGTATTCCATGTGGGAGTCAACATCTTCTGAATCATAAAAATCTTTTAAGTATGTGCTTCCATAAAACTGCCATGAGGCATTTTTGTTATCATAATAATAAACTTCAAAGCCAATTTGCTCTTCTGTTTCGTTTATGAGCCTTACATCTTCCCTTGCTTTTCCATCTATAGAATTGGCATCAAGAACAAACACATTTTCAGCATCAAGGTTAAAATAAGGAGCCTTAGCAAAACAAACAAAACTAAAAATCAGGCAGACAAAAAAAATATTTTTTTTCATTATGTTCCTCCAATAAAAAAATAACATTTCTAAAAAAGTTATGCAAGAAAACAATATACATTCTGCGCAACAAGATTTACCATATCTATTTTAAAACTCTGTCTTTAAAATCAAAGTATTCTATGATACAATTGCATTATGCAGATTATTCCAGTAGCAAGCGGCAAAGGTGGCGTTGGAAAAAGCCTTTTAAGCGCAAACCTTGCAATTGCCTTAGGTCAGGCAGGCAAAAAAGTTCTTCTCATTGATTTGGATTTGGGAGCTTCAAACCTTCACCTTGTAATAGGCCATCCTAATCCAAAAGCAGGAGTCGGCACGTTTCTTACAGGCGAAAGCAAGTTTGAAGACATAATTTGCCCGACAGACTATGACAATGTAAGTTTTATTGCAGGCGACTCTGAAATTCCAGGGCTTACGTCCCTTAAAGTCAGCCAGAAAAACGAGCTTATAAAAAGCTTCAATAAGCAGGAATCTAAATTCGACTATCTGATTCTGGACTTGGGAGCGGGAACCCATCTTACAATTCTTGATATGTTTCTTCTTTCTCCGCAGGGAATTGTTGTTACAGCTCCAACTGTTACCGCCACGCTGAACGGCTATCTTTTCCTTAAGAATGTAATGTTCCGAATGATGTATAACACTTTCAAAAAAGGAAGCGCGGGCTACAAATATCTTGAGTCTCTAAAAAAAGATTCCCTTTCGCTCCAGCGGCTTTATATTCCCAAGCTTGTTGAAATTCTTGAAAAAGAAGACCCAGAAGGAACTGCATTGTTCAAAAAGCGCATAAATGAATTTCATCCGCGGCTCGTGCTTAACATGATAGACGATCCAAAAGACGCAGACAGGGCGCAAAGAATTCGCCGTTCATGCCAGCAATATCTGGATTTGGACTTGGACCATCTTGGCGTAATCTACCGCGACACTTTGCAGGACAAGGCTCTTTCTTCAAGGCTGCCTGTCATTGTCTACAAGCCGAAGTCAATTATAGGTCAGGCAATCTACAGAATCGCAGAAAAAATAATTCAGTCTGAAACTTTAAAATTCGACGACAGTTATGACATAACCCAGGCTTCGGACACTTCATTTGAAATTGCCACAGAAGAAGCCAACGATGACTTTGGGCAGAAAATGGCTTACATAGAAGAGCTTGCAGGAACTGGCGCGCTTACTGCCGGGGAACTTGCGGAAACTTTAAAGCAGCAGCAGTACGAGCTTACAAGACTAAAAAACGAAAACAATTTATTAAAGAAAAAACTTCTGGAAGCAGCGACAAAAGGATTCAAGGTGTAAAAAAAAATGTTAAATTCTCTTTTATATATAAAATATCCGTCTTGGATTCACCCGGAGCTTTTTCCTGGAGTTCCGCTTTTGGGACTTGTGCGGTGGTACGGTCTTATGTACATAATCGCATTTGGAACGGCTTTTTATATTCTGCGGAAAATTCAGCGTGAAGGCGCATTGGACACGCCGGATTCAAAAACCACAGAAGACGACATTTTTAGCTTTATTGCATTCGGAATTATTTTTCTTTTAGCGGGTGCGCGGATTCTTTCAACGCTCGTATACGACACTTCGGGGCTTTACTGGAAAAAGCCTTGGCTGATTTTCTGGCCGTTCGACACAGTTACAAAAAGATTTACAGGACTTGCCGGAATGTCCTACCACGGCGGATTTCTTGGCGGACTTATAGGAATGCTAATCTGGTGCAAAAAACACAAAAAGCCTGCGCTCAAATGGATTGACGCAATGGCAGTTGCAATTCCGCTTGGCTACACTTTCGGGCGAATCGGAAACTTTATGAACGGAGAGCTTTACGGCAGAATAACAAAAGCTCCTTGGGGAATTGTCTTTCCACGCGCAGAAACTTTTTCTTCAAGCCTTGACTGGGTAAAGGAATTCTCTTCTTCGATAGGAATGTCTCTTGATGGCGCAAGGCTTGTAAATCTTCCGCGGCATCCAAGCCAGCTTTACGAAGCTCTTTTTGAAGGACTTTTTCTTTTTGTTCTTATCTGGTGCCTGAGAAAGAAAAAACCGTTCGACGGATTCCTTACAGCCTGCTACACAATAGGCTACGGATTTGTAAGATTTTTTATAGAATATTTTCGCGAGCCTGACGCAGACATTGGCTACAGAATTTCTGCAACAAAAGACGCTGCAATCTACACAAACACTTCGCTTTTAAATCTTAGCACAGGACAAATTTTCTGTCTTATGATGATTGCAGGCGGAATTCTTATGATTTTTATTCTTGCAATTCTGAACAAAAAAAATGACAGAAATAGAAAAGCACTACAATAAGCACAAGGAAGAAAACAGGCTTTTGACGCGGCACGGAAAAGTCGAATTCGCCGTCGCAATGAAATACATCCATGATTTTCTTCCTACGCAAGACAAACATCTTTTTAAAATTGCGGACATTGGAGCCGGAACAGGAAGATATTCAGTTGCACTTGCAAAAGAAGGATTTGATGTTACAGCGGTTGAGCTTGTAAAGCATAATCTTGAAATACTTGAATCCAAACACGAGCACGTAAAATGCTGGCCGGGAAACGCGCTTAACCTTAGTTTTTTGCCAGATGAAACTTTCGATGCGACAATTCTTTTTGGGCCGCTTTATCATCTTCATAAGGAAGAAGAAAAACTCACAGCTTTAAAAGAAGCGCGCAGAATAACCAAAAAAGGCGGAAAAATTTTTGCCGCGTATCTTTTAAACGAATACAGCATTCTTTCATATTGTTTTGCGCAAAACAGAATCCTTGAGCTTATAAAAAGCGGAAATGTCTCTGAAGATTTTCATATTGTGCCAAAAGAAAATGAGCTTTACGACTATGTCCGCCTAGAAGATATTGACAGGCTTAACAAGATGGGCGGAATAAAGCGGATAAAAATATTTTCTCCAGACGGACCTGCGGACTTTATGCGCAAAGAACTGAACTCAATGACAGAAGAAACTTTTAAAAAATTCATTGAATACCAGATTTGCAATGCGGAACGCAAGGATCTTCTAGGCGCAGGCTCCCACATTGTAGATATTCTGGAAAACTAAAAACAGATTTAGCAGGAAATTATCCAGTTTGACTGGATAATGACACCCGCCATGAAGATAATAAAAAAGTATCAGTGATGGAAAAGCCTGATTCCTGTAAATGCCATAACCATGTTGTATTTATCGCAGGTTTCAATAACATTATCATCACGGATTGAGCCGCCCGGCTGAGCTATGACTTTTACTCCGCTTCTGTGCGCACGCTCGATATTATCTCCAAATGGGAAGAAAGCATCGCTGCCCACTGCGACATCTGTATTTTTTGCAATCCAAGCCTTGCGCTCTTCACGTGTAAATACAGATGGCTTTTCAACAAAGAAATTCTGCCATATTCCTTCAGCAAGAACATCGTCATAGTCATCGCTTGTATAAACATCGATTGTGTTATCACGGTCGGCTCTTTTTATATCAGCCTTGAATTTCAAATTTAAAACCTGGGGACTCTGACGTAGCCACCATTTGTCCGCCTTGTCACCCGCAAGACGTGTACAGTGAATACGGCTCTGCTGTCCGGCTCCAATTCCAATTGCCTGTCCGTCCTTTACATAGCAGACACTGTTGGACTGAGTATATTTCAAGATAATCAGGGAAATCAAAAGGTTGTCGCGTTCTTCTTTTGTGAGAGTTTTATTTTTTGTTACAATGTTTTTTAAGCAGTTGTCATCAAGCTTTATAAAATTGTGTCCCTGCTCAAAAGTTATGCCAAACACTTGCTTTTTTTCTATTTTAGCTGGAACATAGTTTTCATCAATCTGAAGAACGCAATATCCTCCTTTTTTCTTTGCCTTAAGAATTTCAAGAGCGTCATCATCATACCCCGGAGCAATTATTCCGTCGGAAACTTCTTTCTTTATTAAAAGAGCAGTCGCCTTGTCACAGTTATCGCTAAGGGCAATAAAGTCTCCAAACGAAGACATTCTGTCTGCTCCGCGTGCTCTTGCATAAGCGCAGGCCAAAGGAGTTAGCTCAACATCATCAGTATAATAAATTTGCTTGAGAGTGCTGCTCAAAGGACGACCGATTGCGGCTCCAGCAGGAGAAACGTGCTTAAAAGATGTTGCCGCTGGAAATCCAGTCGCTTCTTTCAATTCCTTTACAAGTTGCCAGCCGTTAAGCGCGTCGAGCAAGTTTATATATCCGGGCTTTCCATTTACAACAGTTACAGGAAGCTCTCCGTTTTCCATGTAAACTCTAGCCGGCTTTTGGTTTGGATTGCATCCATATTTCAACTCAAGTTCTTTCATATTAAACTCCAAAATTATTTTTTATGTCTTCTGTCAAGCTCGTTGTAAACATCCTGCCAAGTTACGCCTTCCTTGTACATTAGGACACTCGCAAAATAAAGCAGGTCTGCAGCTTCCCAGATTACTTCGTCTTTTCCTTCAGCTTCTGTAAGCTCCTCTGCTTCTTCCAGGATTTTTTCACGGACTCGCTTGTCATTTAAAGTCGCAGTGTAGCTTCCCGGACGCGGATTTGCAAAGCGTTCTGCAATTGTTCCGTAAAGACGCTCCATGCTGCTTTTTTCATCAGCCTCGCTAGAAAAACAGTTAAAGCTTCCTGTGTGGCAAACTTCTCCATGCGGAATAACAGTCGCAAGAATTGTGTCCCGGTCGCAGTCAGCTCTCATTTTTACAAGCTCAAGAAAATGACCGGAAGTTTCGCCTTTTGTCCAAAGAGTGTTTCTTGTGCGGCTAAAGAAAGTAAGTTTTCCAAGCTCAAAAGTTTTTTCCAAAGCTTCCTTATTTGAATAGCCCATCATAAGAACTTCGCCAGCCGGACTTTGGGCAATGATCGGAACCATTCCGTTTGTCTTTTCCCAGTCAATGCAGCTTATAAAGCTTTCTTTAAGATTTACAGCTCCAGTATACAAAGCCATTCCAAGCTGAACATCGCAATGAAGTTTTTCAAGCTGAACAATCTGCTCAAGAGAATTTACTCCGCCGGCAGCAACAACACGGCATTTTACAGAACCACGGAGATGCTTTACCATATCCATATCCGTTCCCTGCATACAGCCTTCTTTTTCAACGCAAGTAAACAAAAGTTCGGATGCGTATTTTTCGGCTTCATGCGCACCTTCAATCAAAGAAATGTCCGCGGTTTCTGTCCAGCCTTTTACTGCAATTTTTCCGTTTATTGCATCCACGGAAATTATAATGCGCTGTTTTCCAATTGAAGAGGCAAGCTCGTCAAGGAATTCTGTGTTAAGAATTGAGCCGCCGTTTTTTCTATCAAGATTCCAAGCCGCAGAGCCAATTATAACTTTTTCAGCTCCAAGCGAAACAAGCTCTCGGGCTTTCTTTACAGTTCTGATTCCGCCGCCAACCCGGACATTTCCTCTGCGCAAAAGAGACTTTAAAAGATCCGTGTTCGCAGTGTTTCCTTTTTCATCAGTATTTCCCAAAGCCGCATCCAAATCTATAACTGCGACTTCGCCATATTTATTGAATTCTGAAATCAATGAGTCGGCATCATCACGCTGAAGAACAAGGTCTTTTCCGTTTTTCAGCTGAACAACATGACCGCCCTTTAAATCTATAGAAGAAATTACCATGCGCTGATTTTACCAAAAAAAAATGACTGTTACAATGATGAAAAAACAGTGTTTCCGTTGAAGAAAGTTTCCTTTATAAAGCCAAAGAGCTTTTTTCCTTCAAGCGGAGTGAATTTTCCTTTGCTTGCGAATTTCTGGCCACGTACAGTCCACTGCCTTTCCAAGTCAACAAGAACAAGATTAGCTGCAAATCCTTCCTTTAAAAGTCCTTCGTTTTTTAAGCCAAGAATTCTTGCAGGGTTCGCGCTCATAAGCTCGGAAAGTTTTTTTAAACTCATGCCGTGTTCTTTTACTAGCATTGTATAGCAAGCCGAAAATGCAGTTTCAAGTCCGCTGAATCCAGGACTGCCGTTTTTCTTGTCCAAGGCTGTATGAGGCGCGTGGTCAGTTGCAATGCAGTTTGCGCTTCCGTCTTTTAAAGCCTGAATCAAAGCAAGCCTGTCATTTTCTGAGCGAAGCGGCGGATTTACAATATTAAAAATGCCGGGAACTTTTTCTCCGTTCATAAAAATATGATGCGGCGTAATTTCAAAAGTTACGTCAACTCCTTCTTGACGGGCTTTTTTTGCGGCCTCTACGCAAGCAGCAGTGCTAACATGGCAAAGATGAATATGGCAGCCGGCATCTTTTGCAAGCCTAAGATTTCTAAAAGTCGCAGTATCTTCCGCGCAGGCCAAAAGTGAATCGGCTTTTCTTAAATTATTTGCAGCTTCTTTTTTTTCAGCAGGCGAAATATTTTCTTTTGACAGAAGCTCCAATGCTGCTTTTCTAAACGGACGCGCGCTTTCTGCCAAAAAAGAATCTTCGCAATGGCACGAAACAACAATTTTCTTTTTAGCGGCAATTTTCATCGCTTCAAGCATAACGGAACTGCTGCAAACTTCTTTTCCGTCTTCGCTTATGAGTGGAACTTTTTTTTGATCAAGGGATTCAAGATGGCTTATAGTTTTTCCATCAAAATTTTTGGTAATTGAAACAGCCTGAATTGTCCTACACCGCCCGAATTCAAAAGCTTTTTTGTTATTCACTTCCGCCTGCTCCTGACTTGAAACAACAGGATTTGTGTTCGGCATAAGAACGCAAGTGGAAAAACCTCCGGCAGCCGCCGCAGAAGAGCCAGTTTCAATGTCTTCTTTTTGAGTAAGGCCAGGATCCCTAAAATGCGAGTGCATATCAATAAATGAAGGCAAAACGCAAAGTCCTTTTGCATCAAGCTTAGAAATTGAATCGTCATTTAAAAGTTTTTTTAGAGAAGCCTTGTCTGGAAATGATTTAATTTTTCCATTAGCTAAAAGTACTGCGGAATTTTTTTTATCAGTATTGGCGTCAACAAACCTTGCATTAAAAATCAAAACTGCATTTTGCATAGACCCATTATAAAATGAATCCATGCAAACTACAAGATTGAATGACATTAATCAGTTTATTATCCAATGCTGCGGAACTTTCTGTTGAAGTCCTCTATTTCTGCCCCGGAAATCGGCTTGGAATAATAGTAGCCCTGAATATAGTCGCAATGGAAAGTCTTAAGCTTTTCGTTCTGCCACTGATGCTCAACACCTTCAACAGTAAGCTTCATTGCAAGCGAATGGACAAGGCGAACGATGTTCTTTATAAAGTCGCCTTTTTCGTTTGAAAGATAATTGTCCACAAGCGACTTGTCGATTTTTACAACATTAATCGGCAGGAATGTAAGATAGCTAAGGGAAGAATATCCAGTTCCAAAGTCGTCCAAGGCAAGAGAAATTCCACGCTTTACAAATTCATTCAAAAGCTTTGAAACCGCTTCCTTGTTTGAAATAAACAGGCTTTCTGTAATTTCAATGCAGATAAGTTCCGGCGGAATATTATAACGCTTTAAAAGCTCTTCAAGGAAATCAACATAATGAACGTCCGAAACCTGGCTGTAGGAATAATTTATTGAAACTTTGTACAAAGGAATTCCGTGCTCGCGCCATTCCGCCATCTGCCTTACAACTTTTTCTGTAAGGATTCTGTCGATTTTTATAATCTGACCTGTTTCTTCTGCAATCGGAATAAACTGCGCCGGCGAAACTTTGGTGTTTTTTAGCCTCATAAGAGCTTCGTATCCGTGGATTTCTCCAGTTTCAACATCAATCTGCGGCTGATACGCAACCCAAATTCCATCGTTTGCAATAGCGTCATCAAGAATTCTTGAAATACGGTTATTTTCAAATATGCGGTCTCGCATTTTTTCGTTAAAGAAAACCGACTTGTTCTTTCCGGAATTCTTAGCACGGTAAAGCGCAATGTCCGCATTTTGAATCATTTTTTCCATTTCATCATCATTAGAATTCACAATTCCCAAGCTAGACTGAATATGGATATTGCTTTCAGCATAGTTAATCGGACTTTTTAAAATAGCTCTAAGTTCATGAATCTCTATTGAATCTTCATTCAGTTGCTTTTCAAGATAAAGCACAAGGAATTCATCTCCACCGAACCGCGAAACAAAAATATCTTTTCCGGCAGAATAAGATTTGAGCCTTGAAGCAATTGTCTTTAAAACAATATCGCCGCAAGCATGGGAATAAAAGTCATTTATATTTTTAAAGTCGTCAATGTCAAAAAGAACAAGCGAAAAGTTTTTTCCGGATTTCTGAATATCATTGAACACAGCCTGAGTCTTGAATCTGTTAGGCAAACCTGTAAGCGAATCATGCCCAAGCATATATTCCATTTTTAAGTTTGAACGACGAAGCTCGTACGAATCTTTTACTTGCGAAATTATAAGAATCAAAGAAACCGCAATAAAAATAAAAAGCGAAACCGCGATTCCGATCATTCCAAATAAAACTCCGCGCCTGTTTTTTTGCATTTGATCATGAATATTTACAAACACAGAATCAAGAGGAAAAGCTGAAAGATTTAACTTGCGCTCTTCGATTATCTTGTAGTCAAAAATAAATTTTCCATCTTTTATTCTTTGGAACGGAATGTATTTTTCACCGTCAATAATATCAAGCACGATTTTTGCGGCGAGAGCACCGGCTTTTTCATAGTCAACCATTTTTCCGCCAAGAAAGCCGAATCCCACGCCATTCGCATTGTGGCTGAATACAGGTGCAGAAGTGTTATTTACAATAAAGTTCGCCTGTTCTTCCATGGAATATTTTATGCCGTCAGCATCTTTTGAAGCTCCCAAGTAAAACACAACAGTCTTGTCATCCAGCGCGGAAAGCTGTCTGGCAATCTGGCTTTTTGTAAATGCAGAAGCATCAATTCCAGAAAACTCAATATTTGGAATTTTTTCACTGGCATTTATGAATACATTGTAATTTTCATAACTAGCATCGCTTTTGTCATAAATTGCAACATAATGTTCTGCAGAAGGAAAAAGCTTTCTTGCAACTGAAATTGTATCCGCCAAAAATCTTGTTGTGCCGATTCCCCAGAAATTCTTTTTTTCATAAAGACGTTCCGCCCTTATGTTGCTTTCTATGCAAAAAAACACAATAGGAATTCCTGCAAAAAGAGAATCACTATTGCGCTCAACAAAGTTGCATGAATTACTTCCGCTTACAAGAACAGCGTCATATTTTGTTTCCTGCTGCAAAAACTTAACGCGCTCCTTTAAGAATTCTGGAAGCTTTTTATCATAAAAATCATCAGGCTCAAAATATTCAACATCGACATTTATATTGTTCTTTAAGAAAACATTTCTTATTCCTTTTTTCTGAAGCTTAACAACATAAGAGTTCGGCATTGAGCTTAAAAAAAGAACATTCGCTCTTGGATTTTTTAAATTTGTATTTACAAGAGTTGAAGATAAACGGTTTCTATATAGAAAGAAACAAAGCGAAAGAACACTGCTCAAAAGAAGAAAAGACGCAATGCCCATCAGAATAGAAAAAAATCTTTTTTTTGCCATAACACTGCCTCCATAAAAAGCCAAATTAAAATCTCTCTTTAAGATAGCTTTTTAAGCCGCTTTTACGGTTTGGACAAACCCTAAATGAAAAACGGCAGTTAATGTTAAATTTTGCAATGCAAATTTGCAAACTGGTGGTTATAGGTAGCTAAATTATACCCCAAAAAAATTATTTTTACAATATCCCCCCCCCCACGAATTTTTTTTAACAAAAACAGCTGAATTTTTACATTTTAAGGCAGAAATTTATAATAAAATCTTTATTAAGTCCGCTCTTCCAGCCTGAATCAATGCTTCTTTTACAAGCTGGGCATTTTCTTTTTTGTTAAACTGAAGCAAAGCGCGCTGAAGTCTTCGTTCGTGTCCGCCGCGGGCAACATAAACTTCTTTAAATTTTCCGTCTGATTTTTTTTCATGCGGATTCAGCCCTGTATAATACATGCAAGTTGCAAGGCTTCCCGGTGTTGGATAAAAATCCTGAATTTGATCTGGAACAAAGCCTGTTTTCTTTAAATAAAGAGCCGTTTCAATCGCTTCTGGAATTCCGGCTCCCGGATGCCCCGCAATATAATATGGAACTAGATACTGTTTAAGCCCAAGCTCTTTGTTTGCCTTTGCATATTCCGCAGAAAACTTTTCATAGACAGCATGAGTGCTTTTGCGCATAAGAGCAAGAACTTTGTCGCTAACGTGTTCGGGAGCAACTTTAAGCTGTCCGGAAACATGATGCTTGCAAAGCTCATACAAAAATGTCTTGTCTTTATCAAGCATAAGATAGTCAAACCGTATTCCGCTTCTTATAAAAACTTTTTTTACATTTGGAAGCGAACGAAGCTTTTTTAAAAGCTCTATATAATCTTTGTGGTCGGCTTTTACATTCCGACATGGAGAAACTCCAAGACAGTCGCGGTTTTTGCACGCTCCGTTTTTCTTCTGAAACTCGCAGGCATCACTTCTAAAATTCGCAGTAGGTCCGCCAACATCATGAATGTATCCTTTAAAGTCAGAATCCTGCGTCATTTTTTTTGCTTCGGACAAAAGACTTTCGTGGCTTCTAGACTGAATGCGCCGCCCCTGATGAAAAGTTATTGCGCAAAAACTGCAAGCTCCAAAACATCCGCGGCAACTCGTAAGACTAAATTTCACTTCGGAAAGAGCGGGAATTCCCTTCTTGCCATTTGAATCAGCAACATCATACATTGGATGCCACTTGCGCTCAAAAGGCAGATCATAAATCGAATCAAATTCAGCCTGCGAAAGAGGAAACGCGGATTTTTCCTGAATTACAAACCGGCTTTCTGAAGGCTCGGCAAGAACGCTTCCGTTTATTGCGTCTGTATTTTCTTCCTGAATTTTATAGGACAAAGCGAACATTTCCTTGCTTTCCGGCGTATTTTTGCTTACCTCCTCAAATGAAGGAAGCATTATAGCGTCAGCGGGAACTTCATCTTTTTTTCCAGTGAACCAGCACGTTCCTCTTACGCCACGGATTTTCCGCGCGGAAATTCCTTTATCAAGCTGAGATGCAATTTCAAGAAGAGCTTTTTCGCCCATTCCGTAAATAAGAAGATCAGCTTTTGAATCCAGAAGAACAGAATGCTTTACCGTGTTTGACCAGTAGTCATAGTGAGCAGTGCGGCGCAGGCTTGCTTCAATTCCACCGATAATAACATTTACGCCCTTATATGCTTCGCGGATTTTTGCCACGTATTGAATTACAGCTCTGTCCGGCCGATGACCTTTTTCGCCTCCGTGGGAATACGAATCTTCTGAGCGAGGCTTGTTGTTCGCAGTGTAATTTGAAACCATGCTGTCCATTGCGCCTGCTGTTACAAGAAACGAAAGACGAGGCTGACCAAGAGCTTTAAAATTTTCCGCAGATTTCCAGTCCGGCTGGCACAAAATTCCTACAGAATATCCACGGGATTCCAAAAGCCGTCCCAAAAGAGCCGCTGCAAAAGAGGGATGGTCAACATAAGCGTCTCCAGAAACAAAAACAAAATCAAGCTGACCTATTCCGCGCTCTTCAAGGTCTTTCCTGCAAACTGGCAAAAACATTGTTCTACTATACTTTAGTTTTTGGTTAAAATCCATAATTTTAAAGCAAAATTGCATCGCCATTATTACCCGAATTTTCAAGCTGATTAACAGTTAATCAGTTATAGAGTTCTTCTATAGCTCAATATAAAAAAACAGTATAAATAAACCTATTGAATCAATAGGAAATAATCAGTATTGTTTCCTCATCGCGCGGAAAAATTCACTCTTGATTACGATTGGAGGAAAATATGTCAAACAAAAAGCAGCTTGTGCTTGACGCATTGAACAATAAACCAACAGAACGTGTTCCTGTGGGATTTTGGTTTCATTATACAAAAAACGAAATGCTCCCGGTTTCAGAAAATCCAGAAATGAGAAAACAAAACTTGGACGGACACAAAAAATTCGTTCAGGAATTCAAGCCGGACTTTGTAAAACTTATGAGCGACGGATATTTCTTTGAGCCAAAGACAGCAAAGTTTCTTCACAATGTAAAATCCGCAAAAGAGCTTTACGAGCTAAAGCCGGTTTCCAAAGACGACAGCTGGATATCAGAGCAGGTTTCGCTTGCATTTTTCAATGTCAATGCGCATTTTGAATGGACTTAGTTTGTCAGTCAAAGAAGCAAATGCACCAAATGGACAAAGCATACTGCACTGTGTCCTGCGCTTAGTCAAAATCGGAAGCTCGCAAGTTGCAAGAGCCTCGTTGGTAATTGCCATGCTTCCCCTTTCTGCAAAAAGATTCGCAATAAATCCAATGCAAAAAAACACAGCATAAGTTGTCAAAAAAATTCTGCGGTATATGGTTCCGCTTCCTTTCTTTTTGTTTTCTGAAAAAGTCATTCCGCCGTAAATAAACATAAGGAACAAACCATAAAAAATAGATACTGCGGAAAATCCGTTGTTGGTAATTACAAAAAACAAAATGACAATCGACATCAAGCCGCAAAGAATAACTGAAACAATCATCTTTCCCTCTATCAAAAAAACAGTTTTATCAAGCCTTCAAAAATAAGGAAATAAAATCCGATTAAAAGTTGCGCAATACGTGAAATTCTTTTCAGCACAGGAAACATTTTTTGAACAAACGGAATTCCAAAAAGCGGAAGAAAAAACGGAAGAGTTCCAACGTAAAAGAAAACAAGATAAAAAATTCCTTTCATGCCGGGCAAAAAGACAGAACGAGCAATAGCAGTCCACAAAGGAGCGCAAATATGAAGTCCCACCGCAAGCCCCGCAAAAACCGCAGTCAAAAAATCATTTCCTAGTTTTTTTAAGCCAGGGAAATTTTGCGCCGAATGAATTTAAAAGCAAACTCGCTCCACAAAAAATATAAGCGCATACAGAAAGACGCCTTGCAAAATACGGATCAAAAAATTCACTTGCAAGAAGACCTGCCGCGCTTAAAGCAAGTCCAAGAACAAAATACATCGCAAGCCTTGAAGCAAAAAATAATCCAATCAATCCCGCATTCCGCCTGCAAGAAATTTTTTCTGTTCCGAATAAAAATGGAATCAGCACAGGACCGCAGTACATTGCGCAGTAAGTTCCTGTTGAAAGCCCCAAAAGCACAGCCTCTAAAATCATTTTCAACCTCCAGCTTTTTAGCAGAACTTTACAGGCTGACAAAAAAATAGAAAAGATGATTTTAAGCGACTTGCAAAAACAAGAATGTAAGCTGCAAAATCTTAAAGGTGAAAATAAGAGGGAATAAAAAAAGGCGACCCCAAAGCCGCCTCTTACACTTTTTAATTAATTGTTTTATTTCTCAACTTCTGTACACTTTAGATGCAAATCATCCAATTGGCTTTGGTCAACCGCGCTTGGACACTCGTCCATCGGCGACATTGCAAGGTTGTTCTTCGGGAAGGCGATTACTTCGTGGATGCTTTCCTCGTGGCACATGAGCATTATAAGGCGGTCAAGCCCTGGTGCGATTCCTCCGTGCGGCGGTGCTCCGAACTTGAATGCCTGTACCAAGAATCCGAACGCTTTTTCTGCGCGCTCGCGGCTGTAGCCTACGATTTCAAAAATACGCTCCTGCAGCGCCGGGTCATTGATACGCATTGAGCCTGAGGCAAGCTCGTATCCGTTCAGGACAAGGTCGTAAAGGTCGCCTTTTACTGCTCCCGGGTCGCTTTCCAACGTGTCCCAGTATTTTTTCTGCGGAAGCGTGAACATGTGGTGCTCTGTTTCCCAGTGGTTTTCTTCCTCGTTCCATGCAAAGTACGGGAAGTCGATAATCCATGCGAAGTGGAATTCGTCTTTCGGGTTGTAAAGGTTCAGGTCTTTTCCAAGCTGCTTGCGGACCGCTCCGAGCGCAACGCACGCTGTCTGCCATTTTTCGTCGCTTACAAACAAAAGAAGGTCGTTCTTTTCCGCTCCGAGTTTAGAACAGATTTCCGCTTCTTTTCCGGCGAAGAACTTTGAGATTCCGCCTTCAAATTTTCCTTCCGCGTCAACCTTCATCCAGGCAAGGCCTTTAGCGTGGTTGATTTTTGCAACTGCTTCAAGCGCTTCAATGTGCTTTCTTGAATATTTGTCCGCGGCGTTCTTTACAACAAGGGCTTTAAGTCCGCTTCTCTTGTGGCGCTCGATGTTCTTGTCTGCGTTTGCACCTCCTGCCTTGAATGCGTTAAAATCGCTCAAATCCGCCATAAAAGCCGCATCCTGCATCTTCATGTCAAAGCGCAAGTCCGGCTTGTCGCTTCCGTAAAGGTCAAAAGCGTCGTCCCAGCTGATTCTGTCAAAATGAACCGGAAGCTCGTAGTTCAGGGTTTTCTTGAAAATGTGGCGCATAAGCTCTTCTGTTGTTTCCAGAACTTCCTCGCGGTTTGTAAAGCTCATTTCCATATCAATCTGGGTAAATTCCGGCTGGCGGTCTCCGCGGGCATCCTCATCGCGGTAACAGCGCGCAATCTGGAAATACTTGTCAAATCCCGAAACCATCAGAAGCTGCTTGTAAAGCTGCGGCGACTGCGGCAAAGAATAGAATTTTCCCGGATGAACACGGCTTGGAACAAGGTAGTCGCGCGCGCCTTCCGGAGTTGATTTAATAAAAGTAGGAGTTTCAATTTCCAAAAAACCCTTGGAAGTCAAAAATTCGCGTGTGGCAAAAGTTACAGCCGAACGCAAGATGATGTTGTGCTGCATAGGTTCGCGGCGCAAATCAAGATAGCGGTATTTAAGGCGCAAATCTTCATTTGCAACAACAAGAGTTCCATCCTTCTGACGGACTTCTTCAATGCTAAAAGGCAATTCCTGCGACGTTGTAAAGATTTCTATGTCGCAAGCTTCAACTTCAATCTCGCCGGTCGCCATGTCCTTGTTCACGTCTTTTTCAGCACGTGCGGCAACAACGCCTTCAACAGCGATACAATATTCCGACTTTAAGGAAGCGGCGATTTTTTTAACTTCGTCCGAAGCATTGTCGCCAACCATTACCTGAGTAATTCCATAGCGGTCGCGCAAACGGATAAAAATAAGTCCGCCAAGGTCGCGCGTACGGCTGACCCAACCGTTCAATACAACTTTCTTGCCAACGTCAGCCTTAGTAAGCTCGCCGCAAGTTACAGTTCGTTTAGAATTTTCCATAAGATATTCCTTTTTGCCGCGGCATGAATCCGCGTTGATTTGTTTTTGCGAAAATTTTTCAAAAAAATATTTTAATGTTTCACACTTTTTTTTACAACAACCTTACAGCTGCACTTAACCTTACAGCTACACTGAACGAATTCAGACCTTGAACGCACCTTTCTCTGCAAGGCTTAGGAACGCTTTTATAACTTCAGGGTCAAATTGCTTGCCGCTGTTCATTTTAAAGTCCTCTATGATTTTTTCCAGCGAAAAAGCCTTTCTATAGCAGCGGTCTTGACTCATGCAGTCAAAAACGTCAGCAACAGAAATAATGCGCACAATTTCCGGGATTTCTTCTCCTTTAAGACCTTTCGGGTAGCCTGTGCCGTCAATCCGCTCATGGTGATAAAGAGCGGCAAGACAAGCATCAGGAATCAATGTAAGTTCCTTTAGAAGATTATAGCCAGTTGTTGTGTGGCTCTGCATAATCTTGTATTCGTCATCAGTAAGTTTTTCTGGCTTTCTTATAATTTCGTCAGGAATACCAATTTTTCCGCAATCATGGAAAAGTCCGCAGTAATAGGCGTTAAGGCATTCATCTCTAGACTTGCCCATTTCCTTTGCAAGCATATATGAGTATTTTGCAACGCGCTCTGAATGTCCGCCTGTGTAAATATCCTTGGCATCGATAAATTTTGTAAATGCCTTTATTACCTGCTCAAGCATAAATCTGTCATGCTCACGGTCTCTTTCTTTTGCAAGCCTTATAGCATGAAGTCTGATTCCAGAAATTACGAGACAAAACCACATTATGTAGAAAAGCAAAAAAATATAGAAAAATGGACGATAAAATAATCCGTTTTCAAATTCGTAGTTTACTTTCCAAGATTTGAATTTCATAAGCTCATTTCCATCTTCAGTATAGAAAACAAAGCCCATGGAAATGCTGTTCACGTCCAGAAGTCTACCCGGAATATATTTTTCTATGCTAGGATAAAAAACAATCCTGCTGCCAGGATTAAGCGGAATAAGAATGTTGTTCAGATTTTTTATTGTCTTAACTGAAAAGTCAGACTCCTTTGCTTTTTTTAAGTCTATTAAAGGCTGAGACGGTTTTTTTTCCGCCCGGCTTTTATAAATTTCAACAAATCCGTTCCAAGCATTATTCAAATAGCAAGGCTGCGTAATGTTTATTTCCACATTCCAATTTTTTATCGTGTGCTTGTTAAGATTTTTAACAACTCCGGTGTAGATTCTGCCTGTAAGGTTGCCTTTTTCTGGATTATCAGAAGCAATATGAGGAACATAAATTGTCCAGACATCTCCCTTTAGCTGTCGTTTTCCTATTGAAAACTGAACATCTGGAGAAATATCATTTTCGGTAATATGTTCTTTTGTTGTGGCAAAAACAAAAAATCCAACTGTTGCAGCCAAAAACGAAACTGCGAGAAGAACTATATAAATCTTTTTTAAGAACTTTTTCATAGCATCATATTTTTCACGATAAACTGCCGCGCATTTAACACGACAGTTTTTTAAGTTCTTTTACTCCATACAGCCCGAAATCAAATACACAAGCGGAGAATTCCAGTAAATTGTAACTTCATTACAAGAATAGCTCTGCACACTGTCTATGTAACAGGCAGAATAAGGAGCGTCAGAAAGATTTGCACGCGCAAAAGGGTCTTCAAGCTTTGAGTCAGGTCCGCCTACAAGCATTCCCGGCATAGGCTTTTTTGCAACTTGCGAAGGCCGGTGATGTGGAAGAATCGGCGAAAGTGTTCCAAAACCAGTCACAAAGCAGTACGAAGTTGTGTTTTTTCCAAGCAGATAGTCAATCTGGCATTTTGCGGCTTCCTTGTATTTTTTGTTTGGTAAAATTCTGTCCGCCAGCAAGAAAAGCATTCCGTTGTTTGCGGCTCCCATATTACTTCCCCAGACATATTCATACATTGAAAGTGAAACATCGTAAGAATCCGCGGCAACATTCTTGAGTTTTTCATTAGTCTTTGAAAGAAACGCCTTTTGTACTTTCTGATAAAATGAATCTTTTGGAGCATCACTTGAAAGATATTCAAAAAGTCCGTAAAGCCCAACCTGCTGCCAGCCAAGATCCTGTCCGATTTCAAACGGATCATAAACTTTTAAAAGCTCAAGATATTTTTCGTCCCCAAAAGTTTTATAAAGCTCTGCAAGCGCCCAAAATCTTTCATCAGCATCCTGCGAATCATTGTAAGCTCCGGTTGTAAACAAAATCGGATTTGTAAAACCTTTTCCGTCAAAAGGAGTTTTTTCAAGATAGCCCCATGCCTTTTTTGCGGCGTCGGAATATTTTGCGCTTTCCTCATATTCTTTGAAAATTCTTGAAGCCATTGCCATTGCAGCGGCAAAATCAGCAGTAGCGGCAGTTGAAACAGGACACAAAACGAGCCTGTCTTTTTCGTCCTGCGGCATAACTTCTCCAGGAAATTCTCTGCAAGAAACTTTATGGAACACAGCCCCGGTTTCTGGAATTTGCATTTTAAGCATCCAGTCAAGCTCGTATTTTATTTCATCAAGAATATTTTCAGAAGCAAACGCATTTTTGTTGTGCTCATAGGCAAGCATCAGGTCGCAGGCAGCCTTTGCGGCAGGAACAACATAGCGTCCGTAGTCGCCGGCATCGTGCCAGCCTCCAGTTACATCATAGGAAGTTTCAACATTTCCATAAACAACTGCGCGCGCTGTGTGGCATTCAGGATGTCCAAAATCCGCATCCTGAACTTTTGTTCCGCATCTTTGCAAGTAGAAAAATCTTACCGCGCTTTTTAAAATTCCGTCGTAAATATTATTTGCAATTTTAAACTCAAACGACTCGCCGTATTTTCCAGCCTTGATTTTATAAGTTCCTTCCGCGGAAAGTTTTGTAAAATCAGCAATCGCAGTCTGCTCTCCAGAAGCCTCGTTGAACCTTGCATTTTTCAGTTTGCCGGAAAAAACAACAGCTTCAGTTTTTGTATCTATAACATCAAAAGTTCCAGAAATTTTCGCACTTTTCTTTGAACGGACAACGGCAGTTTTTTTTGCGGAAGGCAAATATCCAAGCTGATTCAAGTTGACATTTGAAGTCGTTGTTGAAGTAACAATTTCAGTAATTCCAGAAGCGTCAACAAGCTCAAGGTCAAAGTTGTCAAAGAAAATCGAATGTCCTTTCATGTCTTCCGGGCAGCCTTTTCCCATTCCAACGTTCAAAACAAGCCGCGGAGAAAAATCTGTAGGCTCGAGCATTGTAAATGTAGTTTCAATATGCTTGGTTTCTTTTCCCACGGAATCACAGCCGCCAACATAAGCGTGGTAATCTCTTCCGTTCACCTGAAGCCGCCATTCAAAAGTTCTTTCTATAGAAGAATGAACGTCAAAAGAATATTTGTAAACGCCGCCCTTGTACAAAGAAAATCCGTCGAAATACGGCTGAATTGCATATTCGTAAGGTCCTGGATTTTTTATGCGGATCTCCATTTCTCCGTTTTCAGTTACAAGCTGATCCGCGCTTCCATTTGAAAGGAACATATCCCAAAATTTTTTGCCTTTGCTGAAATCTCCATTTTTTATAAGATTTGAAGTTTTTTCAGGCTCTTCTATCTCTTCATTTTTTGCAGATTTTCCAAAAGCAAATGAAACAAACAAAGCCGCAGCCGCCAAAAGAGAAAAAATCAGTTTTTTCATAAAAGCTCCTATGATATAAGCTGATTTGACACTCAAAATAGATTATAAACCGCTTTTTGCAAATTAGAAAGGTCTGAAATATAAATTTAGCCCTAAATTCGAGTTTTTAATCTAAGCGATGATTTCAGCCTGCATTGAAGAACTTAGGCTGAAATTGCAAAGCAATAGTGACGGAATATGCCGTGCATTGAGCGGGTCTGATGATATTCGAGAAAGAAGTTCTGTTTCAGGACTCCCCAGTCAGACTCAATGATGTTCCGTTTTCTTAGAAGGCGCCATTGCCCGTTTGAGACAATCCTGTTCATGTTCCGTCTGGCTGCGGCGCAGATAAAGCGGCCGGACTCTGCAAGCCTGGCAAGCTCCCCGCATTTTTTCAGATATCCGGCATCACAGTAAAACCAGCCTTTCATGTTTTCAGTGACCTTCTCAACCATTTTGCTGTCATTTATATTCCCGCTTGTGAAAACGACTGACTCCAAGACGCCTTTCTCAGAGCAGACTCCATGAAGCTTGAATCCGTAGAACCACCCTTTTGAGGATTTTCCTCTTGAGGCGAGGCCGGAGGTTACCTTATGGCTGAAAATACGCCGGTTCAGGCATGTTGACACTGGGGTGGAATCGATAAAATGCACGCCGCTTTCATTTTCTGCCCGGTTCTGAATCAACAAGACTTGCATGAAAAGAGCCGCAGCAGGAAAGGTCTTGTTCGTGGCTTTCAGAAAATTCTCGTGGTTCGGCATCTCGGGAACCATGTCTGTTGTCCTTATAATCCTGTGAAAGGCTTTCATGTCCTTGACATGAAGGAAGAACCTGAGCAGGTTGAGGGCTATGACTTTCTCGATTGAGAGCCGTCTTTTAGGACCGCTCTTTCCGCTCCAGTTTTCTATCAGAAAGAAATAGTTCTTGTCGGCCTTAAGGGATTTCACAAATTCGCTGGATATGCTATAAATCTGATTATATATACATACGCGTAATTCCTTTTGATTTTTTTGTGGTGATTAAAATTTTAAAGAATTACGCGTTTTTTGTAAATTTTCCTAAAACTCGAAATTTAGGCTAGATAGCACGGAGTTTTACAAGGAGGAAACATGAAAAAGACGATTGCATTTGCCGCGGGAATTATTTTCGCCGCAGCTCCATTCTTTGCGCAGAACAGCTACAGCGAAAGCGATCTTGTCTGGAAGGATGATTTTGGAGGAAACATGAATCTTTCAAAGGGAATAAATTTCGGAGG
>ULPT01008410.1_pt1 | contig 23014 bp, 19 predicted proteins | sample 1953751 | NCBI WGS metagenome assembly ULPT01 (sample SAMEA4835636, study PRJEB28245) | human gut metagenome | biome: gut microbiome; material: fecal sample | place: Denmark | collected 2008 | reverse complement strand
CCATCCTGCGTGGTGACATCAACACCACATTATTCCCGTTCCGAAGCAGTCTCGTCAAAGATTCGGTCTCTTGCACACGGTCACAGAAATATTCCGGACCTTCATAACCATAAGTAATGAATGGATTCTTTAGCATAGTATCTTATTCGATCCTGACAAAGATAGCACATTAGCGCGTAATACGCAATTAACATTATGTTTTTTACGTATAATTATCCATAAACTTAAACTGAGCGGCATTTCGTAATTGAGAAATCATTTTTTTTGCGTAGGTTTGTATTCAGAAAGATTGCGGGTATTATGACAATAATCAATCAAGCCATAAGCAGGAAGATATTAGCAGAGATGGCACAGAACTTCTATGGTGAAATGATCAAAGGAGTTGTGGACATCAACAGGCGAATTATGGCACTGGATGCCGAACTGCATTCTGATTTGGAAAGGCTCTTACTTGAGGACGGTTCTGATCAGGAATCACTGTGGGGAATCAACTTGTATCCAGGTGTCGAAGGAGACGATTTCATTGAATTCGACTCACTGATTAACATAAGCCCTCGAAGAAACAATTTCAGCAGGGATGTGGAAGACGATGCGATACGCAGTCAAATTCGTTCAATAGTCAAAAATCTTATCAAATGACAACGACATCTCTTCCAGCGAGACCTGATAAGGATAAATGGGCTGCGATGGACTTCATCTCACAGATGGCGAACATTGGAAGCGAGGTAGGACGTACCTTGAAATGGAAACAAAAGGGTAACACCACGCTGGCCCAAAACGCCTTTATCCGAGCACTCGACTTATTCGATCTCACAATCGAAACAGGACGCATCAATGGTTCCCTGTCATCCAGAGATTCAATGCTCAGAGAGCTCCTTATGGCAAGAGACCTATTCTGCGAAGAATATCTTTCCGAGGACAACAATGCGATAGCGCCATCAGACAGATATTTCTCTCAATTCGCCAAAGCGTGCGCTCTCAGATCGGGTCGCTAAGACACCTGCCACAAAAGTAATGGATGGATTCTTCGGTATAGCATAGGATTCAATTCATAATAGCACATTAAGACAAAATACGCAATTATCATTATGCTTTTTACGTACAATCATCTGCGAACTGTATTGGAGCGGTGTTATATAAGAATATCTAAAACTTTCTTAGTCAAGTAAAAATCAATCTTAAAGTCAATAATCTTTACTACATTTACCTTATCGCACTCGAAAAAGAGCTTACGACAAATGATTTGGGAAGTAGATGTGAACAAAGATGTGCAATTCATTCTGTACATATAAGAAAAAAACATAATACTCTAGTTTAACCAATGGTAAATGAAATGTCGTTATGAATAACAACAATAATACTTCTAATTCATCTTCTAAGCCTCAGAACGTCGAATCCAATATAAGTAACAAACTTCACAAGCGCATAAAGACTTGGAGTCGATTGTCTGGAGAGAAGGTATGGCTTCCCCTGAAACTAATCGGAAGACTCGACAATGACTTATTAGAAGATTTTGCTAATGAAGTTTACAACAAAATAAGGGTAATATGCTCAGATGATAACGGGAATATGACCCTCAAGAATGTATCAGATATCAATGTAATTACCATTTGTCCCTCAAAACCTGTCAAATGTAAGATTAAGAACAATGAGTATACCATAATGACACCGACCGGATACCTAAACCACATAGATAAAATGATCGTCGAGAATTTCAGAGAGATTGTCATCGATCATATTAATCCTATCGACAAGACTTTAAAAGAGAAAGAATTCAAAACTCTTTCCACCATTTCTGATTTTGTCAAAGACATAAAAGAACAGAAGAATTCGCCCATTAGCAAAGTTGAATATGATGCCGCAGAAGAAATAAAAAACATCAAGTTAGATATGGCTGCCTTAAAGGAGGAGCTTAAGGCTATTATAGAAGATAGTCAATATCTCCTGACAACGGCGAGCAGCAATATGAAAAAAAGTAATGTGATCGATTACAAGAAATTCTTTACCGACAAGGAGGAACAGAAGTATTACGGATACATTGGGGAAGCGAAAGACACTAATGGTGAAGATATGATTATATATCAAGACCTATCCAACCCAAACTTGCTCGTAGAGACGGCAAGTTCTTGGAAGAATAAAGAGCTAAATGAAAAGAATGTAGTTGAAATATCCCTAGAAAATCTTTACGGAATAACAAGAAATCAATAATTGAACTTCAACAAGGAACAAGGCAGGACAGGGCAACCGCATAACGAGGTGTTGCCTCTAAGGAATATATCTGCGGCTGGCCCACTTCCAAACACAAGGTTGGCCGTACAATAGTGTGAGTGTACTTCTGTGGCAAGCCACACGGCAGTGGTTTGCAAAAAAATACGGACGTAAACCGAAATGAACTTGATACTATCAATTATTTATCCAATCTTTGCAGTCGGTATTGACTATTCCATTGTGATAAACACTAATATGAATAAGGTAATGAAAAAACTCGCATTGCTAATAATAACGCTGGTTGTTCTGGGATCCTGCAAAAAGACAGAGGAGCCGGCACCGGTTCAGGAACAGGAATTGGTTCCTATCCAGATCGCCACGGCGGTGACCAGGGCGACGGACTATGCGTTCGAGACCGGAGACAATGTCGGACTGTTCGTTGTCAATGAACCTAAGAATCTCCAGATCCGCGGGAACCACGTGGACAACTGCAAGTTCACGTTCGATGGCACGAAGTGGAACGCCGGGAAAGAGATCTACTGGCTTGACGCGACCACAAAGGCGGATTTCTACTGCTACTATCCTTACACGTCCTCTGTGTCATCAATCACATCGTTCCCGTTCCAAGTCAGCCAAGACCAGAGCACGGAGAGTGGCTACAAGGCATCGGATCTTATGTGGGGAAAGGTCGACGGGGTCTCCCTTACTCCGGATCCGGTGGTCATCACTGTCAATCATAGCTTGAGTTGCCTGATTGTCAAGTTGAAGGCTGGGACCGGCTGGAAAGAGGATGACATCAAGGATGCCGAAATCACTCTCTGCGGATTGAAGACATCCGCGCTTGTCAATCTGGCAGACGGAATGGTCATCGCCGACGGCGGCACAGCAGAAATGAAGCCACTACCTATCGGGGCAGGAATATTCAAAGCCCTTGTCGTGCCTCAGAAGGTCTCCGACGCAGAGCTTGTAAGAATCAAGGTCGGCACAGATTCATATTCATTAAAAACAACAATAGGCTTGAAATCAGGCAAGCAGCACACATGCACGGTTGTGATCAACCGCACCGGCGAGGGCATCAACATCGGCATCGGTCCTTGGGAGACTGATGACATAGACTACGGCGGGCTGGTTGAATAAAGTAATGGTCTGGAAACGGCCGCAGAACCTCCAGGCAAAAACATCGGCAAGGAAGAAATTAGTTGGCAAAGTGAATCTTGACAAAAGAATATAAATGAAAACATCATATCACCACATAGCGGCAGCAGTCATATTGGCCGGGTTGGCAGCATGCAGCATTGATGAAGACAATTTCCGGCCCGAGCCAGATGACGAGGGTGCAGGGTTAATCACTATTTCCGGTGAGATCTCGCAGATCTATCAGACAAGGGCGAACGACACTGGCTTCGCGGACAAGGACGAGATCGGAGTCTATATCGTTGACTATAACGACGGCGACGCCGGGACATTGAGGAACAACGGCAACAGGGCGGACAACGTCAAGTTCACATTCGATGAGGCAGCCTACAAATGGACACCGGAGCACGACATCTACTGGAAAGACAAGGAGACGCACATCGATGTCTATGGCTACTACCCTTACTCCTCATCCGTTGATAAAGTCAGTGTGTATCCTTTCGAGGTCCAGAAGGACCAGAGCACGGAGGCGCTTAACGGCAAATTAGGCGGTTATGAGACATCAGACTTTCTGTGGGGAAAGGCGGAGAACGCGGCTCCGATGGACAGGATTGTCAGGTTGTCGTTCTCTCACAGGATGGCGGGCGTCAGGGTGTCTCTCATAAAAGGCACAGGATTCTCAGACGCAGAGTGGTCCGAGGCAAGCAAGGAAGTTCTCATTCTGAACACCAAGAGAAAAGCCGTGATCGACCTGGCCACAGGAATTGTCACGGCAAGCGGCGAAGCCGATGGCACGGGCATAATTCCTTACAAGAAAGGAAAGGATTTCAGAGCCGTGGTCGTGCCGCAGGAAATAGCTGAAGGGACTCCTATTATCAATGTCACCGTGGACGGAATCTCCTACAAGTTCAACAGAGGGCTCGTGTTCGCTCCATCCAAGCAGCACAATTTCACGATCACCGTCAACAAGAAGGCTCCGGGAGACTTCGAGTTCAAGGTGGGCGACGAGAGCATCACGGCATGGGAGAACGACGATGTCTCCCACGACGCCACGACGAGGGAATATATCGTCATCAATGTCGAAACACCTGGGACGCTGGACAAGTGCGTCGAGGACGCAGGGTTGAGTCTTAAGGAGATAAAGAATCTCAAACTTACGGGGAAAATCAACTCAAGGGACTTTGCGGTGATCAAACTTATGATGACTGGAATTCGGTCACTAAATCTGAAAGAGGTGCGGATCAAAGCGACTTCGTACGGTTTCATCGGTGATTTCAAGGGCAAAGATAATTACTACAATGAAAATGATGATGACGAATTACCCAACGAAGCACTTTGCACAGAAAGTCTTCTGCATTTTGTGCTACCAGACAGCTTAGAAAAAATTGGTGACCATGCTATGCAGGGCTCCAACATAACCGGCCCATTGGTTATTCCTGAAGGTGTGACCTCTATAGGAGACGGTGCATTTTGCAGTTGTTCCTCCATTGAAGAACTTTCCCTACCGAATTCATTGCTGCATATAGGGGGAATGGCTTTCGGATATTCTAGTATCACCGGAGAACTAACGTTGCCAGCAAATCTTGAATATATTGGAGGGTGCGCTTTCTACCGGTGTGGCTCCATCTATGGAGAACTGCACCTGCCAGACAAACTCACTTTTATTGGAAGAGAGGCCTTTTCTGATGTACAAGGGCTAACCGGCAGTATAACAATTCCAAAAGGAGTAAAAGAAATAGAGCAGTGTGTATTTTATAATTGCGTTGGTTTAAATGGAACATTAACACTCCACGATGAAATCACGAAAATCAATCATTGTGCTTTTTATCATTGCCCATTCCGCGGAGAGCTTGTTATTCCTAAAGATCTGACCATCATCGACAACGAAGCTTTTTCAGGGGCTTGTTTCAGCGGTGCACTTTCATTTCCTAACAATTTAGTAAAGATAGGAGACAACGCTTTTGAACACAACTACAGATTATGCGGGACTCTTCAAATACCCGAATCATTAATTACAATCGGATCTAATGCTTTCTCGGGATGCACTATGCTAGAAGGTATAATTCTGCCAAATAATTGTGATATTCTTTCTAATGGAATATTCAAAGATTGCTTCAACATTAGTACGATAGTATGCAAGAATCCTTACCCACCTAAAATTGCTCCAGACACCTTCTCGGGTGTACCCAAAGACAACTTCACCGTTGAAGTGCCGGAATCAGCGGTCGCCCAATACCAGACAGCCAAGGGATGGAATGAGTTCAAACGCATCTCAGCCTACCGTAATCTTGTCATAAGGCCCAGTGTGGCCACAGCCCTGAACACAAAGACAACAAGGGAACTGATCCTGAATGCAGACGATGAGTGGGAGGTTGAAAGTATGCCAGGATGGGTGACACTAAGCCAGAAAGAGGGAAAGGGAAAAACCTTGCTCAAACTGGAATTCCTTCAAATGCCTAAGGGAAAGAGTCGCGAAGGAAAAATCGTATTCAAACTCAAGGGCAAGGACTACAGGACCACCTGCAACCTGACACAGTATGACTGCGACTATGCCGAGGATGAGATCATCACCTTACGCAAAGCCGACAAAGGCAACGGAATCAACCTTGTCTTTCTCGGAGACGGGTTCAGTGCCAAGGATATAAGCGAAGGGCGGTGGATGAATATTGTGCAGGAAGCTGTAGGGCACTTTTTCAGCATCGAGCCTTACAAGACCTACAAGGAATACTTCAACGTCTATACTGGGATAGCGGTGTCACCGGAATCAGGCATCGGAGGAGTCAACACGATAATATACAACAAGTTCAACACTTCCGCCAAAGGCGGAGCAACTCTCGGAGGACGGTATGGCGAGAGCGACTACAACGAGATATTCAAATATGCTTGCAAGGCGCCGACCGTCAATGAGGGTAATCTCAACCAGACTTTGATCGTCATTGTGCCAAACACGACTGACTATGGCGGAATATGCTATATGTATGACGGCGGCGAGGCCATTGCCTATTGCCCGATGAGCGACTACGGCTACCCTCTGGACTTCCGTGGAGTCGTCCAGCACGAGGCCGGAGGACACGGATTCGGGAAACTCGGCGACGAGTACATCTACATCAATGCGTTTATAGACGATGTGGGTGAGTTCAACAATGCCAAGATGAAAGGCTGGTACGAGAACCTGTCCCTCAGCGGAAAGATGAGCGAGGTGCCTTGGAGCCACCTGATCTTCGATGAGAAGTACAGCAGGTTCGTGGACATATTCGAAGGAGGTTTCAAATACACCAGAGGTGTCTATCGCTCGGAGTACAACAGCTGCATGAACAATGATATTCCTTACTACAGCACCATCAGCCGCGAGGCGATTGTCAAAAGGATTATGGAATATGCCGGGGAGGAATATTCATTCGAGAAGTTCGTCGCCAATGACATAATAGACGCACAGCCCGAGAGCGCCTCGGCGACCACCAAGGCCTCTCCATTCACTTTCTCCGCTTCCGGCGGAGCACATCAGAACGGACCGGTGTTTATGGGTAAGCGTCCGGTTATTAAATAGCGCATAGCACAATGAAAAAGATATTCTTCATCCCTCTACTTCTTTTAGCCACAGCCTGTTCCAAGTCGGACACGACGGTGGAGAATGATTCTCAGATCCGCTTTGACTTAGGGTTCTCTGGTCAGACAAGGGTTATGGCCAACGCCTTTGAGAGCGGCGACGTGACCGGACTTTATATGACCGAATATGATGGTTCGAACAAACCGACTCCGCTACTGGCCTCCGGGAATGCGGTCAACAATGCCGCACTGAGATTCGACGGGACTTCGTGGACATCCTCCCCTACCCTATTTTGGGACAAGGGAGTAAAGTACGATGTCTATGGCTACTACCCTTACGCCAACCCTTCATCCGTTGAAGAGTACCGTTTCAGCGTAGCCACCGATCAGACAACGTCAAAGACAGCGGAGTCTCTCGGCGGCTATGAGGCCTCGGACTTCCTCTGGGCGAAACAGACCGGCGTGAAATACCCGGACGTAGTGAGGCTGACGTTCAGCCACAGGATGAGCCGTCTGGTCGTCAACTTGGTCAAGGGCAAGGACTTCGAGGGAGACCTTCCAAAAGATGTTGTCGTCAAGGTTCACGGTACAGTTACGGATGCAATCGTGGATCTCGGCAGCGGAACTGTTGTAAAGGACAGCCACGGCAAGGCGGAAAGCATCACAATGAAAAAGGAAATCGATTCTGTATTCTCCTCCATCATCGTCCCGCAACGCATCGACAACCGCCAGCCTCTGGTCGAGGTTCTCACCAGTAATGTCTCCTACCTGATGGAAAGCCGTTTCGTCTTCCGTTCCGGGGTCCAGCATTCCATCAACATCATCCTTGACAGCGACCCTGCCAAAGTCAAGATCGAGATCGGTGGCGAGATCCAAGGCTGGAACTAGACACCCCCGGGTGCAGATGCGCCGTTTCCGCACCCGAATAAACTAAAATCAATATTCCCGGGTGCAAGATGTCATCATTTGCACCCGGGAATGTTTTTTGTCTGTAGCATGCCCATCCCAAAACCGTGCGGTTCTTTGTTATAAGTGATATTCTTTTTACATTTGCAAAGTTTATGGTTATAAAGTTTACAACGATAAAGATTGAGTTATGAAATACTATGACAGAACCCGTGAATTGGCTTTTCTGAAAGATATCCAGAAAAAAGCTTTCGGAGAGTTTTCAAAAATGACCGTACTTAAAGGTCGGCGCAGGATAGGGAAAACAACCTTGGGAATTCTCTCAATGGAAGGAACGGAGACGGTCTATTTGTTTGTTTCCAGAAAGGCTGAAGCCGATCTTTGCATTGAGTATGCAGAGGCGATAAGGCAGACATTAAACGAATTTGTCCCTCAGGGAATATATCATTTCAAGGACATATTCGCAATGCTTATGAATATAGGCAAACATCGTTCATTCAACCTGTTCATTGACGAATTTCAAGATTTTCTATATGTCAATCCTGCGATCTTCTCGGACATCCAGGATGTTTGGGATAGAGAGCGAAGGAGTTCCAAGGTGAATATGGTGGTAAGCGGATCAGTTTACTCAATGATGGAAAAAATATTCAAAAATGAGAAGCAGCCACTGTTCGGAAGAGCCGATATGACGCTTAGCCTTGAACCATTCAGGACAGAGGTCTTGAAAGAAATAATGGCGGATCACAAGAAGAATTTCAACAATGATGACCTGCTTGCGTTATATTGTTTTACCGGAGGAGTTCCAAAATATGTCGAGTTGCTGATGGATAATGACTGCACCGATATGGAGAGTATGGTCGAATATATGACTCGACCGGATTCCCAGTTTTTCGACGAGGGCAGAAATATGCTTATTCAAGAGTTCGGGAAACAGTATGCCACGTATTTTTCGATTCTTGGGCTTATCGCGGCTGGTGATGTCACACTTCCCCAAATAGAAGGAGTGCTTGGAGAAAAAAGTCTGGGCGGACAAATGAAAATTCTGGAGGAAGAATATGCGCTGATCAAGAAAAAGAGACCGATAAGAGCCAACAATACTTCTAAAACAGTGCGATATGAAATCAATGACATTTTTCTCCGCTTTTGGTTCAGGTACTTCTATAAATACCGTTCATTGATAGAGATAAAGAACTATTCCGCATTGTCTGAGCTAATCAAGAACGAGTATCCAACATATTCAGGGCGTATTTTGGAAAGATGGTTCCGGCAGAGGATGATGGAATCACAACAGTACGCTGAAATCGGTGCTTGGTGGCATCCTCGTAAAGGAAACACAGACAATTCCGACAATGAAATTGACATCGTTACCGTAAGACTTGACGGTAAAGTCCAAGCATACGAAGTTAAACGGAACAAGAAAAAATACTCTCAAGAGTTGTTGAACGCCAAAGTTGCTGATATGAGCCACAGCGCATTCGGCAATACAGACATAACTGTCGGGGGCCTGTCATTGGAGGATATGTGATTATTCCATCGCAGGAGCATTCAGTCCACCACAACACCAAAGGCACTTTGCTATGAAAGCGATTCGTATGGCCGCTTTAAATCATATTCGGATTTATTTCAAGGGTCGGGCGAATATGAACCGGAATGAACTTGATTAAGATATAGTATTTTACCACTTTTGCCATATAAAATATGACCTGATTATACAGTTCAATAATATTGGCAAAAAGAATATGAAAAAAGTATTTTCATTGGGCATACTGATTGCCCTGACCGTGCTTCTGGCAGGATGCCACAAAGGCCTCAAAAGGGACATCCGGGACATCAACAGCAGGCTGGATCAGATTGAGGACGTCGAAATCAAGACTGTCAACCAGCAGATTGTCCAGATCAACGCTTCAATCCCGAAACTTGAACAGACGGACAAGGAGCTGAAAGGCTACATCGAGGCCCTTCAGAAATCGGCCTCCGACCTGACAAAGTCGATCGAGGAGATTGACGGCAAGATCAAGACTCTTCGAGAAGAGCTCGGCACTTCAGGCACCGAACTCCTATCGAAATTGGAGTCCGTCAAGGCCGACCTTGAAGGCCGGCTTGGCAAGATCGAGCAGACAGTCGCCACGCTGAAAGACAAGGACACCGAACTGGAGGGCAAGATTGAGGGCCTGAAATCCTACGTCGATGAGAAGGACTCCGGCACCAGGGACTGGGCGTTGACGACATTCGCCACCATAGACCAGTACGACTCCGTGGTCGGGAGCGTCAGCGCCATCCAGAAGAGCATAGAGAGCCTGAACTCCTCTGTAGATGCCTTGGAGAAAGACCTTAAGGAAAGGGTGAACCAAGAGATTGAGAAGGCGCTTGAGCCGATCCGCGACCAGATCGCCGCCGAGGTCGTCAAGTCTGTCTCCGAGACAATCAACGCCACCGTCACGACAGTCCGGAGCGAGATAGAGGCCGCCTACAAGGCCGATATCAAGGCCTCCATCGAAGGGCTTGAGAAGTCCCTCAAGGAGTGGGTGAACAGCGCGCTCACTGGCTACTACACGATCTCGCAGACGGACGCGAAGCTGGAGGCCCTAAAGGCCGAGCTGGAGGGTCGGCTGTCCTCGCAGAAGTCCTATCTCGAAGGGCTGATCAGCGCATTGTCCACAGACCTGACTACAAAGATCACGAACAACACGACCCTCATAACGAACCTCAGCAACGAGCTGACCTCCGTCAACGAGGAGGTGAAGAAATATTCGCAGACCGTGATCGAGAACACTAACAGGATCTCCGAGATCTCGCAGACCATCGTCAACAACACCACGCAGATCTCCGACAACACCAAGATCGTCGAGGAGCTTAAGAACCAGATCAGCATTCTCCAGACCGAACTGACCACGAAGGTCACTGAGCTGGAGAGCAAGATCACAACATCCTCTGTAGAGAAGGAGACAATTATCAAGGAGATAGAGACCGTCAAGACCGAATATTCAGAGAAGATCTCCAACCTCCAGACCGTGCTTGAAGGGAAGATAGCGGAGAACAAGGTCCAGATCGACGACAACAAGGCGCAGATCGAGGCCAATAGGAAGGCCATAGAGGAGAACGCCAAGGCGATAGCCGCGCTGAAGGCGAGTGCCATCGACTCGGAGGCCGTGGCAAGGAACACTGAGAGGATAGCCGAGAACGCCAAGGCAATAGCCGAACAGGCCAGACTGATCGCCGATAATGCGTCCGCCATCACGGACAACGCCGCCGCCATTGCCGAGAACACAAAGCGCATCACAGCCCTTGAGAAAGGTCTTTTGGACACCAAGTCCGAGATCACCAACGCCTACAAGGACGCCATCAAGTTTGCCATCGAGGAACTCGACGGCAAACTCACCGACGAGGTCGCCGAGAGGGTTCTTGAGATCAATGGCCGGATCACCGACGAGGTCAATGCTATCAATGACGCGATGGAGGCTCTCACGAAAAGGGTCAAGACCCTTGAGGACGAGGTGGCGGCGATTAAAACGAAGATGTCCGGCTACGACACGTCCATCAAGGATTTAGGCGACAGGATAACCACCGTCACCGAGCAGATCACCGCCATCAACGCCACGATAGAGAACCTCCAGAAGACCAATGAGGAGCTCAAGGAATATATCAAAAATATTCAGGCCCCATCCGAGGATCTGAAGGAGTCCATCGCCGCTGCGGACAAGAAGATCGACGAGGTGAAGGCCGCCCTTGACAAAGCGATTGAGGACGCGAAGGCGAGCGACAGCGCGATGAAGGACGAGCTGGTCAAATCCATAGAAGACGCCAAGGCCGACGTCATATCCCAGCTCACCTCGCTGCGTACCGAAATGACGGAGAAACTCACCCTGCTCAACGAGACGGTCACCACCTTGGAGACAAAGAGCAAGGAGATAGAGTCCAAGGTCACCGAACTGAGGACGTTCGTCACCGAGCAGATCTCCTCTACAAAAGATTGGGCATCAACTACTTTTGCGACACTTGAGGAATATTCAAAGGTGGTCTCCGACGTGACCTCGATAAAGGAGACCATCGCCAATCTTACGAACTCCCTCTCCGAGATGGAGGCCAGGCTCAAGACGCAGTGGAAGTCCGACATCGAGACCGCCATCGCCCCCGTCGAGAAGCAGATCGGGGACGCCATAACCTCCATCACCAATGAATATACCAACGCCATCTCCGACGCAAAAACCGAGGTGACCGAAGCCTACCGCGCCGAGATGAAGGTGGAGCTGGGCAAACTGGAGGAATCCCTGAAGGAGTGGGTGAACTCCAAGTTCGACTCCTACTGGACCATCGCCGAGACGCAGGCCAAGCTCGACGCGCAGAAGTCCGACCTTGAGGCCCAACTGAAAGCGCAGAAGGAATATCTCGAAGGCCTCATAGGCAACCTCAACCCAGGTGCTTCTGAGAGCGAGAACCGCACCCTGATCGACAACCTGACCAAGGAACTGGAATCCGTCAAGAAGACCGCCTCCGACAACGCCACTGCCATCGAGACCCTCCGCTCCGACCTCTCCAAGGCGACAGAGGACATCACCAATGCCTACAAGGAAGCCATAACCTCCGCCATCAATGAATATGACGGCACAATCTCAGGCAAGATCAACACAAAGATCAGCGAGCTGAACGCATCTATTGAAAGCAAGGTCTCCGAGATCAACACCCGTATCGATGCCCTTGACGCCCGCGTGAAGACCCTTGAGGATTCCCTTGCCGACATCAAGTCTCAGATCAGTGCCCTCCAGGACGAGATCAACTCCCTGAAAGACAAACTCTCCAACATCATCGGCCGTATGGTCTCCATCTCCCACATCCCGACCTACGCCGACGGAATAGAGAACGTTTCCTACACAATGTCCGGCACCACCATCACCCCTGGCTCCTTCACCCTGCGCTTCGAGATCCAACCCGCCAGCCTCGCCGAGGACCTCGCCGCCAACTGGAACACCGCTCTCTCCGTCAAAGCCGTCTATACCATGACACGCGCCTCCGCCGGAGACTTCGCCCCGCTGACCATCGAGTCCGCCACCGCCTCCGACGGCATCCTCTCCGTCACCGTCTCCGCCTCCGGCCTTGATGATGCCTTCTTCCAAGGTGAACTAACCGCCAGAGCACGCCTCAAGATCTCTGACGGCACAAAAGAAGTCCTCTCCGAATATATTCCATTGAAAAAGAGCAACGGAACTCCTTCCGACATAGATTACATCGACCGCTACGGCACCAACTTTGGCCCGGGAGTCGAGATCGATGGTACAATCTGGGCTCCGGTCAATTGTGGATCAAAGGTCAACGAGGATGGAGAGTATCGCTACAATGAGTATGGTGACCATTATTCTTATGAAGATATGAAAACCAAAACGACTTGTCCAAATGGATGGAGAATTCCGACTTCCAATGAAGTAAATACCCTAATTGAAAATTATTCCGAGTTTACTACATACAAGAAAATGCAAGGATACTGGTTCTCAGGTACTACTCCATATTCGGAAAATACTCCGGCTGTTTTTCTACCATTAGCTGGAGCTCCTCAATATGATAAAGATGGTTATCTAACCAGCGGATATGCATCAGCAATATATTGGTTTGTTTCTCGTTATAGTTTTACGGGACCGTTTTTTGACGGGATAACTGTTCTGATTTTTAAGACATCTGAAACTCCTCATACTCAATCTTTGGGGTCAACAACTGATTTCTTTGCTTCTTTACGTTGCGTAAAGGAATAAATCATACCTTGTATATTTCCTTCCTATAGACTAACTAAATATCAACAAGAACCCACAACTCAAGAAAATAATTTCTTAAGTATTTCACATTATCAAAATTCACAAATATGTTACATTCATCTTTCAATCATTTATCGACCGCCACAATTCAAGAATACTTGGATGCGGCTCAAGTTTGCTTGACTCCCGGCAATGGGAACAATGATGTTTATGGAATGGCTGCATTGGTCTTACTTTGCGCCTCTATGGATGCAATTGGATCTTATTATATAAAAGATCCTAATGACAACTCAAAATACGTATTCGACAGCAATGTGGATCTGAGTAAAGTTGGGAGTAAGGTTAATGAACACTTCAAAGCGATCTATTCTGAATTTTTCTCAAATAAACAAGATTTTCCTGAGATTGCGAATCTTAACGAAGGTGCATTTATCAACTTAATTTACAAGAAGGCAAGGAACAAAGCGACTCATAATGCAGTGATTATCGATGTCCTATCTTATAACAATACCAAGGTGGTTCTTTCTAACAAAGATGCAACTGGCCACGACTCCCTTTATATCAATGTACTCTGTGACTGCGTAAATAAAGCATTCAATATGTTTCGCCAGATGCATCCTGAACTCACTTCCCAAACAACAGGAAATACAACTCCATCTTTAACTGGGGTGACTTCCAATCCACCCATTCAACAAACTAAGTAACATTGACACCATCTCAATCAATCAAAAAAGGACGAAGAAAATTTATTTTGATCAATAACATTATGAAAAGCACAAACTTATTAACCATAACAGCATTGGCTCTTTCGCTTCTCACGGCCTCGTGCGACAAGAACCAGCCGATGGAGACTGACGAAGACACCGTAAATGTCTCTTTTGTCTATACACTTTCTGTGGACAATGGGGAGTATATGAGAACAAAAGCATCCAATGCAGAGGTATTTGACAAGTTCTATAAAAAAATCATTTCCGGAGAATTGGTCGCCCCTTCTTATGAACTCGTGTTTACCGAAAAGTCAACTGGAACCAAGTATGAGATATCCGGCAACTGGGATGACAGGGATATGGTCACCTTAAGAAAGGGATCGTATTCTGTTACTGGAAAATCCACAGCCGCAGGAGATAATATTCAAGATAAATGCTCTCTGACAATCAGTGATGAAATTGTTGTTGACGGATCAGAGAATGTCATCTCTCTATCCGCCGCGTACGATTGCTCATTGATAATTTTCACGGACACTTCCGTGTCAAGCCTGAGCAACTACAATGGAGAAGAAGCCAATGAACTCTTCAAGCTTGACAATTACCTATACGCATTTGTGTCAACAACCCTGTTCAAAAACTCCTTCGCCTCCACGGCATATCTTATCGGGAAACGTACGGACGACAGCACCTTCAAGATTTTCACCGGGACGTTAACGTATGAGAAAGGCAAATACTATGTCTATAACAACATCAAAACATCATTCAGGGTTGATGAGATGGAAGACGGTGGAGGTGGAGAAAAAGGAGAGATAACGAAGAGATCATTCACCGTCAATGGAGTGTCATTTAATATGATTTTGGTTGAAGCCGGTTCTTACAATGGTCCCAGCGGACTTGTAACCATCACAAGAGACTATTGGATAGGTGAAACTATGGTGACACAAGGACTGTACGAAGCTGTGATGGGTTATAATCCAAGCTATCATAAAGGGAGTGACCTGTTTCCTGTCGAACAGGTCAGCAGACGGGATTTTGAGTCTTTCCTATTATCATTGAATACCTCTTTGAAATCGTTGTTTAGGCTTCCATACGAGGTTGAGTGGGATTACGCCTGCATGGGTGGAAAATACAGCAAAGGTTACAAGTATCCGGGAAGTGACAACGCTGACGAAGTCGCCTGGACAAAAGAAAACAGTGCAGTCAACGGAGTTCTCCAATCTCACGAGGTCGCCACTAAATTACCTAATGAATTAGGACTCTACGACATGTGCGGAAACCTATGGGAGTGGTGTCACGAGGACTATGTCAGCACGTATCCCAGCGGAACAGACCCTTTCAGACAATATTCCGGCATTTATACCGGCCTCACCAAGAGCGACACCTGGGAATATGAGGTCAAAGACTGGGCGATGTTCACCAGCAGGTGGTATTTCTTTAATGGAAACAAGTTAGGAGGATTCAGATTGGCCCTGTAAAGTAGCGGAGTTGTGCGGGTTTTGTGTTTTTTGCGTCGCTTCACTATAAGCGCGTGTTTCATAACCCATTATCAATGAATATCATAGCGTCTTTCCTTTGGCGGAATACAGCCAAAGGAAAGACGCTAATTGATTATTAATAAGCACATTACCAGCCACTCATTAAGAACCAGCAAGTGGCTGACAAGTTATTCATAGAGTGCTACATACGCATCAACCTCCAGCATAAATCAACTATAGGGAAGAGTCTTGTTTACCGAAAATCAAGTTATTACGGCCACACTGATTTAAAAATCCAAACTCTACATTTTTGCTGCCGATTTCCATTCTTTCGTACAGAATAACCTTTACTTTATATCTCAAAAAATGCCGGCTTATAATATGTTCAATGTTCAAGTTTTGGTGGACGATAATGTCCTGCCATGTTAAAATAGCTTAACACGAAACCACAGCCACATCTAATGCACTATATTCGGAAGGACGCGATGGCTTCTAATCCAACTTTCTCAAGGGGTGAGGGCAAAATGAACCAGAATGGACTTGATTCGGATTTAGTTTCTTTCCACTTTTGTAAAAAATATGGAACCGATTATATTGTTAACATCTTTATAACATTATGAAACACATCTAACTATTTGCGGTCATCGTTGCGATGGCCATCTGTGGGACGGTGTCCGCGCAGGAGAACTTTCTCAAGGTGTCATATTCAAATGTCGCGATCAAGGCGAGCGCAAGAGGAATTTCCTTCACGGAGAATATGAACGGCCTCTCGGTCGGAGTGTCACAGGCGAGGATGCTTCCGGGGGAGCTGCCCTTCCTCTACGAATATGGATCTGACATCCTGATGGCGTTCGGAGACAACAAATCGACACTCATCTCGGCTGTGGTGCCGGTCAACCTAATGTATAAACTTGACCTTGGTCAGATCCAGTTGCTCCCGTTCGCCGGACTCAACCTGACAGCACACATCATCGGTCAGAACAAGGATGACGAGTACACCTACAACTGGTTCAAGGATGACGAAGACGGCGATGCGTGCAACCGCTTCCAACTCGGCGCACAGTTCGGAGCGAAAGCCCTCTACGGCAAGTATTTCCTCGGAATATCCTACCAGCCGTCCCTGACCAAATTCGCGGACAGCGTCAACTTGAACGTCCTTAATGTGTCTTTCGGAATATCGTTCTGACCATGAGCATCGTTAAGCGATTATCAGGATTAGTTATGGCCGTCATAGCGGCCATAACTTTTTGCTCCTGTGATAAAGAAGGCACAGAGACCGGCTCGGCCAGCGGGATTGTCGGGACTTGGAGGGTTATGCGGCTTGAATATTCATTCAATGGTGAGACTGTCGGAAAAGAGACCATTACGGATGGAGAGATTTATCAATTCAGAAAGGATGGAAAAGTTGAGATTCCGGTAGAGAATTCAGATTACAGAGTTCCAGCGGCCTACAGTTATTCCTCTAAAGACAAGACATTAACTTTGGATCTTTTCATCGCCCGCACGGTGTTCTCAGTAAAAAAACTCACATCGACAGAAATGGCTCTTTCTTCAGATTATAGCAACACTTCCTCCATCTTTGATGACGAGGACGAAAATGTGGGAAAAGCCGTGGATTCCTACAAGGGATTTAAAATTTACGAATATGACGGAAATTGCAGTTATTGCTACCGAAATAAAGGAAAGATCATTCCGTGTGAGAAGAATTATGACGAAGATTACGTGGAAGGCGATTTTACCGGTGACAAGGACGGATACCACGATTCAGAGACGACATATTTCAAACGCATTAAATAACACACATACACTATGAAAAGAATCATTAAAAATTTGACACTTCTCACTTGTCTTTATGTGGCAGTGATTTCATGCGGCAAGGACGACTCCGTAAAATCGTCAGCTTCACTTGTCGGGACGTGGAAATACATCGAAGATGAGCTTCTGTTCAACGGAAAATCAACGTCACACACCGAGATTAATAAGGAGGATCTGGATTGGATGATCACATTCACAAAAGACGGAGTGATGATAGACAATGGTCACACCAGCAACTACATATACTCTCCCGAGTCCAACACGTTGACAGACATTTATTATGAAGGCGGAATAGAAGATAGAGACAGTTATTATTTAAAGGTGCTATCTCCATCAGAGTTCGTAATGTCTTACGGCCTTTGCGAACACGACATAAGTGAGTATGATCAGAACAACTATGTCGGAACTTACAAGGGTACCAAGATATATCGAAATTATGATGACGATGACTATTACTATCGTAAAGATGGTAAAATTTTTTGTTGCGACCCTATTGACGATTACGATGACTCCTACAAAGGGCAGAGAGAGTATTATGACGAGGAGCTTATGCACTTCAAGCGCATCGACTGACAGTCAAAGACTACTTCAGTAGAATCTGGCTCGCCAAACCAGAAACAGTTTGTCCGGGGAAACGCTGGGACCCCCGGACAAACTGGTAATAATACGAACCTTGTCCGGTGAAGTACCCTTTCACCGGACATTCCATTTCACTCAACCACAATGACCTCAGTTCCCGGATCACAGACAAGGTCAATGGTCGATTTCTGGGCCGCGGTAAGGTAGAGGGTCTTGATCGGAGAGCCGGACAGGTATGCCTCCTTCAGGGCTGGGTTGTGGGAAAGGTCAAGCGACACCAAGGATGTGTTTTGGGCATAGAGTGACACCAAGGCAGGACAATCACTGAGATCGAGCGCTTTCAGAGAGGTGTTGTCGCAGACCAAGACCGTCAGAGCGACATTCTTGGAAAGGTTGATTTCCGTCAACAAGGTCTGGCCGGAGACATCCAGACTTTTTAGGGCGGTAAACATCCCGAGTCCATAGAGAGACACGATCCTGGAATATTCCTCCGCCGGGATATTCATGGACTCGACTTCCGCCGCCTCCGCCAAAGAGACAAAAGAGTCATAGTTGAAGTCGTAGTTGTCGAGGATAAACCGCTTGAAAACCATGTCCTCTATGCGGGGAGTGTAGACAATCTCGACAGATTCAGGAATATGCCTGTGCTGGCCGAGGTTGACATTGATGCCATCAATCTCATGTCCTTCAAGCAGTTCCAGACGCTTAAGGCTTTTGCAGAGGCAGTGGAGCTCGGAAAGTTTCGGATTCGTGTTCAGATCCAGGAAGGAGAGATCGTCACAACCATCAAGGTCAAGAGTCCTCAACTTGACATTATAGCGCAAGTTCAAAGAACGTATAGGACTTCCGGCGCAGTCAAGGAGTTCCAGATCCGAGAGCAGGTAGATCTTGTCCCCATCCTTCAGGGCATCTCCAGCGTAGAGACACCGGAGGCCGCTTTTCTGACGGAACAACTTTTCATTGTCCTTAATTCCAGAGCGGGAGTCATAGTGAAATTCCTCAAGTGAAGGGAACAAAGACAGATCCGGCGCCAGATTCCGGCAACCGGTGATGTCAAGCGAACGGAGATCCCGCAAGGATGCCAAGCTGTATGTCAAGGCCTCCGTCTTCAGTTCCACATTACCGGAAAGAACAAGAGACGTGAGACGTGAAGCTCCTGACAGGGTCAATGACTCAATGTGATTATTGGACAAATCCAGGCAAGTGACGTGATCGTTCGCGCCAAGATCGATTGATGCAAGGGTACCGCTGCCCCCCTCAGGACCGCACGACAGACCGCGACACCGGACGGTGTCAAGATTCGGAAGATATTCCAGCCCTTTCAGCGACTTGACATCGTCCGAACGGATGTCGATCTTGGTCACAAGAGCAGCCTCCTCGAAGCTTATCAGCCCGTCGGAATCCTTGTCCCAATTGGCAAGCATCCAATCGGCCAATGTCTTGTCCTCGAACGGCATCGGGATCACCACCTCCATTTCCTGGCTATAAGCGGTGCCTTTCGCATTGACAGCATAGGCTCGGAAATAATAGGTCTGTCCGATCATCAACCCTTCGACCGACACCGTCCTGTCTCCATATTCAGAACCATCCATAGTCTTGGTCGTCAAATCGAATGTCGGTGACGGGGAAAGACTCCAGCACAGTCCACAGATTATCATCTCCCCGCTGAAGACATCCTCAACGGAGTAGTCAAAGACCAAGGCTGTTCCGTTCCTAACACACAAAGAGTTGATGGACAGGACAGGCATCCGCTGCTCTATATCGATCCGGTGGATCTCCGACAACCGGTTGTCATCTCCGCCGGAGACGAACGAGCGGCAAAAGTACTCGCCACAGCCCAAGCCCGAGATTGTCGTTGAAAACTCGTTGCCGGAAAGGTTCTCAGCATTGAAACGTTCCATAGCATCCATGCTGTCTCCGAAATAGAAACCACATCCTTTGATGTTGTCACTCCGCGACACGCAGCACCGGAGTTGGACATCCAGCCCCTCGACGCTAAAGGTGGTGTTTAAAATCTCAGGAGCGGAATGAAGCGAAGGGTCAGGATCCTTCACACAGGAGGCAAACCCGACGCATAGCGACATGAACATCAAAAACACTCGTGAGACTGACATAGTGCCTGCAAATATAACTGATTTGAAAGGCATTAAAAAGATTATCAGATATGTTTTTAAGATATTGGCGCAATGAACCGAAATGAACTTGAACAAAATGCCCGAAATGAATATCTTTGCGTGTCAAAATGAATGCACAACACATGGCTAAAATAGTACCGGAACTGAATTATCTGCTCGCAGAAGTCGAGAAACGCTACGGGAGAAGGCTTTCGACGTCCGCTGATTTCGAGGCTCTGTCCGTCGTGGTCGAACACGAGTCTGGCGAACTGATCTCAGCCTCAACATTGAAAAGGCTGTGGGGATATGTGACCTTGAAACCTACCCCGAGGATGTCCACCCTCAATGTGCTGTCAAAATACATAGGGAAACGGGACTTCAGCGCGTTCAGGCAAAGCATAATAAATGACGGACACTATGTGTCCAACTTCATCTCGGTGAAGAAGGTATGCTCATCCGATCTGAAAAAAGGGGCTGAGGTGGTCATCGGATGGGCTCCGAACCGGCTTGTAAATTTAAGGTACGACGGAGACAGCAACTATACGGTCATCAAATCCGAGAATTCAAAACTGCTTGAAGGAGACAAGTTTCAGGCGGAATCATTCATGATCGGCTACCCGCTGTACATTCCTAGAATCCTGCGGAACGGGGAATATACCCTCTCCTACATCGCTGGAACCCAGGAGGGGCTAAACAGGGTAGATGTCATCAGCGAGGAAACCGATCTATAGCCGGCTTCCTTAATATCCGAACTGGTTCGCTCGAATACGGAATCCACTGCACGGCGTTCGCTCCGGGTCTTGATTCCAGGGAGCAGCATGCTGAATGACAGAGTCATAGCCAATACCGAAACGACAAGAGCGGTTCTGAACCAACGCCTGCGTCTCTCCCTTTCCAAAATGGCTGAACGAACCTCCGAGACCGACCCGTAGCGTTTGTCGCGATCCTTGGCGGCGCAGATGACGGCGATTCGGGGATATACCCCCATCCGCTGCATTATCTTGCCCAATGAATATATGTCCGTACGGCAATCCACGCTCTCCCCTGCCATCTGCTCCGGTGAGATGTAGTCCCTCGTACCGGCCGGGTTCTTGAGTACGGCATACCAGTCAGCATCGGCAAGACCAAAATCTATCAGTTTGACATTCTGACCGTTTTTGGTGATCATTATGTTACCTGGTTTCAGATCACGGTGGACGATCTGGTTGCGGTGCAGGTACTCAAGGGCATCGCAAAGTTCGAGGAGGATTTTTCTGGTCACAGGCTTGGTAATGAAATCTTTACTTCGGTAGCCGAGCCTGTCGAAGCGCCGAAAAGACCGATGGCCGGTGCGCTTCGACAAGCTCAGCGACCGGTCGGGAAGGCTCTGCAATAAATCGGCGAGACTCTCACCGTCAATCCATTGCGTGACAATGCAGTTGCCGAGGCCGGAAATATTCATGAAATCAAGGGTCGGGCAGATGTTCGGATGGTCCAGAGAGCGGCCGATCTCGTACTCCTTGCGGAGATGTCCCTCATAAAAGGGATTCCCGACATATTCTGGCTTCAATGACTTCAAGGCGACAAGCTTGCCGTCAAAAGTCGCCCTGCTGAGTATGGAATAGCTTTCCGGCGACTCGTGGATTATTTGAATATCCCCGGATCCGCCGTCAGACAATTCTTCGTAAGATCCGAAAAAAGCTGAGGTCTCTTCCATCATAGCAAAAACCAGGCAACCCTAAAACAACATTCCTGACAAATTTAAACAACAATAAAAATCGCCAACTTTCATATATGCTCACAAGAATCAAATATAACGTTTTCCACACGTATTTTACCAAAAATATTGGTAAATTTGTTAGTCTGATGTGAACAGACATAGAGAACCTGTTGAATATGCACAGAGAACCAATAATATTCCTGCTTCTTACCCTTATGGCTGTGGCTTGCGCTTCGAGAACAGAGGTGCGGGCTGTCAGGCCAGACTACGACACGGAGACCGATTGCCTCAACGGGACGATGATAGTGTCGCTGGACGGGAAGTACGGGCTGGCGGACACTTCAGGAAGGGAAATTCTGGCTCCGGAATACGATGATGTCTATTACATTTCCGATGATGTTGCGGTGGCGTTTTCCGGACAAACCGTCGGATTCTTTAACCGGAACGGAAGAAGGTTGGGAGAGACCGTGATGGAGGGCGAGGCAAGTGTGGACGATCTTCTGGCGGCATATTCAAAGATTGAAAAGATGCGCAGGGAGCAGTGGGACAGCATATTGACCAGCTATGAGGAGCTGAGGAAGTACTGCCAGTCCGACAGTGCGTCGGTCGTAACCGCCAACATTATGGCCGATGACATCCGGGCCGCGCTACAAAAAGTCGGAGGGCCGATGGAAAAAGACCAGAAAGTCCGATTTGAAACAGAATATTCGGCATACAGACGTTAGGACGATGAGAAAGCTACTGATTACCATCCTGATAACACTGCTTTGTGTTCCGGTGTTCGCACAGAGCGCCGCAAGCATAAGGAAAAACAATTCGTACATCTACACCGAAGCCACGGCGGCCACTTCAACAGCGGCTGACAGTGTTGCGCTTGACGCGTTGGTCGGAAAACTCGCACAGACAGTGGATCTGCCATATTCATTGGAAATCAGGAAAAGCTTGATTAATACCTATTTGGGAGACATCAAAAGGGTGTGTGTGATGATTTCGTCAAACGGGCGGGGAAAGGCTTCCGTGATGCGGTATATTCAGAGAAATGATGTGGAGCGGATCTTCGAAGGGAGAAGGAGCAAGGTCAAGGAGATGC
>ULPT01002112.1_pt1 | contig 23066 bp, 19 predicted proteins | sample 1953751 | NCBI WGS metagenome assembly ULPT01 (sample SAMEA4835636, study PRJEB28245) | human gut metagenome | biome: gut microbiome; material: fecal sample | place: Denmark | collected 2008 | reverse complement strand
GCCGCCGCTTTTTCGGCAAGCATGTCGGCGAATATCCTTGCGTCCTCCGCAGAGCCGGAGGGGTCGAAGCGCAGCTCGAAGCCCTCACTCGCATTCTCGCTTTCGAGCGCAAAGAGCCGCTTTTTAAGCTCGGAGTATTCATACTGCGCCGTTTTGAGCTGCTCGCGCAGCCGCTCGACCGCCGGAGCGACCTCCTCGGTCTTGGCACAGAGCAGATTTGATATCGCATATACGCTGTCGTTTTTCTCGCCGTAATCCGCAAGCGCGCGCCTGCCGATGAGCAGAGCTATGCGCACGCCTGATTTGTAATGCGCCGAGGCGACAGCCTTTATCATGCCGACCTCGCCCGTGCGGGAGACATGGGTGCCGCAGCAGGCGCAAAGGTCAACGCCCTCGATCCTGACAAGGCGCACCTGACCCTGAAGTTCCTTTTTGCTGCGATAGGAGTAATTCTTAAGCTCCTCGGTCGAGGGCAAAAGAGTCTCGACATATATATTTTTGTATATCGCTTCGTTTGCGAGCCGCTCGATGCGCCGCAGCTCCTCGGGTGAAACAACGCCGTTGAAGTCGACCGTCACGCTGCTCTCGCCCATATGAAAGCCGACATTCTCAAAGCCGCAGACAGAGTGAACGAAGCCGGAGAAGATGTGCTCGCCCGTGTGCTGCTGCATATGGTCAAATCTGCGCTCATAATCGATTCTGCACTCGAGCTCTGCGCCGACGGGGCACTTCTCGGAGCAGCAGTGAACCACTTCGCCGCCCTTTTCGTGAACGTCGAATACTTTTGCGCCGCCGATGAAGCCGTTATCCGCAGGCTGACCGCCGCCCTCGGGGAAGAATGCGGTCCTGTCGAGCACGACCTCATAGCTGCCGCCGCTCTCAACGCAGGAAACGACCCGCGCGGTGAAATCCTTTATATAGACATCATCGTAGTAAAGCCGCTGTGTCATATTACCCTCCCTTTTCTTTACGATATAGTTAATAATACCACATGAAGCAGCGATTGAAAATGGGTAAAATGCTTTAAAAATGAGCAGAAATGTTACAAAATTCTATCAAAGCAGCATATTATATTGACACATTCACCCGAAACTGATATACTTAGACCCGCACATGAGAAAAAATCAAGAAGCGGGGGACCGTAATGAAAAACTATTTTAAAAGTCTTTTTGCCGAATGCCCCAGGTACCGCATGGTCATCTGGTGGGTATTCCGCGCCCTGATGATTTACGCATTTATTAAAGGCTTCTTCCCCGGCGAGGGGGAGAGTTTCGATATCACGAATCCTCTTCAGGTCGGCGCAAATTTCCTTTGTATGTTCGTCTGGGAGGTGTTTATGATGCTGCCTAAGACAAATTCCCTGCGCCATGTTCCGTCGGTCGTGCAGACCTTCCTGATTATCGGCATCTTCGCGGCCTCGTTCGGCGGCAAATTCATGAATTTCTACTACGATCTCCGGTACTGGGACACCGTCCTGCACCTTATCGGCGGCGGAGCCTGCGTGTTCTTCGGCTACGAGATCGCATCCGCCATGCAGAAGCGCGATCATGCCACCGCTCCGCTCTCGCTCGTGCTGCTCGCGGCGGTTGGTTTCTCCTTCCTCGCCTCGACCGGATGGGAGCTGTTTGAATTCACCTTTGACCAGATAGCCTGCAAGAGCGCTGCCGCAATAAATGACATCTACAAGGCGGGAGACGCTCAGCACTGGAGCTACACCATAGCCGAGAACACGGCAAAGGTCGAGACCCTGTTTAACCCGTATTTCCGTGAGCGTTGGGCGATAATGGACACCATGGGCGACATCATCCTCAACACCGTCGGTGCAATGATAGCGATCATTGCGATAAGGATCTACCCCTACAGACACAAGGGCAGATTCAAGATGGATCTCTCCGCCCCCAAGGCAGAGAAAAAGGAGACCGCAAGGGTCTGAACATAATAGAATCAACGCACCCTGCCGGGCAAACGGCAAGGTGCGTTATTTTTATTCGGCGGGGGCGTAGACCCTCACATAATCGACTATAAAATTCTGCGGGAAGGTGCCCTCGGGGTTGTTGAAGGCGTTGCCGTTCCACTCCTCGCGCAGGCTGCCTTTCTAAGAAATTACATAGGCTGCTCCTTATAATTCTTCGATTATTTAAGTGAATCGGCTATTGCTTTCATTGCTTTTGCTCCCTCGGAGCTTATCGGCAGGAACGGGCGGCGGCAGGGGCCGCAGTCGATGCCCATAAAGGTCAGTATCGCCTTTTCGCAGGGCATAACGCCGTATTTCACAAGCTCGGCGATTATGGCGTTCGCTTCATTCTGGATCCTCTGAGCCTCGGCGACGCTGCCGTGTTTGAATTCGTCGTAAAGGCGCAGGAATTTATCCGCCATGAAGTTATATGTGCTGCCGATAGCGCCGTCCGCGCCCATTGCGAGACCGCCGAGGCACATCTCGTCAAAGCCGTTGAATACGGTGATGCGCTCGATCCGCTGCTTAAACTGCTGGAGGGCGAAAAGGTCGGTCGAGGTATGTTTTATGCCGATGAAGCGCTCGTCCTTGAATATCTCGGCGGCGATATCCGCGGTGAAGGTGAAGCCGTTGCCGCCGGGGAAGTTATAGATGACCATAGGCAGGCTCACGCTCGACACGATGTCGTCGTAATACTTGCGGATAGCGTCATATGAGAATGAATAATAGTAAGGCGCGACGGCGGAGACGGCGGTGTAGCCGAGAGCCTCAGCCTCCTTTGCCATGCTTATCGCGTCGTCGGTGGAGACTGAGCCACAGTGCGCTATCATATCGACCCTGTCGCCCGCAGCTTTTTTGACGATGCGAAAAACTTCTTTCCTCTCCTCGGGCGACATCAGCATTCCCTCGCCCGTGCTGCCGCCGACATAGAAGCCGTTGACGCCCTTCTCAAGGTTGAATTCAACCAGCTTTTGCAGCGACTTTTCGTTGACGGTGTAATCCGCATTGAACGGGGTGAGCAGAGCGGTAAAAATTCCTTGCATTTGAAGCCCTCCTTATTCGTAAAGCGGATAGCGGCGGCAGATATCGCAAACGCCGCGCCTGATATCGTCGGCGCTGCCCTCAAAATCGACGGCGCAGCGGTAGACGAAATCCGCTATCGTGTCCATATCCTGTTCGTTAAGCCCTCTCGAGGTGACGGCGGCGGTGCCGAGCCTTATGCCGCTGGTGACAAAGGGCTTCTCGGGGTCGTTGGGCACGGAATTTTTGTTGGCGGTGATATACACCTCGTCGAGCCTGTGCTCAAGCTCCTTGCCCGTAACGCCGAGCGAGCGCAGATCGACAAGGATAAGGTGGTTATCCGTGCCGCCCGACACGAGCCGAACTCCCCTTGAGAGCAGCCCGTTTGCGAGAGCGGAGCAGTTTGAGACAATATTTTTTTGATATTCCTTGAATTCAGGGGCGAGAGCCTCGCCGAAGCAGACCGCCTTTGCGGCAATGATGTGCATGAGCGGGCCGCCCTGATTGCCGGGGAATATCGCTTTGTTTATTGCGGGCGCAAGCTCCTCAGTCGAGAGGATAAGACCGCCCCTCGGCCCCCTGAGGGTCTTGTGAGTGGTGGTGGTGACGATATCGGCATAGGGCACGGGCGAGGGATGCAGCCCCGCCGCCACAAGACCTGCGATATGAGCCATATCCACCATGAAGTATGCGCCTATCTCCTTTGCGAGCGCCCCGATGCGCTCAAAATCAATTATCCTCGGGTAGGCGGAGGCGCCCGCCACGATGAGCTTCGGCTTTATTTCCCTTGCCTTGCGCTCAAGGCCGTCGTAATCAATGAAGCCGTCGGGGTTAACGCCGTAGGGCACGAATTTATAGAGCTTACCGCTGGCTTTGACGGGCGAGCCGTGGGTCAGGTGCCCGCCGTCGGCAAGGCTCATGCCCATCACCGTGTCGCCCGGCTCAAGTATAGCCGAGTACGCCGCCATATTTGCCTGAGCGCCCGAGTGGGGCTGCACATTCGCCGCCTCTGCGCCGAAAAGCTCCTTGGCGCGCTCTATCGCGATATTCTCCACAACGTCCACGCATTCGCAGCCGCCGTAATACCTCCTGCCGGGGTAGCCCTCGGCGTATTTATTGGTCAGCACGCTGCCCATTGCAGCCATGACGGCGGGCGAGACGATATTCTCCGAAGCGATAAGCTCCAGATTCCTGCGCTGACGCTTTAATTCCGCCTCCATAGCCTCGCCGACCTGTGGGTCGTATTTTGAGACGAAAGCGATAGTGTCAAGATAATCCGAAAACATAGCCGCACCTCTTTCTCCCGCCGCCAGACAGGCGGGCAGTTTTGATAATATTATCATAATAACACGGTTTCACTCGAAAAGTCAAACATTTGTTAACATTAATTAATATTAATAAAAAACACTTGTAATAATTTATAAAATAGGTTATACTGTATCATAACACCTATAAGGAGATGAACTAATGGATCCCATTAAAGTCGATTTCTCGAAGAAAGACGGAGGCAGGAAGAAGGATGTAGTCATCCCGCCGGAGAAAGCAGCGCTCAAGATAATGCTCAGCCTGCTGTGCTCTGCGGTCTTTGCCGGCATACTCTTTTATTTTATGCTCCCCGCCCTCAACTTCAAATCATATGACCTTTACATCTATCTCGGCGCGATCGTTGCATCCTATGTGGTGTTCAACGCCCTGTTCTCGAATGTTTTCGGCAAGCCCGAATATGTGCCCTATGTCAAGCGCAGAGCGATAGTGCCCGGCATCATCATCGCCGTGCTGCTCGTTGCCGTCGGCATCGGATATCTTGTTTCCTGTGAGTTCTTCAGAGCTTCCAGCTACAGCAAGATAATATCCGTTGATACCGACAGCAACTTCTCCGAGGACATAGAGGAGCAGACCGCCGACAGCTTCAGCGAGATACCCAAGCTCGATGAGGACACCGCCGCTCAGCTTGCGGCAAGAGCGCTCGGCGCCCTCAAGGATATCGGCTCGGTCTCACAGTTCACCATCGCCCCCGAGAATTCCCAGATAAACTATCAGGGCAAGCCCTACAGGGTCGTGCCTCTCCAGTACGCCGATATAATCAAGTGGCTGGTAAATACCCGCGACGGCTTCCCCGGCTACGTCATGGTCAATATGGCTGATGAAAGCACCAACTTTGTCGAGCTTAAGGACGGCTCTATCAGATACTCCGCATACGAGCATTTCAATAAGCTCCTCAAGCGTCACCTGCGCTTTGAATTCCCGACCTATCTTTTCGCCGACGCTACCTTTGAAGTCAACGACGACGGCGATCCGTTCTGGATCTGCGCCCGTCTTGACAAGACTATCGGCCTCTTTGGCGGCACGGACGTAATAGGCATCGTGCTTGTTGACGCGGTCAGCGGCGAATGCATCGAGTATTCGATGGATCAGCTCAAGGACGACCCCAACCTCCAGTGGATAGACAGAGTCTATGACTCCGACCTTATAGTCCAGCAGTATAACTACTACGGCAAGTATCAGAAGGGCTTCTGGAACTCGCTGCTCGGTCAGAAGGACGTTATCAAGACCACCGACGGCTACAACTACATCGCAAAGAACGACGACGTCTGGATGTATACGGGCGTTACCTCCGTCACCTCCGACCAGTCGATTATCGGCTTCGTCCTTGTCAACCAGAGAACAAAAGAGGCCGACTTCTACAACGTCACGGGCGGCACGGAATACTCCGCTCAGCAGGCGGCAGAGGGCCGAGTAATGGACCTTGGCTACACCGCCACCTTCCCGCTGCTGCTCAACATCGGCGGCGAGCCGACCTACTTCCTCTCCCTCAAGGATCCCAAGAATCAGATAGTCCAGCAGTATGCGCTTATCAACGTTGCCAACTACAATAACAACAAGATGGGCGTCACCGGCACGGATCTGAGCAAGTGCCTTGCAAGCTATATCGAGTCCCTCAAGGAGAAGGGCATCACCGTTGACATCAACCCCGACGACGTCGTGACCCCCGGCACCAATGAGGACAAAACGCCCGACACGTCAAAGCTCACCGCAAGCGGCACTATAGCCGATATCAGGACTGCGGTCATGGGCGGCGAGAGTTACTATTATATCAAGCTCGACTCAAACGAGGCTTATTTCGCTATTGCGGCCTCCAAGGATGAGGGCGTGGTCATCCTCAACAGGGGCGACAGCGTCACTGTCACCTACAGCGGCGAGGGCAGCATCATAAATGCCGACTCGATAAAAAAGAACTAATTGAAAAGGCGAGGGCTGCTGCTTCGGCGGCGGCCCTCTGATAATTTGTGCATATGGAATTTTACGAGAACAAACAAGAGCCCGAGAAGGCGGTGCTGATAGCCGTCGACACGGGCGAATACGATTGCGATATCTCACTCGACGAGCTTGAGGAATTGGCGGAGACCGCCGGCGCAGAGGTCGTCGGCAGGATGAGCCAAAAGCGCGACAAGCCCGACAGCGGCACCTTCCTCGGCAGCGGCCGTCTGGAGGAGCTGGGAGATTTCTGCAAAAATAACGAGGTCGACCTCGTCATTGCGGACAGTGAGCTTGCCCCCGCGCAGCTTCGGAATATCGAGAAAGCGACCGACGTGAGGGTCATTGACCGCACGACGCTCATACTCGATATTTTTGCCGAGCGCGCGAGAAGCAACGAGGGTAAGTTGCAGGTGGAGCTGGCGCAGCTGCGCTATTCCCTGCCGAGGCTCATGGGTCAGGGCACCAAGCTCTCAAGGCTCGGCGGCGGCATCGGCACGAGAGGCCCCGGCGAAACGAAGCTCGAGAGCGACCGACGCCATATAAGGCGGAGGATAAAGGCGCTTGAGGATGAATTCGACGCCCTTGAGAAGCGCCGCAGCCTTGCGAGGGCAAGGCGTGAGAAGGACGGCGTTGAGACCGTAGTTATCGTCGGCTACACCAACGCCGGCAAATCGACCCTGATGAATACCCTGACCGAGGCGGGTGTGCTCGCCCAGGATAAGCTCTTTGCGACCCTCGACCCGACCTCACGCGCGCTGGTGCTGCCCGACGGCAGGCGGGTCATGCTCATCGACACCGTCGGATTTATCCGCCGTCTGCCGCATCACCTCGTCGAGGCGTTCAAGTCGACGCTTGAGGAGGCAGTCTGCGCCAAGGTGATACTGAATGTCTGCGACGCCTCCGACCCAGAGTGCGCCGAGCATTTGAAAGTTACAAACGACCTGCTCGAGGAATTGGGCTGCTCAGGCAAGCCGATAATCCCCGTATTCAATAAATGCGACCTGCCGCAGGCGGATGAAGCCGCCATGCGCCTGCCCGGGGCGGTGAATATCTCCGCTCTTGAGGGCAAGGGGCTTGACGAGCTGCTCGACGCCGTGGCAAAGGCTCTGCCGCCGACACGGGCAAAAGCGAAGCTGCTGATCCCGTACTCCGACGGAGCGGCTGCGGCGGCGCTGCGGAAGGACGGCGTTATCACCGTCGAGGATTACCGCGCGGACGGCCTCTATTTGGAGCTGACCGCCGACGTTTCATTAATAGACCGCTATCAGGATTACTGTGTGTAATTGCAGAAAGGAGAACGACATGAAAGAATTGATATCACTCATAATGACCTTTGTTATCGCGGCGGTATTCAATATTTATCCGCCCACCTACGAGCCTCTTTATAAGGATACCGACCTCTCGTTCGCCGTTATCTCGGACGTCCATATGGAGGGCAACAATAACGACAGATTTAAGCAGTTCCCGAAGATACTTATGGATATCAGCGGCGCTCAGCACAGAAACGACGCTCTGGTGCTGCTCGGGGACAACACCATGAACGGTCAATTCATCGAGCACAGCTTCCTTTTCATGCAGCTCAAGCTGTTTTGCAACGCCCGCAATATCCTTGAGGCAATGGGCAATCACGAGATATTCACAGCCGAGAACGGCTATGACAGGGGCAGCGCGAAATTCAAATTTTTTGCCGGCTTGCTTGCGGGCAAGAAGCTCGACAAGACCTATTATTCGAAGGTTATCAACGGCTACAGCTTCATAGTCCTCGGCTCCGAGGCGGATAAGGGCATTCAGGCGTATATTTCGCCCGAGCAGCTCGAATGGCTCGACGCCCGCCTGACAGAGGCGGACGCAAGCGGCAAGCCCGCCTTTGTATTCTGCCATTTCCCGCTTAAGGGCGCGGTCGCAAGAGAGTGGCCGGAGGGCACGATAGGCGAGCAGAGCGGCGATGTGTATAATATACTCACAAGCCACAAAAACGTATTCTACTTCTCGGGGCATATACACAACCCGATAGATTCCGTCAGCGTCGGCAGCAAGGACGGCGTAACATTTATTGACGTTCCCTGCCTCCTCTCCTCCGAAGACACGGGGGTCGGTTTTCAGGTTGAGGTGCATGACGGCAAGGTGGAGCTGCGCCCGAGGAATTATCTGACGGGCGAATGGCTCGACGACCTTGCAGTCAGTATTGACCTCGCCGCACAGCCCCAATATGTTGTGGCTTGACATATTGCAGAAAATAGGTTATAATATGACCGTAAACTGCCGTAATCCGTCGGGGCATTCGGCTTCGGCGGGCAAGCAGAAATAATTAAAGGGGGATAAATCATGGATATCAACACCGAAGGCATTCAGGCGCTCATTCTTACCTTCATCAAGTCTTTGGCAAATCTTGACCTCAAGGCTCTCGATTTCGACTTTCTCGGTGACCTGCTCACCAAGTTCAGCGCAATCTGGAATCCTATCTGGGAGATAGTTACCGCATGGCTTGAAGGAAAGTTCGGCTTCTAATCAAAAAGCATTTTTGGGCAGGTCTGTCACACGGCAGACCTGTTTTTTTGCGCGCCTGCGCGGGCGAACACCGATAAACATAGTTTGATTTGCCCGCCGACCACTTGAATACCGCCCGCCGATTTGATATAATATAATCAAAGGTTATTTTTGGAGGTCACCAAATGGCTGATTTTGAATCGCTGAGGAAAGAGAACCCCGAATTTCTCTATGAGAGCTTCTCTCTCACCGGCAAAGAGGGCGAGATAACTCTCGGCTTTCGCTTCTCGCTCGGCGACACGGTCTTTACACCGACCACTCGGATAAAAACGGATAATCTGAATATCATAAACGCCTTTGATTCGCCCGCCGCGCGGCGGATAGCCTTCTGCCTCGGCATGGTGGAGGCGGTCAGCTATTGGAAAGCCGCTTGCCCGCCGACGGTGCGCGTGCTCTGCGGCAGCCTCGGCGGCGCGGACGTCCTTTGGTTCAAAAAGCTCTGGTTCAGCGGGCTCGGCGAATTCTTTTACCGCAACGGCATCACGACCGAGCTTGATTCGTTCGTAAATATAGTTTGCGAGGGCGAGGCGCTCCCCGGCGGCGGTGACTTCGTCTCGGCGGGGCTGAATATCATACCCGTCGGCGGCGGCAAGGACAGCGCCGTTACCACCGAATTGCTCTCGGGCTTCCGCGACAAAAATATGTTCTTCACCGTCAACGACCAGCCGGCAAGGACTCAGTGCGTGCTTGCGGCGGGCTATGACGAGAGCAGGATAATAAAAACCTACCGCACCATCGACCCGAATCTGCTGGAGCTTAACCGCAGGGGCTACCTGAACGGTCACACGCCGTTCTCGGCGATAGTCGCCTTCCTCAGTTACTACTGCGCGTATCTCATCGGGGCGGAGAATATCGCCCTCTCCAATGAATCGAGCGCGAATGAAGCCAACATCGGCGGCACGGGGGTCAATCATCAATACTCCAAATCTTATGAATTCGAGAAGGATTTCAGGGATTTCTCCGACGGGTATTTCGGGTTGCCGATACGGTATTTCAGCCTGCTGCGCCCGTTCAACGAGGCTCAGATAGCCAAGAAATTCGCCGCCTGCCCGCAATATCTCAAGGTTTTCCGCTCCTGCAACGCGGGCAGCAAAAAAAATGTATGGTGCTGCAACTGCGCCAAGTGCCTCTTTGTTTTCATAATGCTCTCGCCCTTTGTTGAGCGCGGGGAGCTGATAGAGGCGTTCGGCTGCGATATGCTCGACAAGGCAGACCTGCTCGCCGACTTTGAGGGGCTTTGCGGCTTCTCGGGAGTCAAGCCCTTTGAATGCGTCGGCACGGCTCGGGAGGTCTGCGCCATGCTGGAGCTGACTTTGCGGCGCTTCGGCGGCGGGGAGAAGCCTTATCTGCTTGCGGAATACGAAAAACGCCGCACACCCGTCACGAGTTGCGAGCTGCGGGCGCTTTTCGGCGAATATAACGAAGTTAACTCAGTCGGCAGCGAATTCCTGCCGGCGGTCAGGGAGATGTATAAATATGTTTCGGCAATTGATTGAATATCTCAGAGAGAGGCGCGTGCTCATCCTCGGCTTCGGCAGGGAGGGGCGCTCGACCTACGATATGATCCGCCGCCACCTGCCCGATAAGCATCTGGGCATAGGCGACAGGCGCGATATCGACCTGCATGACAGCAACGTGACCCTCTACGGCGGCGACTGCTACTTCGATGCGATGAAGGATTACGACCTCGTTATCAAAACTCCGGGCATTTCGTTCCGTGACGTGACCGTGCCCGAGGGCGTGGAGGTCACCTGCCAGACGGATCTTTTCCTGCGCTTCTCGCAGTGCACCTGCGTCGGCGTGACGGGCACCAAGGGCAAGACGACCACCTCGACGCTCATTTATCAGATGGTCAAAAAGTCGGGCAAGACCGCCTGCCTCATCGGCAATATCGGCATTCCCGTGCTCGACAGGCTCGAGAGCGGCGAGCCGGAGATAGCGGTCATTGAGATGTCGTCGCATCAGCTTGAGTTCACGACCGCCTCGCCCCATGTGGCGGTTATGACTAATATTTATCCCGAGCACCTTGACCACTACAACGGCTTTGAGGGCTATGTCGCCGCAAAGATGAATATAATCCGCCACCAGGTCGGCTGCGATTATTTCATCTGCAACGCTCAGCAGGATCTCGATAAATATTTTGACTTCTCGCTCGTTATACCGACCGTCATCAAGGTCTGCTCCGACGGAGGGGCTGAGGACGGCGAAATTCTCGCCGCGGCCGCCTCCAACGACAGGCTCAGGGGCAGGCACAACAAACAGAATGTCTGCCTTGCCGCAGCCGCCGCAAGGTGCCTCGGCATCGGCGATGAAGCCATCGTCTCGGCGATAAAGGATTTCGGCGGCATTGAGAACCGCATGGAGCCGGTCGGCGAATACGGCGGCATCAAATTCGTCAACGACTCGATCGCTACGATTCCGCAGGCGGTGCAGTGCGCCGTTGAAGCCCTCGGAGATGTGGACACGCTCATCTTCGGCGGCATGGACAGGGGAATTGATTACTCGGGCTTCGTCAGCTTCCTTGAGGGGAGCGCCGTGAGCAACCTCATCGGCCTGCCCGACACGGGCTGCCGCCTGTGCGCCGAGATGCGGGAGCACGGCTGCCGCAAAAATATAATCATCGTCGAGGATATGGAGCAGGCGGTGGACGCCGCCTTCCGCTGCACCAAGCAGGGCATGACCTGCCTGATGTCCCCGGCGGCCTCGAGCTACAACGTCTACAAGGATTTTGAGCATAAGGGCAAGCACTTCAAGGATCTCGTAAAAAATCACGAATAAAAAATCAAGCATCCGCGCTTTGATGTGCGGATGCTTTATCACTTGTTTGACGGATAGATTACCGTTCTTCGCCTTATGTATATACAGTCTTTTTCAAGATGAAAAAGTAACACGGTGCAAGCGTAAAATTTCAAGTGCGGTTTTTGTGGAATGTGACAAATCGTAACAACGCCGTACCGCCGCTTTTAATTCGCGCGGTTTATGTAATGCTCATCATTTCAGTCGGTTATGGCTTTTATCGCTTCGTCTTTTGTTATGCCGAGAGCATAGGCAAGCTCCCCGGCGACAAGCCCTTTGCCGTCGCTTAACGAGCGTTCGTCAGCGGCTCGCAGCTTTTTGACCTCACGCTTACGGCGGCAGATGAGTTTGACCATCGAGACCACCTCGGCGCAGCTCCCGCTGTGTAAAATGCGAAGGAATTCCTCCCGTCGCAAGCGGTCGTCGCTCTCCCAATCGGGCATGGGCGGAGCAGTAACTATTCGGCGCGCTTCATCGGCACTTATCGGCGGGCGCAGCTTCGCCGGATCGCCGTCAACGGGATGATATACCGTTGATTGAGGCTCAAAAATCGGTTTAAGGATATAATATTGCTTTATATCTGTACCGAAGCGCATTTCTTTTATTCCTGATATGCTGCATACACTGCTGCCGTAAACGACGGTATCGCCCGTATTGTAAAACACGAAATTCACCTCATTTCTTCCATTTAATTTTACCACAAATGAACAAAAAATGTAATAGGGATGTTGCATAAAAACGATTCTCGGCAATCTGCACAAAAACCGCAGGCGATTTTGCACCAAAAAGTCAAACAAAGGTTTATTCTATTGAAAAAATATCAGAGATATGCTATAATACAAAGAAAGTAAATACGGTGGTATTACCGGCGGGCGCATTCAGGCGCCCGAATGGGGGACAAAAAAAGAATAAAAACGGGGGCAAATCATGCAGAAAGATACTAAAAAAATGATATCCGACACTTTCGTTGAGCTGCTCGAGAAGAAGCCGTTCGACAAGATAACAATCAAGGATATCGTCGAGACCTGCGGCATCAACCGCAACACATTTTACTACTACTACAGCGATATTTACGACCTGCTTGAGGAGATATTCAAGCGTGAGATGACCGATATCATCAATACCCATCAGGGCGGCGGCTCATGGCTTGCGGCATTTATGAAGGTCGCCGAGGTCGCCTATTCTCACAAGAAGATAATCAACAATATCTGCTCCTCGCGCAGCTACGATTATTTTGAGAACTATATGTATAAATCCTGTAAGTACATAGTCGTCGACTTTGTGCAGGCGATGGCCTCGGGGATGAATGTGCCCGACGAGGATATCGAGTTCATCGCTTCGTTTTATGAGTATGCGCTCTTCGGCATGATATCCGAATGGTTCAGGACGGGCATGAGGGAGGACCCCGAGCACCTTGCGGGTCAGCTCTGGCTGGTCGTGGATAATATAAGATATTCACTCAGGAGGAGCGAGAGGCGTGCAAGACTCGGCGGCAATTATATTTGAGGATCCCCGCATAGCGGTCTGCCTGAAGCCTGCGGGGCTGCTCAGCCAGGCGGGCGAGGGCGAGAGTATGCTTTCGCTGCTCGACAGGCACTTTGCCGAGAACGGCGAAAAGGCGAAAGCCTACCCCGTGCATCGGCTTGACCGTGAGACGGGCGGGCTGATGGTCTACGCCAAGGACAGCCGCTCCGCTGCGGCGCTCAGCGCCGAGGTGCAGAGCCACGGGCTGAAAAAACGCTACTATGCCGTGACGAACGGCGTTCCCGCCGAGGCAAGCGGCACGCTGACGGATCTTCTCTTCCGTGACAAGCAAAAGAACAAGACCTTCGTCGTCAAGCGTATGCGTAAGGGTGTGCGTGAAGCGGCGCTCGACTACCGTGTGGTTGCCGCGAGCGGGGGCAAGGCGCTCATAGAGGTCTCTCTGCTCACGGGCAGAACTCATCAGATAAGGGTGCAGTTTGCGAGCAGACGGCTGCCGCTCGTCGGGGACGGGCGATACGGCGGAGGCTCGGGCCGGCTTGCGCTCTTTGCCTGCGGGCTTGAATTCACCCATCCGATAAGCGGCGAGAGAATGAGCTTCTCCGCTCTGCCGCCGACGGAGGAATACCCGTGGAATGAATTTGATATCAAATAAGATGACCCGGCCGTTCCGATGAAGGAGCGACCGGGCTTTGTGTTATTTTGCTTTCAGCGAACAGAGAAGTATCGCTGCTGCGGCGACGATGGAAATACCGCTCATCGTATACCAATATGCGTTCACGGCGAGCAGGTCAAGGGCATTGTTGAGGATGAACACGAGAGCCAGGATGAGAGCCGCCACGAACGGCAGCAGCCGAAGCGCCAAGCCGAGCTTCGCCGCCCGCCCGATGAGCAGTATCACCGCGAGAACGAGCATGGCGACCCAGATCGGGGCTATCACCCAGCCGAGCAGCATCCCGTGGATAATGTCGAAGCAGCGCAGCAGGAAGAATACTGCTGTCAGCAGGAAGCCCGCGGCTATGAGGTTGGGGAACAAATGCGAAGAGCTTTTTGCCTGTGTCATGTCAAATCAAACCACTTTCTCTTTCAAACTTATAAAGCAAGGCTGCGGATCTTATCACTGCTAAGTTAACGCAACTTTGTGCGGTTGAAAACCAGCTAGAAGTATTGTCCTTGTCATTTACTGAGTTGATGTAGGGCTTTGCTACCCATGCGGACAATCTTACAAAGTAACCAACATCATTATTATAAGCTGTCTGATACATACTATTCGATACTGTGCTAACCAGTGAAAGGTTATCAATGGAATTGTTTACATATGTCTCAAAAGCACTGTGAGAAGGATTTGTTGCGGTGACATTGGCGGCATGATGAGGTTCGCAGGCATCTTGAAGAAAATGCAGAGCGCGCCCAATTTCGTCAAGTGCATCAGAGTGTTTGTTTTTTCCTTCTTTGCTTATAGCGGAATTATAGTGAGAGACTGCCCAGGTTTTGCACGTCGGTGAGGTCGCCTGAAGGTAGTTCTTTTCAGTATCGGGATCGTAAAAATGTCCCGCAAATATTAATGTGTTTTTATCAGGTTTTGCAGACGCAATGGAAACTATTGAAATTTCATCAAGCAACTCGGCAAAAGTGCCTTGCCAATTACCCTTTTCAGACATCATTATTGACATTGCTAAAAACGTAATATATTCATGTGTTCCGGGGTTGTTTTCATCGCCGGTGGAGGTCCATTGAATAGAGGCATCGGTATTATTTGTTGTGTCGGAAAGGGGGATGCCGTTTTTTTCTTTGTAGGCATTTAGGTATTTTTGCCAATCTTGATATGAGACTTTTAAGAGAGAATCAACTGTGTAGTCAGAAAGATTTAAAAAGGAAACTGGGTCTGTAAAGTAGTTAGCGTAAGATAAAACAGAAGCACTTGAGAATATAATAACAATGGCTAACAGTAGAGATATAACTTTAAATGACTTTCTTTTTTTCATATAAATAATCCTTTCTTCATTTTAGTTAGCTAGAGTTATGAACGGCATGTTTGTCTCCGTTTTTGTACCGAGAGGGATTCAAATACATGTAACCGCCTCCTTTCAACTTATATATTTACAATTTGATAATATGATAAAAAGCATTTAAAGTCAACAAAAAAATATAATGTTTACAAATTATTAACAAACAATCTATGCATGAAAAAACTGTAGATAATACAATATTAAATGCAAATGTTTTTGGTAAGTTAAATCAGTTTATAGATTCTTGACCAATTTAGCTTTAAGCCTACATATTCTCACTCGCAAGGCGCCGTCGGAGACGCCGAGGGCGCGGCTGATATCGGCGTGGCTCATGCCCCGCTCATATATCATTTCAAAAAGCTCGCGATCCTTCTCGCCGAGGGGGCGGGTCAGCTCGCATGCGGGGCAAAGCTCGCCCGATTCGCTGCGGAGAGATTCGGCGATATCCTCCAATATCAGCTCCCGCTTGCGCCTTGAGGCGTTCAGGCGGGCTTCCTTTATTTTTTTATCCGCAACGGCGAAGAGCCAGCCTCTCAGATTGCAGTCCTCCAGCTCGCCGAGCCGCTGCCGCAGCAGCAGGAATACCTCCTGCGCCGCGTCGGCCGCCTCCCACTCGTCGCCGAGACGTGACAGGCAGAAGCGGAATATATCGTCATAGTTTTCTCTCGCAAGCTCGGTCGCTCGCTCTGAGGTTATCAAAATACTCGCCTTCTTTCTGCAAATTATCCGACTCTACGGAGCGTTTATTGAAAAAGAGCGGTCATTGAGAAATTGCAGAGCGATATGGATCGCTTTGCGGAAATAACCGAATGATTTAAGCCTTCCGAAGCTCCTTTCGTGAGCGGACGAGGGCTTTTATTTTTGTAAAAATGCAGTAAGCCGCGAATCCGAGCAGGGTGTCGAACAAATATGAGGTTGACATTAAAAATAGAATTTTTACAAATATATTATACATCTTTTGCAATATAATGTCAACGGATATTTTGACTTTGCCGAAACGGGGCAGAGAAGCGGCTGTTTAGGGCGGATTTAAAAAAGAAAAATGACCGCTCGCAATACACGGATCGCGGCGGTCAAAAAAGGACAAACCGGATGCAGCTGCCTGCACCCGGTTTGCACAAAGAGGGGTTTTAATGAAAGAAAAACAGTGAGGTTTATGTAATTATTCTTCCTCTGCGGAGGCCTTAGCTTCCTCAATGACCTTCTGAGCGACGTTCTCGGGAGCGGCCTCATAGTGGTCAAATACGAATGAGAAGTAGCCTCTGCCGGCGGTGACGGAGCGGAGCACGGTGGCGAAATCGCCCATCTCAGCCATAGGAACTTCGGCGACGAGCTCCTGCATCTTGGGGTCATCCTCGCAGGGACCCATGCCGAGCACGCGGCCGCGCCTCTTGGTGATATCGCCCATGATATCGCCGAGGTTGTCGCCGGGCATATAAGCCTTCAGTGAGCCGTAGGGCTCAAGGAGCTTGGGATTCGCAAGGGGCATACCGTTCTTGTAAGCGATCTTTGCGGCGGTCTTGAACGCCATTTCGTTGGAGTCAACGGGGTGGGACGAACCGTCGCAGAGGGTTGCCTTCAGACCGACAACGGGATAACCGGCAAGGGGACCCTTGAGGATCGCTTCGCGCAGACCCTTTTCGACTGCGGGGAAGAAGTTCTTGGGAACGGAGCCGCCGACAACTTCCTCGGCAAACTCGAAGCCGTCGCCGTCGATATGCTCAAATCTGATCCAAACATCGCCGAACTGGCCGCTGCCGCCGGACTGCTTCTTATGTCTGCCCTGGACATAGGAGGTCTTGCTGACGGTTTCTCTGTATGCGACCTTGGGAACGGAGAGGTCGACCTCAACGCCGAATTTATTCTTGAGCTTGGTAACTACCGAGTCAAGATGCTGCTCGCCGAGACCCGAAAGGATCTGCTCCTTGGTCTCGGGGTTGGTGGTGTAGGATATGGTAAGATCCTCTTCCGCAAGTCTGTTGAGGCCGGCAGCGATCTTGTCCTCCTCGCCCTTCTTGCGAGCCTTGACGGCCATGGGAAGGCAGGGCTTCGGGAAGTTGACGCCTGCAAGCTCTATATCAGCCTTGGGGGCGCAGAGGGTGTCGCCGGTCTTGAAGCCGGAGAGCTTGGTGACAACGCCGATATCACCGGCGGGGATGCAAGCGGAATCCTCCTGCTTAGCGCCTTTGAGGGTGATTATCTTACCCATTCTCTCGCTCTCGCCTGTGCGGGCGTTGTAAGCGGGAGTGTCGGATGTTATTTTGCCGGAGACGACCTTGAAGAAGGACATCTTACCGACGAACGGGTCGGCAACGGTCTTGAAGCAGATAGCCGCAAGAGCGCCGTTTTCGTCGCACTTGATATCGCCTTCGCCCGCGCAGCTTGCGGCGTCGGGAGCGGCGCTGACAATGCCGTTGAGGAGCAGGTCGACACCGTCGGTGGTGTAGCCGGAGCAAGCGTATACGGGGTAGATGTCGCCCGCGATGATGCCTGCCTTGAGACCCTTTGCGATCTCCTCGGTGGTGAGAGCCTCGCCCTCGAAGAACTTCTCCATAAGCTCCTCGTCGGCGGAGGCAACTGCCTCGTTAAAGACCTCTTTCATTTCTTCTATTCTGTCGTCGGCGGGCATAGCGATCTCGCTTGCCTTGCCGCCGTTGTAAGCGTAAGCCTTGCCTGTCGAGAAATCGACATAGCCCTTGACTGCGTCGCCCTCCATATAGGGAACGACGACGGGGCATACGGGAGCGCCGTATTCCTCTTTAAGAGCGTCAAAGGTCTTGTAGAAGTCGGTGTTCTCGGCGTCGCAGCGGGTGACCGCGAAGAGCTTTGCTATCTTCCTCTCGGAAGCAGCTTTGTAAGCCTTCTCTGCGCCGACGTCAACGCCGGAGCCGGCTGCAAGGACGATGAGTGCGCTCTCGGCTGCACGCATACCCTCGCTCACGCCGCCCGCGAAGTCGAAAAGGCCCGGAGTGTCAAGCAGGTTGATCTTGGTGTTATTCCAATCAAAAGCCGCCATGGCGGTGGCTATTGTGACCTTGCGTCTCTTTTCCTCTGCGTCGAAGTCAAGCACGGTGTTGCCGTCGGCAACTCTGCCGAGTCTGTCGGTAGCCTTTGCAAGGAAGAGCATTGCTTCGGCGAGGGTGGTCTTGCCTCTGCCGCTGTGGCCGGCAATGGCGATGTTTCTGATGTCTTTGGCATTATAGGCTTTCAAAAAAACTTCCTCCTTAATGTAAACCCGTCGGCGATGCGCACGGGAACAAGTTTAAATCCAGTATTTAATACCGTATTGAAGTAATTGTAGCACAAAAGTTATGCCATTTCAATAATTTTTTTGGTGTTTTTTATAAAAATTACTGCTGAAATGCACTTTTCTTGTGCTTTTTTTACTCGGTTTCGACTTTCTCGGCATTTTCGGCGGGCGTTTCCTCCTCCTCGGCGGGCTTCTCCCTGCCGTAAAGGTGGATTATGCCCTCGCTGTTGAGCGCCTTGATGAGCACGAATGTGATGGGCACCATGAACATGCCTACCACGCCGAAGAGCTGCAGGCCGATATACATGCCCGCAAGGGTGAGTATCGGGGGCATGTCGACGTTCATTGCAACGAGCCTCGGCTCGAGTATCTGACGGATGACCGTGATTATGCCGTAGATGACCAGCAGGCCTATGCCGAGGCCTGTCTTACCCGTGAAGAGGCTGACCACTGCCCACGGTATCATCACCGTGCCTGTGCCGAATACGGGCAGGATATCGACAAGGGCTGTGCATATCGCTATGACGAGGATATATCCGCCCGTGTATACGCCGATGAGCTTCAAGATATTAAGCCCTATCGAGACCTCGCAGAAGGTGACGAACATTATGGTGAGGTAGGATTTGCACATTTTGCCGAGGATATCTATGAGCAGGTGCTTCGTCCTGACGAGGGCGTGCTCGTGCTTCTCGGAGACATTGCGCTTTATCATCGAGGTGAAATTATCGTAATCGCAGGTGATGAAGAAGCAGGCGATGAGGCCGATGAGCGCCGCCGTCAGCGCAGCGGGTATCTGCTTCGCCGTGGAGAGCAGGCCGCCGAGCGGGGTCTTGAGCACCGAGAGGTCTATGCCCGAGAAGCCGCTGGAGAGACCCTGCTGGATGTCGGAGTCCTCCTTGGTGACGAGCAGGAGCTTATCGGTGAAGTCACTGACTGCGTCGGTTATCGTTTTCTCTATGGCATCGGGCAGGAAGCTGACCGCATTATTGACCCACGCCTCCGCCGAGCGGATAAGGTTCGGGAAGTCCTCGAGCTTATGCATTATATAATCGGCAAAGCCTTTGAATTCAACGCCTATCCGGTAGCCGACGAGCACGAGCAGGCTGGCGAGGATGGCGAAGATGAGTATGACCGCGACAAAGCCGATTATGCCCTTCTTTATCTTGGTCTTTTTATTTATCTTGCGTATCGGCTTTTGCAGGAACATTGCGACCGCAAAGGCGAAGATAAACGGCGCGACTATCCAGAATGCGTATTTCAGAAACAGATAATACGCAGCTATCAGCAATGAATAATAGACGAGATTTATGAGCGTGGCTCTTCTCTTTTCGATGGTTGACAAATGAATACACCTCCTGTATTTTCTGTGAACGAGCCCATTCTACACCATTTTTCACAAAAAGGCAATTACTTACGGATTAAATTACGAAAAACTTCATAAACTTTTGATTACCCCCTTTATTATTATGAAAAAATATGTTACTATAACGCTATATTTCTTTAAATATTCGGGTCTTACCCGCGCCGCCGAGCGGCTGACGGGGGATCACTTAAAAAGGAAGGAAGCGATTCCGAATGTATGTTGCCATCATGGGCTACGGCGTTGTCGGCTCCGGCGTTGCCGAGCTGCTCGCTAAGAACCACGAGCATATAGTCAAAAAAAGTATGCAGAGCGAGCTTGAGCTGAAATATATCCTCGACCGCCGCGAATTCCCCGGCGACCCTTATGAGAAGCTGGTAATCACCGACTTTGCAAAGATCCTTGAGGACGATGAGGTTAAGATAGTCGTCGAGACCATGGGCGGGCTTCACCCGGCTTATGAATATGTCACGGCGTGCCTCAAGGCGGGCAAGAGCGTTGTGACCTCCAACAAGGAGCTTGTTGCGGTCAAGGGCTGCGAGCTGCTGAAGCTCGCCGACGAAAAGAATGTCAACTTCCTCTTTGAGGCAAGCGTTGGCGGCGGAATTCCCATCATCAGGCCGATAAGTCAGTGCCTCGCCGCAAATGATATAAATGAGATCGCAGGCATACTCAACGGAACAACTAACTTCATTCTTACTAAAATGATTAGTGACGGGATGACCTTTGACGACGCGCTGTTTTTGGCGCAGAGGAACGGTTACGCCGAGCGAGACCCCTCCGCCGACGTCGACGGCATCGACGCCTGCCGCAAGATATGCATCCTGGCGGCTCTATGCTTCGGCAAGCACGTCTACCCCGAGTCGGTCTACACCGAGGGTATCCGCAAGATAGACCTCGCCGACGTCGAATACGCCCGCTCATGGGGCGGAGTCATCAAGCTCATTGCGAGGGCAAAGCTGCTTAAGGACGGCAGAGTATCCGTCATGGTCTCTCCCGCATTCGTGCGGGCGCACAGCCAGCTTGCCACCGTGGACGATGTTTTTAACGCCATTCTTGTCCGCGGCGACGCAATAGGCGACGTCGTATTCTACGGCAAGGGCGCCGGTAAGATGCCGACCGCAAGCGCCGTCGTTGCCGACGTTATCGACTGCGCCAAGCATATGGAGCGCAAGAAATTCTTCGGTTGGCAGGATGGCGAACCCGGCTATGTGGCAGACAGGCTTGACAATGTCATTCCGTTTTATGTCAGACTTCTCACCGACAACGCCGCCGAGACGATAGCACGAGCGGGCAGGGAATTCGGCGACGTTGATATGCTTACCCGCAGCAACGCGCCGGACGGCGAGATCGCCTTTGTGACCGATGCTATACGCGAGGGCGACTTCGAGAGCAAGCTCGGCCGCCTCGGAGCCGATGTGAAGTCGGTCATCAGAATAACCGATTATTGATTCCGAATAACGGAGGTACTATATGTCTTTAATTGTGCAGAAATTCGGCGGCAGCTCCGTTGCCAACGCCGAGAGAGTGATGAATGTCGCAAGGATAGTGACGGATACTTATAAGCAGGGCAACGATGTGGTCGTTGTAGTCTCCGCTCAGGGCGATACGACCGACGACCTCATTGAAAAGGCCGCCGAGATAAATCCCAAGGCTTCAAAAAGAGAGATGGATATGCTCCTCTCCGCGGGCGAGCAGATCTCTATCTCGCTGCTTGCAATGGCTATCGAGAGCCTCGGCTTCCCTGTCTGCTCCCTGCTCGGTTGGCAGGCGGGCTTCACCACCAATTCCGTCTACGGCAGCGCCAGGATCAAAAAGGTCCGCACCGAGAGGATCGAAATGGAGATCGCAAAGAAGAATATCGTTGTCGTCGCGGGCTTCCAGGGCATCAACCGCTATGACGATATAACCACCCTCGGCAGGGGCGGCTCGGATACCAGCGCCGTGGCGATAGCCGCCGCGATGCACGCCGATCGCTGCCAGATCTTCACCGACGTTGAGGGCGTTTACACCGCCGACCCGAGGAAGGTCAAGGGCGCAAAGAAGCTCAGCGAGATCACCTATGACGAGATGCTCGAGCTGGCGACGCTCGGCGCTCAGGTGCTCAACAACCGCTCGGTCGAGATGGCAAAGAAATACAATGTTAAAGTCGAGGTGCTCTCAAGCCTTGTGCGTGCGCCCGGAACTATAGTCAAGGAGGTTGCTTCCATGGAAAAAATGCTCGTAAGAGGTGTTACTAAAGATACGGATGTCGCAAGGATATCCATAATCGGCGTGCCCAATGTGCCCGGCATTGCTTATAAAATATTCGGCAAGCTCGCCGCAAAGGATATTAATATTGATATAATTCTCCAGTCCGTCGGCAGAGGCGACACCAAGGATATCGCATTCACCACCACCAAGGCTCACCGTGACGAAGCGATCGCCGTGCTCAAGTCGCTCGAGCTGCTCAGCGGCCTTGAGATAAACTGCGACGAGAGCGTAGCGAAGGTCTCCGTCGTCGGCGCGGGCATGGAATCCCACCCCGGCATCGCCGCCAAGATGTTTGAGGCGCTCTTTGAGGCGGATATCAACATTCAGATGATAGCCACCAGCGAGATAAAAATCTCGGTGCTCATCGACGTCGAGGACGGCGACAGAGCGGTCGAAGCCATCCATAACGCATTTATTCCCGTGCTCAATTGATCTCAGGCGCTCCGAAGCGATTCGGGGCGCTTTTTGTTGGTTGAACAGCATATTTATTTCAGGGTGGTATAGGCTCGTTTCTGCCCAAAAACCGTCGAACCGACAGTTAAATTCGCCTTCTCCTTGAGGAGAAGGTGTCAAGCTTGCGAGACGGATGAGGTGTGCCGCAGGCTGCTTATTTGTATGGCAGAACTTTGCCACGTTTTGCCGACAAATGCTGAATTTACGCACTTTAAAGGCTCCCTTGTGTTAAAGGGAGCTGTCCGTAGGACGGAGGGATTGTCCGGTAGTTGCTAAAAGTAAAATATTGTTTATGATATAACAGAAAAGTTTAAATTAAATCGTAGGGGACGACGTCCTCGGCGTCCCACGGAATAATTGCGAATCAGCAATAACGATATCTCTGGCAACTCGCGCTTACCTGCCGTGACGGAGGGGCTTTGGCTGAATTTCCACAAAAAATCCGACGGCACCACATCCGTCACAACGGTCAGTCAGAACGCCGATTTCTTATACATTTATATATAGGCAAAACCCGCAAACAAGAAACTGCCAAAATCTTATACAAATCCCAAAACCATCTAAATTCCCGAAACCGTTGATATAAAAGTAATCAGCCGCCTGAACACTCGGAGGCGTTGACAAAACAGCACAAAAAGATTCGAAAAAGGGATTGACAAAGGGGGCGAGATTTGGTAAGATAGT
>ULPT01009723.1_pt1 | contig 23290 bp, 21 predicted proteins | sample 1953751 | NCBI WGS metagenome assembly ULPT01 (sample SAMEA4835636, study PRJEB28245) | human gut metagenome | biome: gut microbiome; material: fecal sample | place: Denmark | collected 2008 | reverse complement strand
CTTAGAAACATTGTTCTTTTCCCAGTGTATTTTTATAAATATGCAATCTCTCCACTTCTTCCACACTGCTGTATCTTTACTCCGACCTGCTCAAATTATATGATAAAAGCAGTCAAAGAGTTTGGAATTTTTAAAGGCGTTTGGATTGGAATTAAAAGATTGTTTAGATGTGTTCCTTGGCAAAAGAAGAGAGGGTATGACCCAGTTCCTATAAATATAAAAGGAGAAAACTTATGGATTTTATAAGTACTGCCCTTGTTACATTGAAACAGCCTACTGGTTTTTGGGAATCTATATTAAATGCTTTTAAAAACGGAACCGGAACATATATAGTTGCGGTTATTTTGGTGGCATTGATTGTTAGAGTTCTCTTTGCACTCGTGGATATTGTAAATAAAAAAGTTAACTTGAAAAATGCTGATATCAACAACAAGATGAAACCAGAACTTGAAGCAATACAAAAGAAATATGGTTATGACCAAAGATTGATGCAACAAAAGACAAACGAAATTTATAAGAAATATCAATTTTCAATGATGAGTAGTTGTCTTCCAATGCTTGTTGCAATGATTTTGCAGTTTACTGTGTTTTTGACTTTGTGGAATTCTCTTCAAGCAGTTTCAAATTACAACATTGCAGAAAAATATGAAAACATGAAAAATGTATATGCAAATGTCATTGTTTTGAATGAAGACACAGCCTTGAAAAACGAACTCACTTCACTTGCTGGACAAGAATATAGTTTAAGTGCAGATATTGATGTTGAAACAAACCAACTTGTTGTGACAATAAAAAAGCAGAACGATGGAAATGCAGAATTTAGATATGACTACAAGACAACTTGGACAAATGAAGAAATTTTTGAACTTTTGAATAATTATGTTATTGCAAAAGAAGAACCAGCTCCAACTCCAGATCCTGGCGAAGGAGAAACAACTGCTTTGGAATATAACACAGATACAGGATTCAATGATATTTTCAAAACACTTGCAGAAAAGTCTGCCAAACAATATTTTCAAGAAAAGCAAGAATCATTTTTATGGATTAAAAATATTTATAGACCAGAATCTCCAACAAGTCCACTTTTCACAAAAAAGGAAATAACAACTTATCTTTCAAAATATTATAGTGCAGAAGAAAAAGAAACTGAAAAAACAAACGACTATGAAGGAAAGATTTTTGATTGTGTTATTGGTGAAAACGCAAGTTTGAAAGAAATCAAACAAGAGAAAAATGGTTATTACATTTTGACAATCTTTGCAGTTTTGACTTCGTTCTTGTCAATTTGGCTTTCGAACAAATTGATGAAAAACAAAAATGCAGCCGCTACTCCTGGTCAAAACCCAGGTGGATCAAAGTTTATGTATTTTATGATGCCATTTATTATCGGGCTTTTTACATTTATGTATACAAGTTTGTTTGCAATCTATTTGATTGTTGGACAAGTTGTAAATATCGCATTGACACCTTTCACAACTTGGGTAGTAAGAAAATGGATTGCTGCTGACAGCAAGAAAAAACAAGAAAAAGAAGAAATTGTCGTTGATTACAGAAGAAAAGATAAATAATATTTGAATAAAGAAAAGATATCAAATTGAATTGATATCTTTTTTTGTTGCAATTCTTTGATAAAAACCTTTATTTTTTATTGAATTGTGGTAAGAGAACTCCAAGTGTTTGTGCCAACAATCCCATCTACTGTCAATCCATTGTTTTGTTGAAATTTTCTTACAGCTTTTTCAGTTTTAGAACCAAAAATTCCATCAATTCCAGAGACTGGAATCATTTTGCTTTCGAGCAGTTGTTGAAGATATCTTGTGTAAGAACCTCTTGAACCTCTTTTTAGAAGTGGTTCTGGAGCAAGTGTGAGAAGTGTTTTCCATGTGTTTTGACCTACTATGCCATCTACAGAAAGAGAATTTGTTTGTTGAAAATTTCTCACTGCATTTTGTGTTTTTTGACCAAATATTCCGTCGACACCAATGTTTTGATTGTATTGATTTTTGAGTATAAATTGAAGTAAGAAAACAAAATTGTTTCTGCTTCCATTTTTTAAAAGCGGGTAATTTGAGAGAGTGTTTCTTGGAATATAATTTACGCTTAGATAATTGCATACACCATGACAAGCTTCTTCACCTACTTCGGTTTGAAAGATTGGATTTATCATCAAAAGTGCTTCTCTCAAATTTGTCATAAAGCCTGCTTCAATCAAAGACGAAACGCAGTTTACATTTGACAACACTCCAACATCAAGAGTTTTTACTCCACGCCCAGTTTGAGTTGTGCCTTGGATAAGTTCGGCATACATATTTTCTGCCAAACGGCGACTTTCTGTGGACTTTGGGTTTGATGGGGAATAAAAAACTTCAAGTCCTGATGAAGAATTGAAAGTTGTGCTATAAGCGTTGTATGCAAAAGTGACAAGTACGGTCAAATTTTGACGATTTATTCTAGTAACTCTGTTTGAAACAGAAACATCATAAAGTTCGGGTTTTACATCGTAAACTGAAAAACCTTGCCTCATGCAGGCTTCAATAAATTTGTTCTTTGCTGCACGATTAAATTCATTTTCATATATCTGTCGATTTAGTTCTGGAACAACTGGAGTGCGTTTGCCTTGTGTGGGTGGGTTTATTCCATGCTCGTCATTTGCTCCTATGTAATAATCATCGTTTGCCATGTTTTTCTCCTTTCATAAAAATATATGAATTTCCAAAACTTTTTGTTTCTTTGTCTTGATACTTTTTTGCGGTTGTGCTAAACTTGTAGCAATGGAGGAGAAAGAGATGGAAATTATTGATGGAAAAGAACTTGCAAAAAAAATTAGAGAAGGTGTCAAAGACGAAATTTTGACAAAATATGTTTCACAAGGAAAAGATGTGCCTTGCCTCGTTTGCATAATTGTTGGAGAAAATAAAGCAAGCAAAATCTATGTTAGGTCAAAAGAAAAGGCTTGTGCAGAATGTGGAATGAAGTCTTTGGTTTATGAGTTTTCAGAAAAGGCAACAAAAGAAGAATTGAAGACATTTATCAGAAAACTTAACGAAGACAATGGTGTGTCAGGTATTTTGGTTCAACTTCCTTTGCCAGAAAAACTTGACAAGTTTAGAGATGAAATCATAAATACTATTTCTCCTGAAAAAGATGTTGATTGTTTGACCGATGTAAATCTTGGAAAACTGTATGCTGGAACAGGAAAGATTGCTCCTTGCACAGCAACTGGAGTAATGAGAATTTTGGACAGTGAAGGTTATGACTTGGACGGCAAAGATGTTGTTGTTGTCGGAAGAAGTTTGCTTGTTGGAAAAAGTGTTTCTACACTTTTGCAACAAAGAAATGCAACAGTCACAAACTGCCACAGCCACACACAAGATTTGCAAGGAAAATGTGAAAGAGCAGATGTTTTGGTGGTTGCAGTTGGAAAACCTCAAATGATAACAAAAGATTATGTCAAAGATGGTGCTTTTGTAGTAGATGTCGGCATTAATAGATTGTCAAGTGGCTTGGTTGGAGATGTTGATTTTGATGATGTTAAAGACAAAACTTCTTATATCACACCAGTGCCAGGTGGAGTTGGTCCTTTGACAGTTGCGTGTTTGATGGAAAATACTTTGATTTTGCATAATGAGAGAACACTTTTAAAAAAAAATGAAAAAGAAAATTTGAAATAATTTTAATTGAAAATATGGCATTTTGCTATATTTTTTTATGTGGTTTTTGATGTGATATTATCTAAAAAAGAAATTTTTTGAAAAATGATTTATTTGATTTGAAATAACAGCAAAATGTTTTATAATAAAAACGAAAACAAAGGAGGATTTAAATGAAACTAACTGCTGAGGAGAAGGCAATTCTTGCTGGCAAAGAAGGTCAAACAAAAGCAAAGATTATGCAAACTTTGGTGGAGTTTGGTGATGTCTTTGGTGCTGAAAAATTTGTGCCAGTGACGACCGATGGACACTTGGTTACATCTTTTGGAATTGGTCTATTGAAACCTGTTTACAGAATCATGGACGAAATTATTGATGCTGGACTAAAAACACCTTATCCATTTACTGTTGACCCACGCCCACTTGATTATAAGAATGTGAAGTGTGGTCCACTCAACAAACTTGTGTTTAGCAAGATTATGTATTCTCAACAAAAACATTATGAAGAACAACTTTTAAAAATTGGTCTCAAAAACAAAGATGCATTTACTTGCACATGCTATTTAAACGAAGTTGGAAACACTCCAAAATATGGAGATGTTTTGTCATGGGCTGAAAGTAGTGCAGTTGTGTTTGCAAACTCTGTTCTTGGAGCGCGTTGCAACAGAAACAGTGGAATGCTTGACATCTTTGGAGCAATTTTGGGAAAAGTTCCCAAATTTGGACTTTTGACTGATGAAGGAAGAAAAGCAAATTGGATAATTGAAGTAAAAACAAAAAAACTTCCTGAAGCACAAATTTTGGGTAGTGCAATTGGTATGAAGGTAATGGAAGATGTGCCTTATATTGTTGGACTTGACAAGTTTTTGGGAACAGAACTTACTGATGATGTAATTTCATATATGAAAGATTTTGGTGCAGCAACAGCATCAAATGGAGCAGTAGGTTTATATCACATTGAAAACCTTACACCAGAAGCAAAGAAACTTGGAAAGAAAATCATCAATGAGAAGACAAAGAAATATGTGATTGATGACAAAGAACTCGAGAGAGTTTATAAGAGTTATCCAATCATGTGGAAGAACGCAAATGCAAAACCATCACTTTGCTTTATTGGTTGTCCACATCTTACATACAACCAACTTGTAGATTGGTCACATAAATTGGAAGAAAACTTTAAATTGAGTGGAAAGAAAAAGGTTTGCGTAAGAACAATCATGACAGCCGCACCAAATGTTTTGAAGAAGTTTGAAGAAACAGAAGAATACAAAAAATTGAAAAGTTTTGGTGTAAAATTTTCGTCTATCTGCCCACTTATGTATACAAACAACCCTATCGCTGGCGGAAAACCAATCATTACAAACAGTAACAAACTCAGAACTTATTCAAAATCTCGTTATTATAAAGACGAAGACATTACAAAAATTATTTGTGGGGTGAAAAAATATGGCAAAGAAAGTTTTTAAAGGAAGAGTGATTTGCAAAGGAACATATGAAGGAGAAGCAATCGTTTCTCATCAAGGGCTTAACACTCTTGCAACATTTCAAAAATCAGCACTCAAAAATGCAAAGCAAATTATTGGTTCTGACCAAAACAACCCAGATGTTTATGGAAAAAATTTGACAGGAATCGCTTTGATTTTGCCACAAACAATTGGTTCAACAACAGGTGGACTTGTCATTCAAACAATTTGTCAAATGGGAATAAATCCTGCTGCATTGTTGTTTAGTGAAGAAATTGATTCTTTGGCTGCAAGCGGAGTTATTTTGGCAAAGAACTGGGAAAATTCAAAGATTATTGCTATTGACAAACTTGGCAGAGACATCTTGAAAACAATCAAATCTGGTGACAAAATTTCAATTTCTGAAGATGGAACAGTCACCCTTTTAGATTAAATCTAAAAAGTGGTTTAGAAAGAAAAAGAAGAGAGATAAAATTCTCTCTTTTTTGTTTTTATTGAGAAAATACATAGTTAAAAATTTTTAACAAATTTAAACTCATTTAGGTTGATTGGTTAATATATTCAAAAATTCGACAAAACTGGAAAGTATAGTTCAAAATTATTTTGTAAAATTTTGAATATTTATTTTACAAAATAACATTAAAGCGATATAATAACATCGTGTTTCTTCACAGAACTTATAGATACCTTATGGAAGAGCATGAAAAAATATAATTTGGTTTGTTTACATCTTTAAACTTTGAAAAGAGGTTTTGAAATATATTGAGATGCATAGAGAAATCATGACTGCAAGAAAATGCAGCAATGTTTTTTAATAACCAAATTTTAAAAGGAGGATAAGTTAATGGATGAAAAAGAACTTCTAGACATGAGGAGAATAATTAAACTAGCACTTATTAGAATTGGTATTAGATGTGATTTGATTGGGTTTAATTATTTGTGCTTTGCAATAGAATTGGTTATTTTGAAACCTAGTTTAATCCACAATCTCTGTAAGGGTCTCTATTTGGCTGTAGGGCAGAAATTTAAAATAGAAAATGAAAACTGCGTGGAAAGAAGCATAAGACATGCGATAGAAAACACCTACATAAACAAAAGTTTTGCAGAACTTAACAAAATGTTTAAAACTCAACTTTATACCATCAACGACAAACCTACAGTTGGAGAGTTGATTCGTTTGGTCGCAGAATATTACAATCTTGGTCTTTATAAAGAAAATTAAAAAACAATTTAATAAAAAATAAAGGTTTTATAGCCTTTATTTTTTTTGTTTGGTTTGATAATATATATCTTTTCTAATTCTAAATGTTTTGATTTCTAGATTGCAATTTATGGTAGAAGTCCGTGATTGTTTTTTGAAAGTTTGAAGGAAGATAAGAAAGTGTTTTGTTTTTCAACTCGTCATCAATTCCATAATATGCTTCTGCCATGCTCCCCACTATGCAGGCATTTGTGTCAGTGTCTCCACCAAATGAGAGAGAAAGAGAAATGCTGTCTTCAAAACTTTTTGAATTGAAAAAAGAATATAAGCAAACATCTATTGTGTCATGGCAAGTATAATTGAAAGTTTTAATTTCTGGCTTTTTGATTTTGAGATTGAGTTTTGATTTTATTTCTTCTTTTGAAAGTCCTTTGCGACTATAAAATATGATTAAAGCAATGGTTGTTGCACTAGAGATAGATTCTGGGCAGTTGTGAGAAGGACTTGTTGCAAGACGAACTTGTTCTTCTATTTCTTTTTCATTTCCAAACCAAAATCCGATTGGAGAGATTCTCATCATTGCTCCGTTTCCTGCACTGTTTCCAACAAAATCGCCTTGTGCCCATTTTGTAAAGTTGGGAGAAAATGGTGTTTTGAAATATGGTTTGAAATTTGGAGAGTAATCTTGATATTCCAATGCATATTTTTTAAGGTTATTACCATAATCTTTTTTTGTCAAAATAGCATCAGCGATTGCAATGGTAAGAATTGTGTCGTCGCTGAAAAAAGCATTCTCTTCTATTATGTTTTTCATTTTTACTGAATGACAATTTTGAGTTTGTTCATATTCATAAATCGAACCCGCCAAGTCTCCTATTATTGCACCAAGCATAAATTTTCTCCTTGTTTTGAATGTGATGTTTATTGTGTTGCATTGTCTTTTGTTTAAAAAGAAAGACATCTCAAAAGAGATGTCTTAATCTTAAATTATAATTTGCATGCAACATCCCAAGCACGCCAAATTACCGTTCTCAAATTTCCTACTCTCAAAGCATCTCCGACAATGTGGACGTTTTTTGATGCTTTTGCGATAGGGTTTGGGTTGTAACCGATTGCAGTGATGATTGAATCTGCTGAAACAGAATGTTTCTTGCCATCTTTTGTTTCGATTTCAATTTTCTTTGGTGTGATACCTACCAATTTGCTTTCAAGATAAACAGAAATGTTTTTATATTTGAAATAATCTCTCAAATATGATGAGTTTGCAAGACACAAACCACTTACTGCCATCAAATCATTTTTTGTTTCAATGATGATTGGTTTTTTGCCTTTCAAAATCAAATCGTATGCGATTTCACATCCAGTAAGTCCGCCACCAACAATGGCAACAGTCTCGCCAACTTCTTTTCCAGAAAGATAATCAATGGCATCAATACAGCGTTCTGCACCTTTCATGCGGAGTTTTCTTGTGCTTGAACCAGTTGCAACAACAATTTCGTCAGCATCAAGTTTTGTTATATCCGTGATTTCGGTGTTGAATTTGATTTCGATGCCCATGTTTTTCATTTGTCTGTTATACCAAGCAAGAAGTTGTTTGTCTTTTTCTTTGAATGATGGTGCAGCGGCAGGAACAAACACACCGCCAAGGTGGTCACTCTTTTCATAAATTGTAACCTTGTGTCCACGCATTGTTGCAACTCTTGCAACTTCCATTCCGCCGATACCGCCACCGATGATAGCGATTGTTTTTTGTTTTTTGGCTGGTTTGAAATCATATTTTCCGCCATCCATAGTCATTGGGTTAAGAGCACATCTTGCCATATGTGAAGAGTCTTCCATTGTTGCGTCACAAGCCACTCCTTTGTAGTGTGCCATTGGGAAACAACCATTATGACAACAAATGCAAGGCATAATATCTTCAATTCTGTCTTCTTTGAGTTTTGTTACCCAGTGATTGTCTGTCAAGAATTGTCTTGCTACGCCCATTCCATCAATTTGTTTTGATTTGATTGCTTTTGCAGCTGTTTCTGGATCCATACGGCCAGCGCAAACAACAGGAATATCAACAAATTTTTTGATGTGTGCAACATCTTCCAAGTTACAGTTTTGTGGCATGTATTCTGGTGGGTGAGCCCAATACCAAGCATCGTAAGTTCCGTTGTCTGTGTTGAGCATATCATAACCAGCATCTTGAAGATATTTTGCTGCTTTTTCACTTTCTTCCATATCTCTGCCGACTTCAACATATTCTTCTCCAGGAACTGCACCCTCACAAAATCCTTTTGTTTTGCTTACTGCTGAATAACGAAGTGAAACTGGATAATCTTTTCCACATGCCTTTTTGATTGCTTTTACAATGTCTGTCGCAAAGCGATATCTGTTTTCAAAACTTCCACCATATTCATCTTCTCTTTGGTTTGTATAAGAAAGTGTAAATTGGTCAAGCAAATAACCTTCATGCACTGCATGGATTTCGACGCCGTCAACTCCTGCATCTTTGCACATCTTTGCTATTTTTGCAAAACCTTCAACCATTTCTTCAATTTCTTTTTTTGTCAAACTTCTGCAAGAGAATCCTTCAAGCCAACGAGAAGGCAACACGCTTGGTGAAGCACAGAGGCGGTCGATGTCAATGATTGGTTTGAGAATACCTCTCAAAAACTTTTTCTTTGCAACAGGTGCGAGAGAATTTGGAATTGAGAAAGAACGACCAAAGCCAGCAGTGAGTTGAACAAATAATTTTGCTCCTGTTTTGTGGAGTTCGTCCATGTATGGTTTAAGTTTTCTAAAAGCACCTTTTGCTTTGTAGAGCCAGCGGTTTCCAATCATGTTTCTGATTGGTGCGATTCCAGGAATGATAAGTCCTGCATCGTGTTTTGCAATGTCCATAAAGAAATCGGCAGCATCTTTGTCAAAGTGATGAGGTTCCATCCAACCAAACAAAGATGTTCCGCCCATAGGACAAACAACAATTCTGTTTTTGATTTCACAATTTCCAACTTTCCATGGTGTGAAAAGTGGCTCGTATTTTTTATTCATATATCCTCCCTTTCTTATAATAATAATTTAAACTATATTTAGATTAAAAGTCAAACAAAGACGATACATTTTGTGCTTTTGTGTAGAAATTGTCGCAAAAACAAATCGAATAGCAAGCATATTTGTTTTTGAATATATATTACAAAAAGAGGTGAACATGAAAAGCGTATTTGAAGGATGCGGAGTGGCACTTGTTACTCCATTTAAAGACAAAGAAATTGATTTTGAGAATTTGAAGAAAATCATAGATGACGATTTGCATAAAGGAGCAAAAGCGATTGTTGTTTTGGCAACAACCGGAGAAGGAACGACAATCTCCGAAACAGAAAGAGAACAGATTATAAAGTTTTGCAGAAAACTTACTTTTAGAAAGGCAAAATTGATTATTGGAACAGGAAACAACAATTTTGAAGTGTGCAAAAGATATACCAAGATGGCAAAAAAACTTGGAGCAGACGCTGCACTTGTGGTTACTCCTTATTACAACAAAACAACTCAAACAGGACTTGTGAAGTATTATCAAAACTTGGCAAAATTGAAGTTTCCAATGATTATGTATAATGTGCCATCAAGAACTGGATTGACGATAGAAATTGACACGGTGAAAAAAATTATTGAAACAAATCAATATGTTTACGGAATAAAAGAAAGCACAACTGACATTGCGAGAATTTCAAAGTTGTGTGAGATTTGCAAAAATAAAATTGCAGTTTACAGTGGAGAAGATGCTTTGAATTTTGTCTTTTATTGCCTTGGCGGAAGCGGTGCTGTGAGTGTTACAGCCAATATTTTTGCTGATAAGATTCAAAAAGTCTATGATTTGACAAAGGCAGGGAAAATTGAAAGTGCTTTAGAATTGCAAAGAAAATTATTTAAAATCGATGATGTGCTTTTTTGTGAAACCAATCCAGTGCCGGTAAAATACTTTATGTCGTTGTGTGCAGGAATGAGTGAAGATGTGAGACTGCCACTTGTCAAACTCTCAAACAAAAACAAAAGCAAAGTCAAAAAAGTTTTTGAACTTTGCTCCAAAGAAAAGTGGTTTGATAAATAATAATTTTCAAATATTGAGAGACATAAAAAAGCAATTTTAAGCAAAACTTTTAGATTTGTTTTTTACAAATCCAAGATACTTTCATAAAGCCCAGCAGGTTTTGACAAAAGTTTGTGCATTGCATCGAGAGCTCCATCCGCAAAGACTTTGCGAGAGTTTGCTCTGTGGCTTATTTCAAGGATTTCATCTCCAAAGAAAAATTGGAGTTTATGAAATCCTTTTTCGTTTCCTACTCGAAATGCGGATGTTGAAAATTTGACATCGTTTGAGATTAAAATCCTTTCAATTTCTTTTGCTGTTCCGCTTGGACTGTCGAGTTTTTGTTTGTGATGATATTCTGTCAAAACCGCATCCGCAGTTTTAAGTTTTGGACAGATATCTTTAAGAATTAAATAAAATAAATTTATGCCGAGACTTGAATTTTTGCATTTTAACACAGGCACAGTTTTTGATAAATTTTTTAAACCTTCTTCATCCTGTTTTGATATTACAGTAGAAAAAAGTCCATATGGAATTTTGTTGTGGTGAGCAAATTCAATCAGTTTCTGTCGTGATTGTGCTGTTGAAAAATCTATTATTGCATCTATATGTGCAAGTGTCTTTGGAATGGTATCATAGGTTTCAAAACCATTTTCATAAACACTTGTTATGTCTATACCTGCGACAATTTCATCATCAGTATTTGAAACGCTTTCTGCGATTGTTTTGCCCATTTTCCCGAGTGAGCCTATCAATAATATTTTCATAAAAACTCCTTTGATTTTAGAGATATCTGTATGGTTCTTCTTTCAAAACATATTTCATAGGAATGTCAAAAATATCGTGTGCACCAAACTTTTTTTCTTCTTTCAATTTTGGATAAGCTCTTGCAAATGTGGTCATAACATTTGCTGTAAATTTTGGATTTGACGGAAGATTTAACGAGAAATTCATTGTGTTGTTCGATGTTAAAACTTGCCCTTTGTGAGCAAATGATTTGAGTTTATCCAAACTCTCTTGAGAAACAAATTTTACTTCTGTCTCATATCCTAAAAAGTAATCTGGCATGCTTTTGATTTTGTGTTCTATCTCTGCTCTTTTTTCTTTTGGACAAACGACATAGCACAGTCGCTTATGAAAATCCTTTGAAACTTTGACACTCTCTCCATTTTTGATTTTGGCAATAATATCCTTGTTTGGCAAAGTGAATTGCAGCCCATCAATGACACCATCAATATTTTTGATTGCTTGTGTGTGTCCTTGACTTAACCCTTTGCCCCAAAATGAATATGGATTTTGACCGAGACTATCAAAGAGTCCACGCATCAAACTAAAAAGTCCTGGATCCCAGCCAAAAGAACAAAGTGCAATTTTTTGATGTTCTTTTGCTGCCAAATCCAAATTCTGAATGTGTGATTTGAGTCGGTTGTGGTTGTCATAACTTTCAATCAAATTGAAATGTTTGATAAGAAAGTTTGTTTGTTCCTCCAATTCATTTTGCGAGCCACCGCACACAAACAAAAGTTCTATTTTGTCTTTAAATTTCAAGATGTCAGAATAACTTGTTGCTATTGGCAAATCTCTTCTTGAAAAAACTGCTTCAAGTTGAAAAGTTTTGTCATTTTGCAAGTTTTCAACAACGCTCCTTCCCAAATTACCATAACCCACTACGCCTACTGGTATTTTCATATAAATTCTCCTTACAGAAATTTTTATGATGACAAAAGAGGAAGTGTTAAGAGAAAATTTTTATAACAACAATTTTTTTAGATTCATATAAAAAGTTGTGAGGTGAAAACGTGAGAAAAAACATTGCAATAATTGGTGCGTCTGGAATAGTTGGACGCACTGTGCTTAAAATATTGAAAGAACGAAATCTTGACAAAAACAATTTTTTCCTTTTTGCATCAAAGGATAATGATGGATTGCCACTGTATATTGGAAGAAAAAAATACATAACAAAAAGTTTGTCTGACCAAACGTTTAAAAAGACAAAATTTGACTATGTCCTGTTTTGCACCAGAGAAGAAGTGTCTGGTAAATATGTTTCAAAGTTTTTGAAAAACGGAGCGAAAGTTATTGATTTTTCATCTTTATATCGCAAGGAATTTCCATTGATAGTGCCAGAAATAAATTTTCAAGAAGCAAAAGGAAATTTGATATGCAATCCAAATTGTTCGACTGCCGCTGGAGTGATGGCTCTTTATGAGATTCACAAAAAATTTGGACTTGAAGAGATAGTTTATTCGACCTATCAAGCTGTAAGTGGAGCAGGAAAAGTTGCACTTGATGATATAAAAACGAAAAAACAAGAGAAATTGAAGTCTTTTGTTTTTCCAATATATGATAACCTTATTCCGCAGATTGGAACGATTGACGAATACGGGAATTCAACAGAAGAGAACAAGATGTTGTTTGAAACAAGAAAAATTTTGGGTGATTCAGAAATAAAGATTGCAGCTACTTGTGTGCGCGTGCCAATAACAGTTTGCCACAGCTTGTCAATTCATTTCAAGACAAAATGTGATGCGACTTTGCAAGAGATAATTGACACTTTGAAGAACACACATGGTGTCACAGTGATGGACAATGCACCAGATTTTCCAATGCCGTTTAAGACAAAAGGAAAAGACGATGTTTTGGTTGGAAGAATAAGAAATAGTTTTGAAAAGAATACATTTGATATTTTTGTTTGTTCTGACAACCTGCGTAAAGGTGCGGCACAAAATGGAGTGCAAATTTTGGAAATGTTTTTGAGAGAAAAGAAATGATAGTTTGCAAATTTGGTGGAACTTGCACAGCATATCCTACTGCTATAAAAAATATAAAAACCCTTTTGGAAGAATCAAAAGAAAGAAAAGTTTTTGTGTTTTCTGCCATTGGAAAAGAAAACAAGCAGGACACGAAAATGACAGATCTCTTGATTAAGTTTGCTGATGAAGAAAACAGAGAAAAGACAAAAGAGAAAATTTTGGGAAAGTTTGAGAAGTTGTTGAAAACGACCGGAGTGAAATTCAATATAATTCGCCATCTCAACAAAACATTTGACGAATATTTAAAGACGAATGACAAAGAAAAATTGTTGTCTCGTGGAGAATATTTTACGACTTTTATCATGGCAAAATATCTAAACATAAAGTTTGTCCCCGCAGAGAAAATCTTGTTTTTTGACGGAGAGAAAATAGATTTTCAGAAATCAAAAGCAAGATTGGAATATTATTTAAACAAATATAAGCGTATTACTGTGCCTGGGTTTTATTTTTGTGGAAACGGACGGATAAAACTTTTTTCTCGTGGTGGTGGTGATGTATCGGGTGCTTTTTGTGCCACTCTCTCAAATGCGACCATTTATGAAAACTGGACGGATGTTGAAGGGATTTTTGGAGTTAATCCAAACATTTTAAAAACAAAACCAATTAAAACACTTTCGTATCATGATTTGGAATTTATGACGGCGATGGATGCAAATGTGGTGCATGCCGAATGTGCAAAAATTTTGAATGACACAAAAACAAAACTTTGTGTCAAATCCATCTTTGAACCTCAAAATCAAGGGACTGAAGTTTCTCAAACCAATAAAAATTCATCCAGTTATATATGCTATAAAATGTGTGATGATTTTGCAAAAATTTTTGTTTGTGAAAGATATGATGATTACAGAGTGATTCTTGCAAGCAGAGAGAATTATAAAGAAACAATAAAATCTTTATACGAAAATCAATAGAAACAAGTTTTCTCTTCACTTTTTAAACAAAAGATGTTATACTTAAATCATGAAAATTTTGTCTCCTGTTGGGAATTTTGAAAGCTTGAAAATGGCTGTTTATTATGGTGCTGATGAAGTGTATCTCGGTGTCAAGGATTTCAACGCCAGAAACAATATAGAAGGATTTTCTGTGGAAGATCTTGACGAAGTTGTGTTTTTTGCACACATTAACAATGTCAAAATAAACCTTGCAGTAAACATATTGTTTCGGGATGATGAACTTTCTCGTGCAGTGGAACTTGTTGTAAAAGCATATAATAAAGGTGTTGACAGTTTCATTGTGCAGGATTTAGGATTGGTATATTTGCTCCATAAATTTTACCCTGAAATCGAAATTCATGCAAGCACACAAATGGGGCTTCACAATCTAGAAGGAGTCAAACAAGCGGAAAAGTTGGGGTTTAAAAGAGTTGTTCTCGCAAGAGAAACACCGCTTGACGAAATCAAAAGAATAAGAGAAAACACAAAAGTTGAAATAGAATACTTTGCACAAGGTGCACTTTGCGTTTGCTTTTCTGGAAACTGTTATTTGAGTTCTTATCTTTGTGATGCGAGTGGAAATCGTGGGAAATGCAAACAACTTTGTCGCCTTCCATATGAATTGCAAAAGGATGGAAAAACTTTGAAATCCGGTTATCTTCTTAGTGCAAAAGATTTCAATATGTTACAAAGACTTGATGATTTTAAAAATGCTGGTGTTGATGTTTTGAAAATTGAGGGTCGTGCAAGAAGACCTTTTTATGTTGCAATGACAACAAAACAATATGCTCAAGCATTGAAAGGAGAAAAAACAAATCAAGATGATTTAAAACTTGCTTTCAACAGAGAATATACGGCTGGTTATTTTGACGGAAACGGGAAAATCATTTCCCATTACAACAATCACATTGGGGTTGAAATTGGAAAGGTAACAGCAGTGAAAATTGGCAAGAAGTTTAATGAGGTTTTCTTTAGTTCAAACAAAGAATTGTCTCAAAAATCATCAATAAAACTTTTCAATAAGCAAAAAGAAGAAGTGAGCACAATTGCGCTTTTTGATTTGAAAAAAGTTGGCAAAAATTTGTATGTAACAACCACCACTCAAAAAGCAGGAAAAGACAATTTTGTTAATTTGATTTCTGATTTTGATTTGGAGCAAACCATTTTAAAATATTCAAAGAATGCAAGTTTGGATATTGTGGTGAAAGCATTTTCTGGCAAAAAACTTTATGCTGAGACTGAAATACTGGGACAAAAAATATTATTCAAGGGAGAGGTATTGGAAAAAGCAAAATCTCAACCAATGCAACAAAGTGACATCGAAAAATGTTTTGAGAAGAATGAATATTTTTGTCCACAAATTTCTTTTGAAACCGATGGTGTTTTTGCATCAAAATCAATATTAAATGAGTTTAGAAGAAATTTCTATACAACTTTAAAATTGTTTGTTTTAAACAATGAAAAGCACAATTTGAAACTAAAAAACATTTCTTTAGAAACAGAAAATGTGGAGATATTTGGCGATTTTGAAATTGCAGAAAGAGTGCGAAAATTTGCCCATAAAAATGTCATTTATTCCCCTGAGATTTATGACGAACGAGATATTTTGGCATTTAGAGAAATATGTAAAAAAGAAAATAGAAAGATGTATCTTGATTTGCCAAATTTCGCTCTGAAAAAAGATATAGCAAAACTTCAAAATATAGTTGAGAAAAATAATATACCTGTCATAGTAAACAATCTTTATGGTCTTGATTTTGAGTGTGAAAAAATTGCTGGCGGAGGACTAAATGTTTTCAACAAAACCACAGTTTCTTATCTTGGTTTGCCAGTAATTTGTGCAGAGGATTGTTTTGTAGCAAAAACAAATTTCCCTTACATGACTTTGAGACATTGTCCTTTCAAATGTGACCTTGGAGTAGGTTGTGATAAGTGCCCTTATTCTGATGGTTATGCACTTAAGATGCAGAATGGAAAAGTTTTAAAAATAAAGAGAAAAAAACTTTCGACATGTACATTCTATTTGACTGATTAAAGTAAAAAAAGTAGCAACAATTTCTGCTACTTTTTTATTTTGAAACTTAAACCCTTATAACAATTCAATGCCAAGTTTTTCACATTCTTGAATAGTGTCTTTGTCCCAATATGATGCTTGAACTTCTCCAATGTGAGCTCTTGCTAGCAACAACTGACACAAACGGCTTTGTCCAATTCCTCCTCCTATTGTCAAAGGCAAACTTTCATCAACAATTGATTTGTGAAAATCATATTGCAAGCGTTCTTGTTTTCCAGCTTTTTCAAGTTGAGAAAGAAGGCTTTGTTTGTCAACTCTGATACCCATACTTGAAATCTCAAGGGCTATATCAAGCACTTCATGATAAAACAATAAGTCTCCGTCAAGAGTCCAATCGTCATAGTCGGGTGCACGAAGGTCATGTGGTTGTCCATCGCTGAGTTTATCTCCAATTTGCATTATGAAAACGGTTTTATATTTCTTTGTGATTTCATGTTCACGTTCTTTTGCTGACAGTGTTGGATAAAGATCTAAGAGTTGTTGACTAGTGATAAAATAAACTTCGGGACATAATTTAACACCATCAAATCCTTTTGTTTTTAAATAATCACTTGTTTTGATAATCGCTCCAACTATTGATTTTACTGTTTCTTCCAAACAAGCAAGTGTTCTATCTTTTTTCAATATGATTTTCTCCCAATCCCATTGGTCTACATAAATAGAATGTGTTTCGTCCATTTTGTCATCTCTTCTTATAGCAGTCATGTCCGTGTATAGTCCTTTGTGTGGTTTGAAACCATATTTTTTAAGAGCATATCTTTTCCATTTTGCAAGACTTTGCACAATTTCGAGTTCTCTTCCATCTTTCAAGATGTCAAAAGAAACTTTTCTTTCAACTCCACTCAAATCGTCTTGAAGCCCAGATTCTTTTGTCACCAACAAAGGGGCAGAGATTCTGACAAGGTTCAGTGCTTTTGCGAGTTCTCTTTCAAATTTGTCTTTGATAAGTTTTATATATTTTTGTTTTTCTAAAACACTTATTTCAGTGTATTTTTCTTTTATAAATTTCATTGTTTTTCTCCTTAAATTAAATAAATTTGTCTAGATAGACTAGTGGATAATTTTTCTTTATGGAAAATTATCATAACCATTTAAAATATTATTATCATCTTCGCCAGCTACGGCATTAAATTTTTTCATATTAACCTCCAAATAAAAAAAGATACACTTTGTGGGTGTATCTTTAAAACCAAACATAGTAATAAAAAACACCCTCTTGAGTTTCAAGAGAGTGTTGATAAAATCGAATTTAAAAGTGATTAGATGTTTTCAACAACAAAAATGAAACCCATATAATATGCGTTTGAATTATTATTGTTGTTATTATTAAACAATCTAAACATATTTCCTCCTGTTTGATTTGTTCATATTATATGACACAGGATCGCGTTTGTCAAGAATTTTTTTTAAATAAAAAAAGAGCAATCCTACTCAAAAAGTTCGGATTACTCCCTAATGGCGGAAGGCAAGAGTTTTTATACGAAACATTACCATTTTTTATAGCAGTATCTAACTGCTTATTTATCTCACATTCAACATCTTCAACTTCTTTTAACATTGTATCTCGAGTTTTTATTGGTGTCAAAGAAGTAAAGTTGTAAGTTATAATGATTTTATCATTATACAATATTATTTCACGAATAAAAGTTTTGATTATGTTTTTTCTTATTTTTTAATTATCTAAAGTAAAACACTAAAAAAATCATCAGCTCAACTGATGATTTTTTGTTTCGCTTATTTTTCGGCAAAAGTTGATTGGGTATTTCAAAAATATTGCCTCTTAAGTTTTTTATTTTGCAAGACCAATTGTAAATGTTCCTGCGCCAGCAGTTTCAACATCAACAACAATCAAAATGTTCAAATCGTTTCACTATATTAGCAAAGGGTTGCGCTTACCGTCACACCCGTTTGTTCTGTTGTGGTATAGATGACGATATAATACGTTCCTGCTGCAGGTGCGCTGTAATAGGTGTCGCTGTCACCTTCTTGTTTTTCAACAGGGTTGCCGTCTGCATCAAGGAATTGCCATGTAAGGTCGGTTGCAGGATCTGTACCAAGTTGCAAATTCGGACCATAACTTCCGTTCAGAATTTCTTCTGTTAGTGTAAGTTTGAAATAGTTGTAGTTGTTGTTCCATAATGCCACATTTGTTTTCGAGAAAATCCCTTCATTGTATTCAAGAGTAGCGATGTTATTTTGATAGTGTGTGACTACCATCTCATATTCTCCTGGAGTGACAAAAGGCATTTCAAGATATTTGACACCATTTTCCATCAAACCTCTGACGATTTCTGGGGTGTCACTCGAGGTGTCTACCGCCACAAATTGACCAGCTGCGTAAGTGAACATACCCGTTTTAATAAGTTGTTTGTTTGCATCATAAATCTTGGCTTGTGCAGGGGTTGTATCTGTTTGTTGCAAATCGCCGCCGACCTTTTTCATATTGATCCAGTAGTAGCCGTTGGCGAAGCCACAATTCTTCACTGCATAGCGGAAGTAATAGGTGCCCGCCTCGGTCACTGTAAACTTAATGTAAGTTTGTGTGTCTTTATCTTCCACGTAGTTTAAGTCGACATAGTTATAAGCGACTGCTTCTGTTTTTGTTCTTTTGCAAACGGAGCAAGTGTAGGTTTTTTCACCATCTTCTAGAAAGGTTGCCTCTTTTGTAATAACGCCAGCGTCCCAACTGTGTTTTGCTTTTTCTAGTTGTTTTTTGCAATTTTCTTCTTCGCAAGCATGCCAGTGATATGTTGCGTCACTTTGCCATTCTGCTAATGCTTTGTGATTGTGTCCACAAGCAGTGAGCATAAACATTGCAGGAATCATCAAGCAAATTGCTAACATAAATGTTAATAAAGATTTTTTCTTTGTCATAATTTTCTCCTTTTTTCTTTTTTATTATCCAAAATAGAAATTACTTTGGTTTTCAAAATAATTTTACCATATATTTTAAAGTTTTGTTATAAAAAATCAGTCCTATTTAGTCCCTTTTTTGCATAAATTCAGTCCTAAAACGTCCTATAAACTACATTTTTTTGTTATTCAATAAAAAATCCAACAACATAACGCCATTTTCCATCAATTCTCTGACGATTTCTGGAGTGTCGCTCGAGGTTTCCACCGCCCCAAATTGACCAGCTGCTCGAGTGTCCATACCAGTTTTAATAAGTTTTTTGTTTGCATCATAAATCTTGGCTTGTGCGTGGGTTGTATCTGTTTGTTGCAAATCGCCGCCGACTTTATTCATATTTATCCAGTAGTAGCCGTTTCCGAAACCACAATTCTTCACTTCATAGCGGAAGTAATAGGTGCCCGCCTCGGTTACTGTAAACTTAGTGTAAGTTTGTGTGTCTTCTTTTTCCACATAGTTTAAGTCGACATAGTTATAAGCGACTGCTTCTGTTTTTGTTCTTTTGCAAACGGAGCAGGTGTAGGTTTTTTCACCATCTTCTAGAAAGGTTGCCTCTTTTGTAATAACGCCTGCGTCCCAAGTGTGCTCTGCTTTGTCAAGTTGTTCTTGGCATTTTTCATCTTCGCAAACATGCCAGTGATATGTGGCATCACTTGACCATTCTGTTACTGCTGTGTGTTTATGTCCACAAGCGGTCATCATAAACATTGCTGGAACAATTAAGCAAAGGGCTAAAACAAAAGCCCAAATAGATTTTTTCTTTGTCATTTTTTATTCTCCTTTTATTTATTTTGTGAAACAATAAGGAGAAAATGACATTTCCTTATCTTCACAGTTAAATTATAGCATATTATATTCAAAAAAGGCTGGGACTTGGGTCCCTAATATTAAACAAAAAAAGAGACTATCGTCCCTTTTATTTTTGTATTATAAACATATTGGTCTCATCAATATTTTGAAATGTAAAATCGGTCGCTCCAACATCTTTTAGTGAATATGCAAAACCTGTATTTTCTTCATTTCCAATCATTGCATTTGCAAAAGTTCCACCAATAGAATTATTTATATCTTCCAAACTCCCAAACGAAATAAATGTATTTATTGTTTTAAAAAAACTTGCAGTGCCTTTTTCATCAAGATTATTTACTGTTAGCCCTTTGCTTTGAACATTATAAGTAAAAGGAGTTTCTGCTTTGTTTATAATAACAGTTGATGAAAGATATAGGTTACTTGGAATATGTTTCGCTATCCAATTTGCTGGAAAGAAATTCATACTTTCCTTAATGCTGGAAATATCGATCTTTACAACTGCATTAAACTCAACAGAGTTTTCTTTTATATCACTAAATGCAATTTGTATTAAATTTAGAGAAAAACTTTTTCCGGCGATGGTTATACCTGAATTTTCTTGGCTTTCTAAAATTAAATTTAAAACAGCACCAACTTGTTTGCTCGTTAGACATATATCTTCACTCATAGTTCCAGAAATTTCAGAACTAATAGAGTATCCATCAGTTTCAGAATATGTAATCAAATTAGGAATAGAATGATTAACTGTTGTTTGTGCTGATGACATATCATCAACTGAAAACATATTTAAAAATTTATCTTCCGCATTGATTTCTTTGGAAATTTGACTTAATTGTGAAAAAGTTTCAAAAACATTAATATCATATTTGACCTTTGCAAACACACAAAACCCACCAAATAGTAAAGCTAAACTTAAAACTGAGCTTAATAAACTTATAAGCAATTTTAACCATAATGGTTTTCTCTTTTTTTCTTCCATAATAACTCCTAATAAAAGTATATCATATTGCTTTCATCGTGTATTAAGACAAAAGTCTTTACTTTAAATTAAAAAAAGAGACAAAAGTCCTTTTTTTGTATTATTGTTTTATTCCATATCCAGTGCGGTATATTTTACACATTTGCAGATAGTTTTATGACAACACTGGTTTTAGCACTAATTTGTTCTTTTATGGTTATAACTCTTTTATCTGCACTAAATTTATACTCAGCGCCTAAGTAGTCATCAGTAACTCGATTAAGTTTGTTTTCAGCATCTTCTTTGGTATCGTAAAACTCTATATAGTTATATTCATTTATAATATAGAACCTTCCACTATCGATTTCACCACCAGTGAAAATATTAACGCCACCATTTTCATCAAAAGTAAGAATAAATGAAGATAACATTGCTTTTGCATTTTCTTCACTTCCAATTTCTTCCATTATAGTGTCTTTGTCATCACCCCAATTGATAGTTATATCGCTTTGTTTGTTTAAAACAGTGTAAGTTACTCCTTTTTCGCTGATTGATTTGTTTCCACAAGCGGTCATCATAAACATCGCCGGAATGATTAGGCAAAGGGCTAAAACAAAAGCCCAAATAGATTTTTTCTTTGTCATGTTTTCTCCTTTTCTCTTTTTTATTATCCAAAATAAAAATTACTTTGGTTTTCAAAGTAATTTTATCATATACTTTAAAGTTTTGTTATAAAAAATCAGTCCTATTTAGTCCCTTTTTTGCATAAATTCAGTCCTAAAATGTCCTATAAACCACATTTTTTTGTTATTCAATAAAAAATCCAACGACATAACGCCATTGGATTGTAATATATGTTAAATAAATTTTTTGGCAGTTCTGCACAATTCTCCCGATTGGCAACTGCAAGTTTGCTTAGAATGTTTGTAATATTGTTTTTGACAGTGCTGTCGGAGATAAACAAGTTGACTGCAATATCTTTTCGCTTTTCGCCAAGAAGCATATGTTTCAAAATTTCTTTTTCTCTCTTGGTGAGGCTGTTTATTTTTTCCCATTTTTCAAATACTATTGCAATCTGTTCTTCGCTAAATTTGTCATCAAAATCTATTATGGACAAATTGGCAGAATGAGTGCTTTCTTGTTTGTGCGTGCTTATTTTCTTTTCATATTCTCGCAAGATGCCATACATAAGCAAAAGTAACATTTCGTTGACAATATACGAAAGGCAAAGAAATTCAAATTGATGTTCAACAAATTGCTCAATCAGCCAGACAAGCATATTACCGATAACAATTACCAACAAAAATATGGCTTTCATTTTACAGTTGGTTTTCTTTTTGACTACAGAATAGATGATTGCAACAATCATTGTTGTCATATATCCTGCCAAATACACAAAATATAAATTGTGTAACACTCCATATTCTTTTACTAACCTTGATCCACCATCCAAAATTTCAAGAGATACTTCCTTGTAGTAGATAGGCAGATATCCTCCAGTGGTCGCAATAAATAGCATAACAAGCCCAATAACAAGTAGTATATATTTAAGAACTTTACTATGTTTTATGTTGCAAACATCTAATATAAGCATAAACATAAAAAATGGAAGAAACACATTGCCTAAATATGCTATGGAATTGCCAACAAGCGCTAGTGTCAGGCTCTTTGAGATAGAAGTAATAAAATAACCAGAATTACAAACAAATATTGATATAAAAATGCACATTATCCACTTGTTTTGTTTTTTATCCACAAAAAAACATCCAACAAGAAAAAGTAAAGATAATATGCAAGCAACTCCATAAAATATAGTCATGAAAATACCTCTTACTTAATATTTTCTTCATTGTAACACAATTTAACAATTTTGCATACTTTTTGCAAGATATTTCTAAAGATCTCTATTTACAAAAGTTACCAAAACTCATCTCTTTTTTGATGTAAGCAATTTAGATAAGATGGATTATCTATCTTTGGTCGTTCAAAATTGATAACCATTCCAAAACAGTCATGCAAAAAGAAATACGAAACACTTATTTCTAAATGTTTCGTATGACTCTCTCTTGGCGGAAAGACCGCTATCCAATCCTAACACCAAAATCTATATTTGTAGCAGGTGGATTAAAATCAGTATAGTGCTTTAATCTTATCAAAAATCGGAATGTTATCTTTATATCATTTGGGGTTTAATGGGCTTGGATGATAAATTGGGATAAGTCTATATTTCTTATCACCAAAAACAATGTCAAATTCTTTACCTACATAATTTGTATGACTTCCATTGGTTTAACCTATCTAATTCTATTATATCACATTTCTTAATAAAAAAGAATGATTTTTCAATCCTTATTCACACATTTTTGAATACATAAATTTTAGGCAATCTTTATCGTGCATCTTTGA
>ULPT01053090.1_pt1 | contig 23433 bp, 17 predicted proteins | sample 1953751 | NCBI WGS metagenome assembly ULPT01 (sample SAMEA4835636, study PRJEB28245) | human gut metagenome | biome: gut microbiome; material: fecal sample | place: Denmark | collected 2008 | reverse complement strand
CACCATTCATCAGGTCACCTGTGCAAACCAAGGTTTTAAAAAAATCTGAGAGCGTACTTTCCCTTTCTAGGTCATAAAAGGAAAAGCTGCCGAGGTTTGCCTGTGTCCCACGTTGATGGAATCATGGCGCTCCGGCAACTTTTCCCGTTATTTCGGTGTCCTTTTATTCGTACTTGTCTTTCTTTATACCATCCACGATGCTCTTCGGTACCTTGTTTTTCGATGACCCAACCTCTTTTGGCAGGCTTTCGGACTACGGAAGAAGTCTGCCGATGTCTTCCTGGCCGGTCTTCCCAAGCTGTGTGAGGACATAGGCGATGTATTTCCCGGGAACGACCTGGTCCAGCCTCGCCGTCCTTATGACCGTCATGAGGATTCCGGCGGCCTCGGCTCCCTTCTCTGAATAGCTGAAAAGGAAGAACCGGCTCTTCGCCAACACAAGGAAGGGCGGGGATGTGAGCTGTGCGATGTATTTGCCTGCGAGGACTGCCATTTACAACGGACTCGACGTCTGGGCCTATAGGAAGCGGCTGCTTCCCCATAAGAAGAAGGAAGGCTTCGCGTATTCGGACTGTCTTCCGTGGCCGGACAAGGTCCCGGACTGGGTCAGGGAAGGAAAGAGAAGCGGTATCGGACACGGATATTATCTGTCTCCGACGCCGCTTTTGTTATACGTCGTGATTTTTTACGCTTACTTATCACCTTTAGGAATAGTCGCGAAACTTGCTCCCACTCCTAAAACGACAACGTGTGGTCTGCTTTTTGCTTTCTTTTCGAATTGCTTGTTATTGTTATTCATAATTTTCATTTATAACATTATAGCTATTAGCTCCTTGAATTAATGATCACGCTTTTTGTGCTGTCATATATACTGCAAAATCCGAAATTTTGCTTGTTTGATTAAATGATTTGCTGCCATAGCGATTTTGTCCGGAAATAAAATCTCTTGTAGATGTAACTTTAGTATAATTACCACCATAATTACCATTTATTTTTACCGTCACCTCGGTTCCAGATGGCAAATACTCATTAACATGAATTCCTTTGGAATCATAACTTCCGCTTAAATGTAAATAAGGAATTTCTAGTTGAACATCATTATATAAAATACTAGAAAAGTCTTCTATAACTTCAAAGACAAAATGATAAGCCCACCACGGAACAAAGGAATAACTAGAATCCGAGGTTGAGTTGATATATGCTGATACATCTTGCTCAGTCGAACTGACATTAGCTAAAATCTTTTCACCAATCTTCCACTTATAGACATGACGTTCCTGATTATTAGTATAAGTTGAATTAGCGTTCAAATCCGTGTCAAGATCAAAGACGGGTTTCACATCACCGAAAATCTTTTGTGTAGCACCATCTCTGACAAAGTATTTCTTCAGCGTTGTATTGCTATCCAAAACATAATTGACAACATTTTTATCATCCTTAAGCAAGAATAAATGCTGATTGTTTGTGAAAACATAGGATGAGGCAGAAATGGGATCACCGTTCTGTGTCAATGACAAACCAGTGATATATTTGGAATCATTTACATTCTTCTTAGATTCACTGATTGTTTGGTTGATTGCATTGATGACTTCAGAGGGCAACTTCCCGTTTTCATCTACTGTAAAAACATTTTCGCCTTCAATATAAACTCCATCAATCGTAATCTTAGGTCTCACCTTAACGAATCTACCATAAAGGTCATAATTCTTGCATTCGGTAATATTGTTGCCAGAAAGCTTCGAATTAATTGAATAGCTAGGATCAGTGTACCAACCATCAAACATGATTTGTTCAGGGATATTCGATGTAGCATCTTCAATATGATAAGAATTGCCGTTGTTGACAAAGTCAGTATAGGTAAATTCAGTCAAAGTATTCGGGTTATTGAAGCTAGCTTCAATAGCTGAGGCATTCTGAATATTATAAGTGACCTGATACTTAGTAAGACCGAACTTAGCATAAAGGTTCAAAACTGTGCCGTTCTTAACTTCTACACCACTCGACAACGGAGTGGCGAAAGAGCCATCTAAATACCACCCCTCAAAGGTATAATGAGGTTTAGTTGGTTCATCCATTGAAATAGAAGTGATAGTCTTAGTTTCACCTTTCTTTAGATAGAAGTCTTTCTTATCGCCATCAGCATAATTGGCTGATCCACCATTAAGATGGAATGTAACATTGAAAGTATCCAAATCAGTTGCTGCTTTCCATCCAAGGTTGCTGTCTTCTTGTGTATAGATATACATAGTAGACTTGGTAAAATCAGCAACTGAAACACTGGAACCAGATAAAACTGGTCCTCTAGCATTTTCCGATTGTGCAGGATCTTGGTAGGTAAGATTGAAGTTCAGGCCATCTTTAACACCATTAGCGCCCTCTTTATAAGTGACCTTTGTAGAGTTGGCACTCAGTAAATCAACAGAGGCATCAACAGTCGAAGAATAAATCTTTCCGCCAATTGCTGCAGAAGAACCATCGACAATTAAAGAACCTTCAACATGTAAAGCGTTCAACACTGAGCCACTATTTGTTTTCTGATTATAAATAGTAGGATATTTATATACTTTAGTAGCACCAGAAGCGGCTTCGTCAAGATTTTCAACGAAGATAACATTTGAAGCAATCTTCAGGGTTCCGCTCTTTTTGACTGTTACATTACAGCCAGGCAATACTTTTTGATTTGTTCCCACACTTAATGTCCCATAAATGTCAGCATCATAATAATGGTTCAAACTGAAGAAATAGTTGGATGTATAGACATCACCAAGTTGAACATTAGTTGCAAGCTGCCCTATTTCTAATCCAGGCATCGGGTTAGGAATTTTCATTTGATTAATTCCACAACTACCATAAAAACTTAATTTATTCTTTTTATTAATAATTCCATTAGATGACAATGTTGTATGTTTATAATCATCAGTAATCGTATCTACAACAACACTACCATCCTTCTTATTACTATCGAATGTGATGACTGCATTTGATAAACCAATTAAATCAACCTCGCCCCATTTATGTCCTTTATGGATGGTTATAATCATACTCATATGAGTCGAATTATAAACATCATAATATCCCTTCAAAACAGAATTATAATAATAAGTTTGCTTGACCTGAACATTGCAGCATACCCATTCATTAAACGGCATGACTTTTTGTCCCTTCTTAGGGTTACAAGCAACTGTATAAAGGCCGCCATTAAAATCTCGAATAATAAACGGCATCTTCATGGTAGAACCAGAATAACAATTGACAATTGCATTCTTAGCATCTGCATCCTGTTGCTTAATATAACCTAAGCAATCGATGATGCCATAATTATTGATTATGCCTTTTCCTGTCATGACTATTTCACAATAGTCACCAGTAGTCAAACCACTGATACCACGTCCTTCACGGCCAAGTCTTCCTGCAATATTAAGCTGACTGTTATTACTAATAGTCAACGTTGCATTCAAGGTGACAAGATTTTGTCTATAAGTATCAGAATATTCAACGATTTTATCTTCGCCATGAATTCCAGTCGTATAATAATAAGAATCGGCAAAAGTCTCCGTCGTCAAATGTTGTCCTCTATTATCAACAGAGTTCTCTAATGTACTAGCGTCTTGTTCATCAGTCACACCATGATCAGCATAGGTATAATTCCCGTTGCTGTCTTTAATAAACGCACCGCCTTTTGTCAAACCGCCGATAGTCAGTGTGACACCGGACTTAATCGTACAATTATGATTGATTGTCGGATTTGTCTTAGGAATTACATAAACAGTATCGCCAGAATTTGCTTTCTGCAATGCCTTTTCGATTGCATAATATCGATTGGCTTCTGTATCAGAATTGATATAGCATACAGGTGTCTTGCTGGATTCATTGACAGAAACATTATTATCCTTATCAGAAACAATCCAATCAGAAAAAGCTATTGGAAGTAAACCGAATATTAACAAGAACGCTAAAAGGATTTTAGAGCGAAAATGTTTCATCAATAACCTCCACAAACCAAACTGAAATCAAAAGAGCTGTTTTGCAGATTAGGGTAAATGGCAGTGCGATAATCTACGCTTTGATAATCAATAGAAAAACAATAAGAAAAAACAACATAGAAATAGGAATTAGAGCTGCTTTGAGAAAGGAACTTTGAACTGAAGCCATTATAAGAGCTGGTTAATTTTCCGTTCTCGATAGAATTGTTGCCAGTCAAGGAGAAGACCTGTGTTCCAGCATCTACAGTGTAAGTAACCTTAACACCGCAGTCTTTGCTTGTCGGATAGGGATTGATATAAGATTCTGAAATCAACGAGAAATTCTTGGTAGTATTGAAATTCAAATTAAGGCCCAAATAAAGAGATGAATACACGGAAGTATCTGTCGGATTGCCATAGGCCTTTTTGATGTTCTTGATGTTCAATTTAAGATAGATATTCAGATATCCATCATTGACATCGATGACACCATCATTGACAAAGCCATCTTTACAATAATTAAAACAGGAAATGCCTGAATTATTGTCTCCTTTATTGGTGTCCAATTGAATGATATCTCTACTATCGATGATGTTTCCGACATTCACATCAATATCACCGACATCAGTCGTGTTGTTGACAACATAGATCCACGATGAAAAACCGCACGTCAATGTGCTTACAATACATAAGCCGATGAGTGATGCGATTCTCCATTTAGATATCATACGTTATTATTTTACCATATTTTATTTCTATGCGTTCGAGCCATATTTGGCATAGAGCTTCAAGTCAGAAAAGACAGGAGTCAAATCCGTGAACTGTCCTGCATTGACATTGTTCAAATCCGTATACCAGCCCATAAAGGAATGGCCCTCATAGGTAGGAGTCGGAATATTAGCTAACGGCATTGTCTTACCCTCTAAGACAGAGGACATCAAGATACCGGACTGATCATGGATCTTACCTAAGCCAGGATCAAAGAAGACTGTGTGATAGACTTCTGTTCCGGCACTGGAGTCATCGGCCTTCCTGCCAAAGAGGAATGTCCAGCTACCATCAGACAACTTCTGATAGACATATCCGTTGATACGATTGAGGAAGAAGTCTCCTTCAACAGCCTGAGAAGAGGCTGTTGAATCATTGTCCGGTGTTGTCGTGCCGGTAAACCATTTTGTAGAGCGAGGTCTATCTAAGGTGACATCCTCCGTATAGCCATCGGTATAAGTGATGGTGAGGACATAGTGCGTGGCATCAGACTTACTATCATCATAGGTGATATTAGAGACAGAGACGCCATCTTCACCATTTTTGATTTCAAAGGTCTTTTCAGTGCCATCAGTGAAGCTGACAGTGATTGTCATTCTTCCTTTGCTGTCTGGATCGGAAACCGTAAAGTTCTCAATTCCGTTTCCATCTTTGCCTTTCGGTATGGTGATGACAGGGCCCTTGCTCTCATCCGTGTAAGTGAACTGAATCGTCGTATTGCCGTCTTTGTCTGTATCGACCAAGACTTCCTTGACACCCTTACCCTCTAAGACCGGGACAGAGATGACCGTGTTTTCAACACTGCTATCGGTGTAGGAGATCGTCAGTTCGATGCTCTTTCCGTCGCTTAACATCTTCGAGGTGATGTTCTTGATGGAAACACCATCTTTTCCGGAGATGCCGCGAGGAACGATAAAGGTGACAGGCTCCCTCTCTTCATCCGTGAAGGTAATGGTGATGATGGTGTTTCCTGTCGTCTCGTCATAGCGAGGCGTGACTTCTTTGATCTGGGCTCCGCCGCCGTCATCGAAGAAAGCACAAGAGGCTAACGGATACGATAAAGAGAGAGCCGAAACGGCTAATAGCAGTCTTTTGAACAATCTGTGTTTCATAAGGTAACCTCCTGGTTATGTTTCTTCAGTCCGTCGATGGCCGGAACTTTGTCAAAGAGTCTAGGATCACTCTTCTCTTCACTGCTGTTAGTGATGAATCTAAAGGGGTGTGTTCCGATTGTGACAATGACACAATCGACAAAGAGAGAAGATAATCCGCCGCCGTGGTTGTTTTCAATCGTCTCATCAAGCAAGGAGACCTTTGTCTCATCGCTATAGGTATTATAGGTCGTGTCAGATTGTATATCGACTTTGGAGTTATTCAATCCGCCACCGTAATAGGCGATAGATGTGTTGACATAACTCTTTCCGTCTTTGGTATAGATCAGGTTCTTATTTCCGGCCTGTTTCTTCAATGCTGTCTTCCTGGGGAAGATGTCATCGATTGTGACCTTCTTGTCGCCCCTATCCATCGAGGCCAAGGTTCTGGAGATATTCTCTTCGATGAGGGAAGAGACATCGATAGAATCGATGTCTTTCCAGTCATAGAATCTGGTATCTCCCTTTAAGGTGAGATGGACTGGTTTGCTAGTTCCGCCGAGTTTGTTTGGAAGTGGTGCGTTGAGGAAGCTTCCTAAGAGATTTGTCAGCATGCTTGGGATGCCGCCATAGAGGAGCGGCCCATTGAATAAGGATTCAAAGGCGATAGAGAAAACACCAGATCTTCCGAAGAAGGTGTTGTTGACCGTGATATTGGAAGCATAAGTCGATATGCTCTTATCGTTATCGAGATACTTCTGAATCATCTCTAACTTAGACTTATAGTCGCTTTCCTTCAGCGTTCCATTCATCGTGGCATTGAGGAAGGCGTTAAGGATACCATCTGCGGTATCGGTCTTATTCTTATCCAGATCATCGAAGAATTCCGTATAGGATTTATCGATGCCATCTCCCTGAACACGTCTTGTTGTATCATAGCTGTCTTTATTGTCACTGCCTAATAACAATGTGAATTCACCGGAGTTCTTCAAAATGCAGTTATCGATAAGCAAGTTATCGCTATCATAGGCTCTTACACAGACTTTGCCGTTCGAGAGGACAGAGTTCTTGATTTTGACGTTCTTACCTTTTACATCGATGATGCTTCCGGTATAGGAGAGATTGAAAAGGTTATCGACCTCATCGACGTTACTCAGCTTAACATCATCGATAACGACATTATCATCATCGATGTAAATGCCGCAGTTGTCTTGGCCTAAGGCGGTGAGAAGCGGGAATGTAGCCATGTCGCCGACAGCGACAAAGGGAAGCGGGCCGTAGAAGTAATCATAGCCCTCTCCGTTTTTGGCTTCGCTCTTCTTTTTCGGAACTCTCTTTCCGGTGAACTTATCGATTTCACCGAAGTTAGGATAGCAAAGTCCATTCCTATTGATGGTGAAGCCATTGCCGTACAATCCTTTTCTGAGGTGGATTCCGGCGACGATGTCTTTGGAGACATTTGCGTTCTTTTCCTTATTGTACTGATCGATATAGGAGGAATCATAGGTGGTCGGGAAGGTGTAGTACTCACTGTCGAAGGAGAAGGTCTGAGAGGCAAAGTCAAAGTTACCGAAGACTTCGGTATTGTCTTTGCTGGATGCAAGTTTTTGATCCGTATACTTGCCCGTTGTATCGACCGTATACGTGTTCTTCAAGGATTCGAGGTTGACCTGAAGGACGATGTTCTCGCCCTCTTTGGACTTATTGGTTCCATTGAGAAGATCAGAATAGGAGTAGACATTGACGCCATCGATGACATTGAACTTATAGGTGGCTCTGTAGTGATGTTCGGGCTCCTGAAGGGTGACAAAGCTTTCACCTGCTGAAAGGATAGAGACTGTTCCCTTATCATAAGTGACATTAGGAGAGCATTCGACAAGCTCATTCTTGTCGCTCTTTCCACCGCCATCGATAAAGGAGGTGGAAGTAAGGCCGAAACTGGCCTTCTTCTTGCTTCCGTTATCATAGTCATAGAGGCCGTAATACTTTGTCGAGGAGACAGAGCTTCCGCTACCTTTTCTAAGCGGATTGATGACCATGGCTCCGCCTTCAAAGATAGTGGCCATAAAGTGTTTGGACTTAGAGCCTCTTTCATTAGAGCAGACGACTTCGACTTCACCGGGCTTTTCGGCGTGAAGATAGAACTTGCCGTTCTCTTCGTCGATCCGAGCGAATTCATCATCAGTTTCGTTGACCTTTTTGGTATACCAGATGAGGTTATTGCCATTGGCTAAAATGAGGTTAGGATCGACGATGGCTTTGGCTTTGAGCTCATAGCCTTTGTTATCGATCTGGAAGCCCTCATTGTCCTGATAGTCCCATTCGATGCCTAAAATATCGACCGCGACCTGGTTATCCAGAATCTTGATAGAGACGAAGGTCAGTAAAGAGATGATGAAAGGAATGATGAGAAGGATTGCTAAGGTACGTTTTTTCATACTAGTTGCTCACCTCCATTTTCACGAATGTCTTCTGTAATCTCTTCTTTAAGTTGATGACCGAGGGGGAAAGGACCACAAAAGAGAAAGCACAGGCGATCACATAAAGGGCCCAAGAAGGAACCTTTGTATAGATAGAAAAGACAAAGAACAGGCCAAAGAGGATGAAGGGAAGGACAAGAGGGACAAGATCGTTGATAACAGAAAGCTTGAGCTTTCTGTTATCGCCTTCTTTGTCATGCCTATCGGAATAGACACCGAAGATGTTGGAAAAGGCAAGTAGGACAGTGCCGATAAAGAGAGAGGATAAGAAGACAGGCATTGTGATGATGCCAGTAGAGATAAGAACGATCTCTGTGATGAGAAGGGAGAGGAAGGAGAAGGAAATCGGAATGATGATCTTAGCTAAGATCTGCTTTAAAGGGGAGATAGGGAGGTATTTGACGACGATCAATGCTTTCCCTTCTCTTGTCATGGACATAGAGGCAGAGGCGTTGATGACACCAGAGAATAATAAGATGAGTGTAAGATTGATTCCGGACACGAGTTCTGGGAAGTAGGAAGCATAGAAGCGGAGGTTATCATAGATGATGCTATTTAAAGAGGAGATGACGGCAAAGGTCAAAAACGGGCATAAGATCAACAAAGATGTATAGGAGAAGAGATTGGCTTCATCTTTAAAGAGGAGGTCCATCTCTTTTCTGACCAATGCTTTGAAAGGAGTGGTGAGTCTCATCTGCTTTCCTTTCTTTTCCTTGGATTCAGAGCGGCTTCCGATCTTGATCTCATGGAAGTAGACGATGCTTGTCATGCCGACACCCAAGGTCAAGGAGAGGAAAGAGGCTCCCAAGAAGATGAGAATGCCAGCTTTGATGTTTGTCTTTTCAATGACGGCATCCATCAATTGATAGACGGGGAGGAAGTAGTTTCTGGCCTTATGGAGCCCATTGACAAAGTCGCTGGAGAAGACACCGCCGATAGAGGAGTCATTCAAGGCCGTAAGGAAGAGATTGAGGACAAACTGATATAAGTAACATAAAATGACAACAAGAACAGAGGCGACGATGAATTGGGCGATGTCGCTCTTCGTGATGAGTTTGTAGATCTGCTGATAGACAAGGGCAAATAACAAAGAGATGCCGACAGAGAAGATAGAGATCAGAAGTGGATACAATCCTGAGAAGATGTAGTAATAGGGAATGTAGTGTCTCGTGGCTCCGTAACAGATGAGTAATGGTGTGCTTGTCACCCAGCCTAACAAGACCGATTCGATATATAAATAGACGACTTTGCTGAAGACCTGTGTGGATGGGGAGATAGGAAGAGGAAGGGTGACAGTGCTGTCTTTATGGTTAAAGATGACACCTCTTGCCTTGACCATGGTAAAGACGATGGATAGAACCATCATCAAGAAGAGGAAAAGGACCAAGAAGTCAAAGCTTCCATAGCTTGAATACTTGACAATCTTCTTATCCAAGTTAAGGGCGATAAAGCATTCTAAAGCGATGAATCCGGCAATAAGCAAGACACGTAAAAGACTAGAGAGAACAAGCATTGCGATACTTTGTTTCTCATCATTCTTTCTTTCGATGAACTCTTTTCTTAGAAGTTCCAGAAACACGTCTTTGCCTTTCTATTGTTATCTGCTTATTATTACTACTCTGGCTTCTTTTCTACCGCATAGGTAGAGAAGAAGATATTGCTGAGATTTCTTCTCTTCAGCGGTTCCTTAGAGAAGTCGATGAGTTCAGCGACGACGCCGTTATTGATAATCGCAACGCGATTACAGATACGGGAGACCAGATCGATGTTGTGGGATGTGACGAAGACGGTTTTGCCGTTAGCGGCAAACTCTCTTAACCTATCCATCAACGTCTGATAGACGATGATATCAAGACCGACAGTCGGTTCATCCAGAATCCAGATGGTCGGGTTGTGGATCAAGGAGGCCATTAAGCAGACCTTCTGTTTCATACCGTGAGAGTATTCACGGATCTTACGATTGAGATCGCTGTCGGAGATCATGAACTTGTTTTTCAAGAACTCGTAGTTCTTATCAAACGATTCCTGATACCTGTTGTAGCTCGATGCTACAAACTGCAGGTATTCGTTTCCGGTCATGACTTCATAGGTGACAGGTTCGCTAGGAACATAGCCTAATTCCATCTTGGCATCGAGCGGATTCTCTTTGACGTTATGTCCGGCTAAGACAATCTCTCCGCTATTGAAGTCCTTTAAGCCGACGATGCAGTCGATCGTTGTCGATTTACCGGCACCGTTTTTACCGATGAAGCCGAAGACTTCGCCTTTATAGACTTCTAAGTTGATGCCTTTTAAGACTTCTTTCTTTCCATAGGACTTGTGTAAGTCCTTGATTGAGAGAACGACTTCTCTTTTTACTTCTTCTTTTTTCTCCTTGCTCTTCATGAAAGGAGATAATTTGATTTTTTCGTTTTCCATAGATATCATTATTCCTTTCTGAAGGATGTGATCCATAACAAGGTCTTGTTATCAATCTTGTCCATCACGTATTCGCTATGACAGTCCTGACAGACATATTTGTTTCCATCGAAACGGATATGATTCTTTCCGCATACTGGACAGAAGCCCGAATAGAGCTCCTTATCGGCCTCAAAGAGGATCGTCACAGAGGAGAGCAGGTCATCTAACAGCATCTCGTTATGTTCTCGATGATAGGAGAAGGTGAGCGTGGAATCATAATCCTTGATGAGGTTGTTTTCAACAACGAGAATGAATTTGGATTCATTCTCCACTTCTTTCTTGATGTTGTGGATGAGAGTGAGATTCTTCTCGCAGTACTTTTCTCTCGTTAAGAGGTAGAAGGAACTCTCCACCTGTCTTTCATCAAAGCTGATGGTGACAGATAGCTTGATTGCGATATTCTTCTTATCCTCTTCGATCTTAAAGATAAAGGGAAAGTGTGTCGCATAGAAGGGAGAGAATGTGATCCTGTTCTCCTCATCAAAGGAGAAGATGGGCAGATTCTTTTCATCTATCAGCTCTCTCTTCTTCCTGGCAAGAAGAAGAGAAGAGAAGACGTAGTTGAAGTAGAGAATCTGCTTCTTTCTCTCTTCTAAGTCTTCCTTCTTATAATGGGTCACATAATACTTATAGCAGTAAGAGTAGAGCTTATCGTGAATGAGGATGTTAGTGGGCATGACAGCATGGGAAATCGGATGCTTGGATGTCACTTTATAGAACTCTGTTCCTTTTAAGTTCTTGCTTCTTCTTTTGATTTTTCTGGCTAAAGAGAGAAGCTCTTCCTTCGAACCATTTCCCTTTAGGAAGAAGGAAGCATAAGGATAGGTCTTCTTTCTCCTATCTCTCATCGGAGAGTAAGAGCCGAATGTGAACTGATTGTTCTGATAATGTTCTTCTAAGGATTCGACCATCGGAGTGAGGTTATCCAAAGTCGCTTCGATATCATCGTTGATCTCATAGATGAGAAGAGAGATGAAACGGTTCTCGTAGGTGTCGATACTGTCAATCGTCTCGACAGTATGGACATATTCCGGAACCATCTTGCCGTTCTTCTCCTTCCAGAGTTTAGGATCTCTCATCGTATCGGAGAAGGAGTCATGGGATAATTTTCCGGAGAGTTCGCTTCGCTGAACAATCTCATTAGTTTCTACCTTGATATGAGGATTGTAGACGATTGAGAGGATCTTATCGGATACAGTCTTCAGTTCCTCAAGTCTTTTCATCTCCTCCACAAAGTGATAGGGCTCACTATAGGAGAAGGAATCAAGAGCATGATAAAGACCGATAGGAGTTTTTCCTATCTTCGTTTTCATCAGTTCGGTGAAATTAACAAGGAAATCTTTGCTATCGGTCATAGTTTTTGTTTGGCTATTTACAGTTTACGGATGAATTTATCGATAAGATGGTTGGTCTGTGGGAAGGCGTTCTCGCCATAGTTCTTGACGATCAATGTCTTCAAGTTGAGCAGGCCCTCTTTGATGTAATCTTCAAAGCGGCCCTCTAACTTAGAGACGACCTTTCTTGCGAACATGAAGTCAAGAGCATCTTCCTTCTTGCCACCGCAGGCGACAAAGACAGGAACAAAGAGCTGAATCTGTCTCATGATACGGTTACCGAAGGTGAGGTCGAACCTATCATAAGTGTAATCGGTAAGAGTCTTGAAGGTCTTATAGTCTTCCCTAGTGAGCTGATTCTCTTCATCAGCGATTGCAGAAGCGAAGAGCTCCTGTAAATGTTCATAGGACAACGTGACTTTGTCGCTGTCACCAGTGACAGAGAAGGGCTCGTTGCGGTCATCGAAGTCGATTGTGATAGCACGGTCATAGACCTTATCGGTGATGGTGAAGGTGGATTCATCCTTATTGGCAGTACCGATGAAGTAGGTATTGCTAGGAATCTTCAAGACACCATCCGTGAGATGTTCCGGAGCCTCAAAGTCATACGGGAACTGCCTGATCTTGATCTTCCATTCATCTTCCGGATATTCAAGAACGGAGAGGAAGTCTGCAAAGTAGTATTCAATACGGGAGATGTTGAGTTCATCAAGAACCATGATATTGATATGATTCTCTTTGTAAGAGGCATCATACAATCTCTTTAAGAATTCAGTTTCGTTATAGGTCTTGGAGAAGTCATTGTAGTAGCCTAAGAGGGAGGTGCGATCTCTCCATGTGGCCTGAACGGCTTCGAAGAAGGACTTCTCGGAGATGAATTCAGAGAAGTAACGGGCAAGAGAAGATTTACCAGTACCAGAAAGACCTTCCAAGATGATGAGTCGAGAGGCTGCAAGGCCTGCAATGAACTCTTCGATGAAGATCGGAGCGAAGTACAATCCTTCCTTATCGGCAAGATAGTTTCGGAATCTGACACAGAGTTCATTCAGTGTCAGGTTATCTTCAAATGTATCAGTGGGAAGAGACATGTTGGCATAGTCGATGGTGCAAAGGCCAGGGAAGACTCTTTCCTTTTCCTTTAACGGAGAAGAATCATCTTCGGTCAATGTACCAGAGCCTGTACCATTGACGCCTGTTCCGTTTCCATTACCATTGTTATTTCCATTACCCTCTCCGAAAGCCTCAGCGAGCTGGCCCTGCTCAAGAGCCTTTTTCTCTTCGGCCTCTTTTTCGGCCTTTTCCTTCTCTTCCTGGGCCTCACTATCAAAGAATCTGAACGGTTTGTCGATATTCTTGAAGTTGACCACTAAAAGACATAAGTTGAGGATAAAAGCACCTAATATGACAAAGACAAGCAAGCCGAAGACAATGGCTTCAGCCAAGAAGAGATAAGAGTTTGCAATATAGTATCCATAAGGCTTATCAGAAATCTGAGAAACCATGGAGATACCAGTCCACAATCCACCGCATACGATAAAGGTGATGATATAAGTCATCCACCACTTGAAGGATGTGGGCTTCTCTTCATAATACTTGGCAAGTCTAACTTCATAGATGATAGCTGACGTGCAAAGGAGAACATAGATGACAAAGAGTATCAATAGGATATAAGCCTGAAGAGAACCGGCTGGAACTCCCTTGGCTGTCAGTCCATTGATATCCTTTATCGGGAAGACTGCAGCTGCCATATTCTGAATCGGATTGTTCTTTGCGAAGAATGGGTTGTTGCCATCGATGGCAACACCGGCAATCAGAACGCAAAGACAATAGAAGAATGTCATGGCTATGCCGATGAGATTCTTTCTTGTGAAATGTGTTTTGAACATCTTCCTACCTCCTAGGAGTTATTCTCGTTTGTCCTCTTCTTTGTCTTCTTCATCTTCGTCATCATCGACATCTTCTTTAATAAACTTACTTGGATCTGAAGCATCCTCTTCTGAGACGTTTTCATAAATCTGTGAAGTGTTGTCCTTGGTATTGGTAACAGTGATGGTGATCTTACCATTCTCACGTTTCACTAATACCATATGATTCTTCAGCTTCTTAATCTCTGTATCACTATCTTTCTTTCCGACATATTTGCCGTTCTGGAAGGTATATAACTGATTCTTATAGAGGAGTGTTTCATGATAGTTGGAGACAACATCATCGACTTCTTCTTTGCTTAGGTCATAGTCGATCAGTTTGACTAGCATATTTGTTCTCTCTGCAATCGCCTTCTTGTATTTAGAGGAGTAATGATCGAACATGAACAGACAGTAGACAACTGATAGGACTGTGACAATACCGGCAGGCGATTGCAGGAAGATGACAAAGATGCCTAAGCCCTTGATTCTTCTGCCGTCGTATTTGCCAATGATCTTATCGTAAGTGAGATAACCAGCATATTGACTATTGCTGGTATTATCAGCATAGAGGTTTGTATCACCTTGTGTCAGATAGGATACTTCACCTGTTTTCTCATCTTTATGGATTTCAACAATACGATGAACGATCGTAATGTTCTTTTTGTTTTTGTAAGCTACGACATCAAAAAGAGAGATTTCTTCCTGCTTTTGGTATTTTGTGATTCCAATGATGTCATAAGTATTGAACTGATTGTTCAGTTCAGGATGTTTCTTAATGATATCGTTGTTCTTCTCTGACATAGAGCCAGATGCAATGACAACTAGGGTAGAATCACCAAAGAGCATCGTGTTGTTCTGAATCTTCGATGCCAATGAGAAGACAAAGAAGGCAAAGACAACACCGAGTAAAACATATGAAAAACCCTTCCCTACCAGTCTCCATGCCTTTTTTGATTTGCTTTGTTTTTCTTTTTCTTCATCGATTGCATTATCAATCAATTCGATGTCCTCCTTACCGGAGGACACCGAATCGATATTGGATTTGAAATAATGATGGAAAAGGATCGTAAATACAGCACAGAAACTAACTAGACATAGGATTGTGATGAATAGAGTGATGATTTCAACTGCAGACATTAATAAGGATTATTAAGGTTAGAACAACCTGAAGTTATGCAATTGTAGAAACAGCTTCAAGATGAATGGTAAACGAAGCGTTTGAGGCGTCTTTCAAAGCTTTTAAATCATTTAAAACCGTTGCTTTATTACTTTCAGTAGCGTATACAGAAGGATTCTGCTTACCAAAAGCAAATCCCCAATTGAAACTAAATACAGTGGTGAATGTATAAGTCGGACCAGTACCTCTAACCGTTGTGGAATACTTCTTATTAGTAAGACCATCACCATTTGTATCCTCTGTTGTAGAAGTAAGACTGCTGGCGATTGTGGTCTTGTCAGCATCTGATGTTGATAACGGAGCAATAAGATAATTGTTCGGCGCAGAAATCGCATCTGCTAAGGCTTTTCCAGCAGTTTTCTCTGCTGTTGCATCTGCAATTGTCATATAAGCCTTAACTCCACCGAATTTGGATTTGTCAGCACATGTCAAAGTATATTCAATGCTAAAATTCAAATCTTCATCATTCTCGCCATCTCCAGTGATAGGACCGGTTTTGTCATCCATCTTTGCATCAAAAGAAATAGCGGACTCTGAAACACTAACGCTGTCGAAAGTAATAGAATGATCTACTGTATCAGCAACTGTAATTTGAATGCTGTCGGTATCTTTAGCACCGCCATTGATAACCCAAGCAGCAAAGCCGACACCCATCAAAGAAACTGTTGATAAACCTGCAGCAACAATTCCTAAAAGTTTTCCTTTATTTAATTTGTTCATAATTATTACTCTTTCTAATTATTATTTGCTTTCGGTAGTAGTAGGAACCAAAGAAACTTTCATCTTCATATTTGCATTAGTATATTTAGTATGCATATGATTTAATTCTTCATATGCATTTTCCATATATGTTTTCTGTGCAGCTTCATCTATACCCTTAATGCCTTCATTATAATAAGCCATCGGACTAGCTGTACCAGCAGTGGTTCTAAACATATTACCCCAATTAAAGGTAATAGGCTTATCATTTACAACTTTCTGTTTAGTTAAACTATTTTCAGGTGTAGCAATGTTTGCAAAATCAAGATTCGTAGCGGTGAGATCGATGGTTGTTGTTGCTAATTCGAAATAAGTAAGAGAAGTTTCGCCTCTATTAGTAAACTTGACAACATCTCCTTGGACTACCTTATTATCAACAAAGCCATCAGCAGCAGGAACAATCTCTAATTTAATTTGCTTAAAATTATAATCACCAGCATCAAAATCTTTACCAAAAGTAAAGGTGAATGTAGGCTTAATAGTCATAACCGGTTTGGTTTTACCATCAGATCCGAAAATGCCTTCAGTAGAAGAAGCTTCTGCTAAAGTGATACCATCTCCAAAATCAACACTTAATGTCAATGCTTTATATTTGACATCATCTGCTTTAATAGCAATATTGCCATTGGTCTCTGTTTTCTGAATTCCGATAACCCAGGAAGCAAAGCCAACACCGATCAAAGAAACAGCAGATAAAGAAGCGGCAATGATACCAGTTAATTTACCTTTATTAAATTTATTCATAATCTATATATGCTTTGTTTATTCCTTTTATTTATTCTTTAACGGTGGCGGTGGCCTCCTTTGCCAATTCCATATACAGGCAAATGTGTTTACCAGCATATTTCGTTGCCATATCAGCTAATTCGCCCTGGACTTTATCAGCATTTTCAGGGGTCTGTGCATTTGCTAAAACTTCATTATAGAAAGTACAAGGTGATTTTGAATTAAAGAAGGTTCCCCACTTAAACAACTCAACATTCTTATTGACCAATTCATATTTGACAACAGAACCAGTGGTTTTTCTGCTAAAAGCAATTCCTTCAGAAGAAGTTGGAGTAATATCGGAAGTTGGTAAGTCAATAGTTTCAGTCACTAAGTCAAAATAGGTTGCATCCTCTGCAGGACGTTGTTCGTCTGTAAGAGTTGTATCCAATTTTGCTGTTCCTGCTTTATTATCAGCAAATTCCACATTATCAAATTTACCACCATTCGCTTCATCAGGTTTAGTAATTAAAGACAGCTTAAGTTGATTAAAATTATTAACAACTGCTTGACCAACAGAGATTTCGAACTTAGAGAACGTTACTTTTAAATCTCCAGTAACATCGTTATTCTTGACAAAACCCTCAGTTATCTTTGCAGTTTCGCCTAAAGTGATGGATTTATCAGTATTATCTAATGTAGCATTAAACAAAACACTCTCGTTCTGAGCAGTATCAACAGTAACACCAATATCACCATTGACCTTATCCTTCTGAACACCGACAACCCAGACAGCAAAACCAGTAGTAAGCAAAGCAACAGAAGCAAAAGCTGCCAAGCCACCCCTGATCCATTTTCTTCTCGACTTCGAATTGATCTCTTTCTTCATAGTCTGAAATTCTCCTTTTTTCCTTTCATAATAATGGCTAAGAACTAGTCCATTATTATGCGCATATCTTTATATTTGTTTAATATGCCCTATTAAAATACCACAACCAACGCTAAAAGTCTATTTAACAATCACCGATTTTGTCCAACATGTGTAATTAATACTTTCCCAACGGATTAGACTATATGCCTGATTTTTTGGAGTGTTCACGCTTTCGCTTCTGCAGTGTGGGGCTTGCGGAAACAAGCCCAAGTCTCTCCAACACATTCATCGTGGAAGGATTCAGCCTGACAAGGGCGAATCCTTCCTTTTCGTCGTGTGACGGGCATGCCATATATCTAAGGGGTGAAAGTCCCGAATAGGAACGTCGTTATAACTATATAGTGAAACTCAAGTCCAGTATCGTGAGGTATGGGATGAAAGAAGAGCGTAGCAAACAGACTGGGCAACGGAAAGAAACTTGATATAAGGCGATTGACCTGTGATGAGATAACTACACATATCAAAATCACGAACGACCGTAAAAGTCAGTCAGTAAATCAAGTGCCCAAGGCTGGAAAGATATGTGCCTTACCCCGTGAGGTCTTGGAGATTTGAAGAGATTCAAAGTCGGAAAAGGTTTACTCCAAGAAGTCAGCAGAAGCCATAGTACCCGAAAGGGGAAGGGCTGAATGAACAAACCTTTGTAAAGTACGAATGGGAGTGTCTATTTAATCCGTAAGGTGAGAAGTAGCAATCGTATATTGCGAAAGTATGCCGAAAACGACGATGATAGACAAACCAAAAGGAGGAAACACAAAACTATGAGATTGATTGAGGAAATCGCATCTAAAGACAACCTGAATCAGGCCTTTCTGCAGGTCATAGGAAACAAAGGTGCCTCAGGCATCGACAACATGACCTGTGATGAAGTGAAAGACTATCTGAAAGTCCATGGTCAAGACCTAATCAATCAAATCCTAAGTCGTGAGTATCAACCTCTTCCGGTAAGAAGAGTGGAGATACCGAAGCCGAATGGCGGAGTGAGAAAACTTGGCATTCCGACCGTTGTTGATAGAATTGTCCAACAGGCTGTCGTTCAAAAGCTGTCACCGATATTCGAGCCTACGTTCAGTGAATACTCATATGGATTCAGACCCGGAAGAAGATGCCAGGATGCGATAGACAGAACGCTTGAACTCATCAACCAAGGGTATGAATGGATAGTTGACTTGGACTTGGAGAAATTCTTCGACAATGTTCCCCAGGACAAGCTCATAAGAATCGTCGACAATGTGGCGAAAGACAGTGATGTCACCGCACTTGTCCATAAATTCCTGAGAGCAGGCGTCATGGTCAACGGGAATTTCGAAGAAACAAACCTAGGAACGCCGCAAGGTGGGAACCTTTCGCCTTTGCTGAGCAACATCTACCTGAATGAACTCGACAAGGAGCTGGAAAGGAGACATCTGCATTTTGCAAGATATGCGGACGACTGCGTTATCTTCGTCAAAACCGAATTCTCGGCTGAAAGAGTGATGAAGAACATTGTCACATTCATCGAGACGAAGCTGAAACTGAAGGTCAATGCCTCGAAAACCCATATCACAAGACCGAACAACCTCAGATACTTAGGCTTTTCGTTTTGGAAATCGGCGGATGGCTGGAAAGCAAAACCGCACGATGAAAGCTTCAGAAAGCTTTTCAGGAAACTGAAAATGCTTATGAAACGCTCCTGGAGCGTGGAAAACGACTATCGGATCGGAAAGATAAACCAAGTGCTGAGAGGCTGGATCAACTACTATCGCAAGTCTAGCATGAAAACCAAAATCGCTAGACTGGGAGAATGGCTGAGAAATGCAATGCGGGTTGTCATCTGGAAACAATGGAAGGTCTCCCGAAAGAGAATAGAAGCTCTGGTCCGACTGAAAATCGACAGAGAGGAAGCCAAAGGCCTGACCTTCTGCAGAAGAGGCTATCAGTTCATCTCTCATTCCTGTGTCGTCCAGAGAGCAATCTCAAATTCACGGCTGAAGAAAAGAGGGCTTTTGGACCCTCTTGAATACTACCTCAAAGAGGCAGCATAGATGTTTGTTCAAACCGCCGTATGCGGAAGACCGCACGTACGGTGGTGTGAGAGGGAGCGGAGAAGCTATCGCTTCTCACTCTCTACTCGATTGCCCTGACTTTCTTTGCACGTCTCAGCCTCGGCATGATCTCTCCATAGGTGTATTCCTCTAGAAGCCCTTTGTCTTCGAACCTGTTGAGCAGACGGTATGTCAGCAGCGATAACAAAAATTTTTAATTGCTTCATCGATTCTATTCATAAGTATTCATCTTCTTTTATAAGAACAATCCAAAATTTTCCTTCGCATTAAATATTCATCGCTTTGCAAATAAGATAAATCCATTTTAACTTTGGATTTAAAAGCGAAGAATTTCCCGTATGCTTCGGGTGATGGAAAATAATCGCATGTGGTGGCGCACACTATGCGATTATGATTTCCACCATTATTCTTGTCAAATCTCAATCTTAATTCGCGGAGAGCTAACTTCCGGAAGCCTCTTTCAAAGAAAATATAGTTTTCTCCGCCTTTCATGGCATGTGAGTCATAAGCAAGACAATCAGGCTCTTCATCAATAATCTTTTGAAGAAGTTCCTCTTCGTCATCATCTAAGGGCAAATCCTTGTCTGCTTTATCAATTAGTCTTTGCGCACCACATTGTCGGCCATCGATTATCTTCAATGGTGCTTGATTTGGAAGAGTTGGGTAGGCACTCGTTCCATCATCATAAGCCCAGAAACTCAAAATATCATTACTTGCCCCATGTTTTTTGATTTCAGCCCGTGCTGTTTTTAAGCTATTAGCCCAATACGATATTTTTTGATTTGGAAACAATTTTGAATATCTCCCGCTGCACATTCGCAAGTTCCCATTAAACAATACACTTGCCGTCTTTCCATAGAAATCCGATTTAAATTCTACACATCGAAAGAAGTCAAATTCATTGGTGATATAAATAGGAAGACTTTTGTGTTTGACAAAAGGCGTTCCATAAGCCTGACCTTTAAACTCACGAAACCAGTTCATTCCCCAATCTCCAAGATTATTTTTTTATTTCTTCTCTCAGCTTGTTTTCATTCTCTGCAATTTCATCAATTTGAGCATTCAAAGCTTTGATGTCTATCTTTTCTCTGGTGTCCTCCTTCTCAACATAGGCCGATACGGAAAGATTGTAATCGTTGTTCTTTACATCTTCATAGGAAGCCACCTTTACCATATACTGCTTGTCTTTTCTTTCCTGATAGGCATTCAAGATATTCATGATGTTATCATTAGAAAGTTTGTTATAGTTCGTTACCTTCTGATATTCCTTGGAGGCATCGATAAAAACGATATTGGTACCACTCTTCGGCTTCTTCATCACCATGATGCAGGTTGCGATGGTCGTTCCAAAGAAAAGGTTGTCAGGCAACTGGATGATGGCATCAATCTTGCTGCTCTGGTAATCCCCCAACTTCATCTCGGAAATTTTTGATAAAATAAGCGCCAACTTTTTGTTTCTTTTCTCGACAGTTGGGCCAAGTTTGTTTGAATTGACGTCAATGTCATCAAAAAGACCGGCAAAATCATTCTCCGACGATGTTCCCTTTGCGGATTCCTCAATGTGATTGAATACCTTCTCAAGGGTCTCATTGAGATTCTCGTCGTTCTCAGCTCTTGCTGTGACATTGCAGAACAATTCCGAAGGCAGAATGAAGAAGCCTTTCTCCTTCACCAAGTCTTTTCTGGCTGTCTCGGCATCCTGATTACTCATTTTCGAATAATCGAAGTCCGTGTTACCCGCCTCATGTTCGTTCTTGTTTATGTAATCTGCCAGGTTCTCGGAAACATACCGGTAGAACATAATCCCAAGGATATAGGATTTGAAATCCCAGCCATCCACGGCTCCTCTTAAATCATCGGCGATAGACCAAATAGAACGATGTAGCTCGTTCCGCTCGTTTTCGTTTACATTCATAAGAATTCTTCATCCTTTCTATTATTTGACAGTATCAATTTTTATTTTGTGCTTCTTGCAAAGTACAACTATCTTTCTTTTTGATTTGATGGTCGGCTCATGATGACTCATTTCCAATCGATTCACGGAAGCGAAAGAAACACCCAGCAGTTCTGCAAGCTCTGCTTGGGAAAGAATCAGTTTTTCTCTCAGTTCCTTGCTCACCTTTGAGTAATCCATCTGGTTTGTACTTCTTCGCACTAGAATTCCAATATTCGATTTCTTTTCAACTGATAACCATTTTATAACAATTAGATTTTTTATAAGAACAAATAGAGTAGATTCGACTTGAAATAGCGACGAAAAACAAACGAGGCCATAAAATCAGTCGTTCAAAAAGGTAAATGGACACATGCCTTTACTCTTTTTGCCATGAAAATGCAAATTCAGTCCATGCTTTTGAACGCTTTCAGCTAATGGCACGTTTAAATATTAGGGAGCCTAGGAAAGTTCTAGATTGTTATCCTAAAACGTGATTAGTCTCTTGACCTGATCAACGCATCAACGGCCTGGTTGCTGGGTTGTCTGTCTGATTAGGGGAGTGACTTCTGATAGACAAGCAACGGCAATCTACTTTTTCCTTTGTCTGTCAAGATGATCACAATGGGGATTGTCTCCAAGAAGCCCAAAAGAGCTATCCATGGACGAAGGCACTTTTTGTGCTTCTTTTTAGAAAACAGGGTATATTTTTATGTTTCTGACGGAATTTAAGTTTTCCGTTTGGGTTCAAAGTTTATGATTTGGGTACTGGTTTAGCTAAACAAGAAGAGTCCTCAGAGAATCAAAAGAAAATCTATCTCTTTCATTTGCATTGCTACAAGTGGCAATACGGATTTTGATTTGTTAATTTTAGGTAGAATTGGAAGTAGCGGGAAGCTAGAATGCTTATCGAAAAGGGCTTAGACGAGTCTATTAATGAAAAAACTGAAGATGCTATCAACGCCCACTTTATAGAAGTTTGTCCGTTTGTTGGGATGGTTGACCATGTCTTTGAAGTTTATAACGGGGTATTTCTTACGATGCAGGAAGACCTAAAAAGGAAGAGTGCCGAGAGTCAAATTGAATTGTTCGGAAACAAAAAACGTCAGCCTTACAGGCAGAAGGCTGATGACAAGAGTGATATTGTTTTTCTATTTCTGTACTCTAACTAAAATTTTTGCAAGTTCTTGCGCATTTTCTTTTTTGACTCTGAACTTTTATATCAAGTTCCATAGTAATTCAAAGAAAGACTCTTCTATGGAAATCTATATCAGGACTCTAAGACGGTACTTTGTATATTGTAGGTTAACAGCTTTACGCCTCATTTCGCCTCTTTCGTTGATAAAAGAGTGTTAGGGCTTGAATTGGAAATGAAACGGGGCAATTTTTGCATGGAATCTTCATCCGTATGACTTAATAATATTCTAGGACTTTTTTGCTTTTTAACGATCAGAGGCGACATGGTAGCCTTTATTTTCCTATGGAAAATTAAGATTGGAACGGAGAAACAACTATTTTTTTGATATTTCTTCCGATGACCATGGAACGAATCTGTCCTTTCATAGTTTCGGAAAAAAGGTACATTTTTTCAGATGAATTTTAATGAAATTTCAGAATGTTATAGACAAATTCCATTGTGATGTTATATATTGTTCTTGGTCAGCAAAAACCGTCTTTCTAAGACATAAGATTCAATCATTATGGTTTACTTGTAAATAAGGTTGATCATAATGGCGGTGTCTTAATCAAAAGAAGGAAAACATTTGCGGAAATGGAGGACCTTTTATGGTCTATGTTTTGAGCGACGAAGAAAAGTCGGATGTTTTAGAAGTGGCACAAACCCTTGGCTATGCCACAAAATGGGAAGATATTCACAATCCT
>ULPT01044675.1_pt1 | contig 23485 bp, 16 predicted proteins | sample 1953751 | NCBI WGS metagenome assembly ULPT01 (sample SAMEA4835636, study PRJEB28245) | human gut metagenome | biome: gut microbiome; material: fecal sample | place: Denmark | collected 2008 | reverse complement strand
TTTTTTTGCCAAAACCGGCCCTCGAACACCCAAAACGCTATCATTCCACAATATAGCGCAACTAATATTTTTTATGGGAATAACGGGAGCGATGGGAATAACGGGAACAACGGAAGTAATGGGAGTGTTATGGGGGCTGGGAGCTGCTCAGGCTGTTTCGAAAGCGCACTGTCGTGCGAAGCCCGGGCACAATTGCACTGGCTATATATACAATTGCATTGGCTGTATAATAATGTAGGAGATGCGGCGGACGTTGGCGAGCGAGTTTGAAGATATAATACAATTACATTGGTTATATAATAATGTAGGGTGTTTTGCCGTTAAATGAAAAAGGGGAATTTTGGCATTAAATAAAAGATGCGTAATTTTGTCCCCAGATTTGACAGATATGCTGAACCGAGACAAAAATCCCAATGGTGCCGTCGGTGCCTACACATATAATATAAGTATATGGCGATCCGTGCCTACTTCGACACTGCGTCGTGTATTGGCTTTGATGGTGCTGTGTGCCATGGTTTTATGCGCATTCGGACGTGATGGCGACCAGTCGTATAGTTTTCTCAATATCACCTCGTCCTCGAAGATTTACGGTCTTGGCGGAATGAATATATCGCTGGTAGACGATGACATCACGACCACCGACCAGAATCCCGCCCTGCTCGGGCAGGAGATGAGCGGCCAATTGGCGCTTAATTACATGCGATACATCGGAGGTTCCAATTTTGCCGGGCTGCGCTACGGCCAAAAGGTGGGAGCTCACGGCACTTGGGGCGCTGCGATACAGTACAACGGCTATGGCTCTATAAAAGAGACTGATGAATCGGGCAATATCTCCGGGACGTTCTCGGCACAGGATGTGAGCTTCAGCGGCCAGTACTCGTATGACATTACCGACCGGCTGCGTGGCGGCATCAACATCAAGTTTCTGTACAGCGCCTACGCCGGATACACGGCTATGGCACTTGCCACAGATCTGGGCATCAACTATTACAACGATGAGAAAGACTTGTCGCTGTCTTTTGTTGCGGCCAATCTCGGCGGCCAAATCAAGAAATTCGACAATAGTTACGACCGCCTGCCCATAGACTTGCGCTTGGGGTGGTCGCAGACTTTCGGCTCGCTGCCCATACGTTTTTCGGTGACAGCCTGGAACTTGACCAAATGGCATATGCCGTATTACGAGAGCGGCGACGGCACCGATACGGGTGATTTCAAGCGCAAGGACAGCTTTGGCAGCAACCTTTTCAGACACCTTGTTTTCGGGGCCGATCTTGTGTCCAGTCCCAACTGGTACTTGGGCATAGGATACAATTACAAGACGCGCACGGACATGAGCACGTATTCGCGCAGCTTTGTCTCCGGTTTTTCGATTGCGGGCGGCATCCGCGTCAAGGCCTTCGGAGTGGGCATCGCCTTTGCGCAGCCGCACACGGGTGCCACCACCCTGATGCTTAACCTCTCGTGCAATCTGCGCGATCTGCTTTAAGGGGCGTGCACGAGCGACAATGAGGGTTTTCGGGGGCACAGCGCCCCACCCCTGTCCGACCGAGGTCTTAAGGTTCCAAGGTCCTTAAAATCGCCAAGGTCCTTAAAGTCACTAAGGTCACTAAGGTCACCAAGGGTACTAAAAAAAACAGACTACCGGCCCCGACCTCGGGGCACAACATCAATATGCAATGAACTTCACAGATAAAGAGATACGCCACAGACCTATAATCGTCGCCATCGACGGGTATTCGTCTTCGGGCAAGAGCACCATGGCCAAGGCGCTTGCCTCAGCCATGGGTTATCGTTACGTCGATTCGGGCGCGATGTACCGCTCGGTGGCGTTATACGCCCTCGACCACGGTATGATTGACGCCGAGGGGCACATTGATTGCCCCGCTTTGGAGCAGGCGTTGCCGCACATAGACATCGACTTTGCGGTGCAGGCCGACGGCAGTCAGCATACAATGCTCAACGGCATCGATGTCGAGGGAGAAATACGCAACCTGCGCGTGTCCAATGCCGTTTCGGCCGTTTCGGCCATTCCGAGCGTACGCACACGTTTGACGGCTATGCAGCAAGCTATGGGACAGCGCCGCGGCATAGTTATGGACGGCCGCGACATAGGCACCACGGTATTTCCGGACGCCGAGCTCAAGGTCTTCGTCAACGCCCCTGCCGAGACGCGCGCGATGCGTCGCTACCTCGAGTTGCAGCAAAAGGGCGACACTACCGACACCTACGAGGCCGTACTGGAGAACGTGCGCAGCCGCGACCATCAGGACGAGACGCGAGCCGTCAGCCCGCTGCGGCGTGCCGATGATGCCATCGACCTGGACAACAGCAATATGACGCCTCAGCAGCAATTGGAGCGCCTCAAGGAACTGGTACACCGGGTTTTGGAGCGATGATGCCGCAAATCGAGATAGATGCCAGCTCGGGGTTTTGCTTCGGGGTGGTCAACGCCATTGCCAAGGCCGAAGAAGAATTGAAGCGTCAGCCGACGTGCCGGCTATACTGCCTGGGCGACATCGTGCACAACAGCATGGAAGTCGAGCGCCTGCGCCGTGCCGGGATGCAGACAATCACGCACGACGAGTTGTCTCGGCTGCACGATGTGCGCGTCCTTTTGCGTGCCCACGGCGAGCCTCCCGCCACCTATGCCACTGCCGCCCGGCGTGGCATCACGCTCATCGATGCCACCTGTCCCGTGGTATTGCGGCTGCAGCAGCGCATCAAGCACGATTACGATGAGGCGCAGCGTCAGGGCAAGGCATTGCAGATAGTCATCTATGGCGGCCGAGGCCATGCCGAAGTCAACGGGTTGGTGGGACAGACCAACGGCACGGCCATAGTCATTGAGGACCTCGGCGGGCTGGACGCCCTTGATTTCGGCACCGATATAGCGCTATACAGCCAAACCACCAAGTCCTTAGAGGGGTTCACCGCTATCATCAGCGAGATACGCCGACGTATGCATGAGGGTGCGCGCTTCACTTACGCCGACACCATCTGTCGGCAAGTGGCACACCGCGGCGAGCACCTGCGCGACTTTGCACGCGCCCACGACGTCGTCATATTTGTGGCCGGGGCCAAGAGCAGCAACGGCCGCGTGCTCTACGGGCACTGCCGAGAGGCAAACGAACGCAGCTACCTGGTGGCCGAGAGCGCCGATGTGCGTCCCGAGATGACCGCCGGCGCCGCCTCCATAGGCATCTGCGGTGCCACCTCCACCCCTCGATGGCTCATGGAGGACATTGCACGCGACATCCGCGAATACTATGCCAATACCGTCTCGAAGCAATGAACGACTTCGTAGCCATCGATGTAGAAACCGCCAACCGTGAGCCGTCAAGCATCTGCGCCATAGGGGCTGTCAAGGTGCGCGACGGCATCATCGTCGACAGCATCTACACCCTGATATACCCCGAGCCGGAATACTACTCGCGTTTTTGCACCGCCGTACACGGCATCACCATGGCCGACACGCAGGACGCTCCCAATTTTGCCACCGCGTGGCGGCGCATATACGCATGGACCGAGGGTCTGCCACTGGTGGCGCACAACGCCGCCTTCGACCACAAGTGTATCGATGCCGCCTGCCGCGTGTATCGGCTCGAGCCGCCGGCGCAGGAATTCCTGTGCACGCTTAAAGCCGCACGCCTAGCCATACCCAAGGCATTGTGTCCGTCCAAGACGCTGCCCTGCGTGTGCAGCTATCTAGGCATTCCGTTTGAGCACCACCACAACGCCATGGCCGATGCGCGAGGCTGCGCACAACTGGCTATGGTTCTATTATGAGGCACCGCCACCGCCTCTTCCACCAAAGACACATCACACTATGACACCGCACACATTAAATATACCGAATATATTCCATACAGCGCCCACGCCGCGCATCAAACGCCGTGCGCACCTGCGCCATACAGCAGCATCGGCTATTGCAGCCATGGCCATAGCCTTGACCCTCGGCGCATGCTCCGACAACAGCCGCACCACTCCCACCCGGGAGAACATTATGCCCATCGAGAGAGCCGCCCTGCGCGATGCACGGCACGCCATGAGCGCCCGAGATGTCCGCGAGCGCGAAAGCATACTCATCGACATCCGCGCCAAGGAATACGCCCTGCGCAGTCGTGGATACACCCACAGCGCCGACATATACATCAATGCCGTGCGTGCCGCCCTCGACACGGCCGCCCTCGATGCCGAGTAGCCGCAACACCCAACGAGGACATAACGTCCGATACGACACTACCCCAAAACGGAGTGTGACGCATCCAATACGAGGTATGCCTCCACCCCCAAAAACTGTTAAGGGCAAATATATAAGGACGACGGTCGGCAATGACCCTCGTCCTTATGTATGGCTGTACGGTGAAAGAGCATTCTATTGCAATAGATTCATATTGCTCTGACGGCTCTAATTAAAGCGAATGGCGATGGATGGCGAGTTCGTCCGTCACCGACCGGCCGTTGACTGTCCCGACTATCGGAATATATGCCCAATCCGCTTTATATTCGCCCAATTCGGAGGCGTCTGTCACGGGATCGAACACAAATTTCAGGGTCTTGCCGTCCGTCAGTGTCGCGGTCCATTTGCCGTTTCGGCTCACCCATTTGGTGTCGTCCACTCTTACACCATTGCTGTCGCCTATGCGCGGAATAACGCCGAAGGATAAGGTTGAGGAATTAACGGGTTCGATGGTCAATTCGCCGCCCTTGAGATTTGCATAAATGTAATAACTCTTGGGAATACACGATGGATCGGGTGTATAATACTCCAGACGTAAATCTTCGGGCGATGTATTCGCTTTTTCGAGAAGTAACAGCGGCGTTTTCTCTTCGGAATCCTTGCAACCGGCGATGGTCACGGCCAATAGCGTCAGCATCAAGACACTCAAGTACTTTTTCGCGTTCATAGCTTCATTCGTGTTTTTTGATGATGTTGGTTTTTAGGGGTTATGAGTTGTTATGAGTTTTTCTCACCGTATCTTCCCTTATAATCCGCATGGCCGTAAAACATTGCATCCCCTCCGCAAAAAAAAATTTCGCTGAACGTATTATCAAAAAGGCGGGCGCGTTTTCTGAGAATACGGGCGCAATTTCTCAAAAAAATTTATTAACTTCGCAGACACCAAAGACGGCTATACGAGTGCGTTCGGTGTCAGCCGTGCGCGCCCGTAAGATTAAGCCGTATGTACGCTTTGTACCCCAACTCACGGATTTCAGGGAATGAACGAGGACGCACTTAGCCAATTATATCTCAAAGACACTGCATTCCAAGAACTTATGCAGTGCCGGATATTCAACGTCCTGCTTGTCGCCTCGCCTTATGACGCCTTCATGATGGAGGAAGACGGGCGCGTGGAGGAACAGTTATACTTCGAGTATGTGGCGCTGAACCTGTCGTCTCCGCCTCGCGTGACTCGTGTGTCCGATTTCGAGGCGGCCCTTGCCGAGCTGCACAACAAGCACTACGATTTGGTTGTGGCCATGCCCGGAGTGGATATCAGCACCTTTTTTGAGGGAGCGCGCGGCCTCAAGCGCAGTTTCCCGGATACGCCGATAGTGATACTTACGCCTTTCTCGCGCGAGGTGTCGCGGCGTCTCGAGCACGAGGACATGTCCGGCATCGACTACGTATTTTCGTGGCTTGGCAATATGGACTTGCTGTTAGCTATCATCAAGTTGCTGGAAGACAAGATGAACGCCGAGCACGACATCAACGACGTGGGCGTGCAAATGATACTGCTGGTTGAGGACTCGATACGATTTTACTCGTCGGTGCTGCCGCATATCTACAAATTTCTGCTGAAACAGTCCATGGCCTTTGCCACCGAGGCGCTCAACGAGCACGAGCAGATGCTGCGTATGCGCGGGCGCCCCAAGGTGATGCTTGCTCGCGACTACGAGGAGGCCGTGGCCTTGTACGAGAAATACGGCGGCCATACGCTGGGCATCATCAGCGACGTATCCTTCCGCCGCAACGGCGCCAAGGACAGCCTTGCCGGAATACATCTGTCGCAATGGCTGCGCAAGTGCGACCCTCACCTGCCCATCATCATCGAATCTTCCGAGAGCTCCAACGCCGCCGAGGCCGAGGCCCTGGGTGCTGTGTTCATCGACAAAAACTCCAAGAAACTGCCTGTGGACCTGGGCGATGCCATCATGGGCAACTTCGGCTTCGGCGATTTTGTCATCAAGGACCCCGACACGGGCAAGGAAATCATGCGCTTGTCCACACTCAAGGACCTGCAGAAGCACGTCTTCGAAATTCCGGCCAAGTCGCTATACTACCATGCCTCATCCAACGATATTTCGCGGTGGCTGTACTCGCGTGCGATGTTTCCCATAGCCGAAGTGATGAAGATGCACCGCTTTTGCAGCCTCGACGAAGCCGATGCGGTGCGGCAGCTCATCTTCGACCTCATAGTCAAGTACCGCAAGATGAAGAACCGCGGCGTAGTCGCCGTATTCCAGAAAGACCGCTTTGACCATTACTCCAACTTTGCACGCATAGGCCAGGGGTCGCTCGGGGGCAAAGGCCGCGGCCTGGCCTTCGTGGACTCCATCATCAAGAAAAATCCCGTGTGCGACCACTTTGGCGGAGTGTCCATAAGCATACCGCGTTCAGTGGTGCTGTGTACGGACATCTTTGACGAATTCATGGCCGAGAACAACCTCTACCAACTGGCACTGAGCAACGCCTCCGACCGCGAAATACTCGAGGCCTTTCTGGAAGCCAAGCTCCCGGTGCGGCTCATCGAGGACTTCTTCGCCCTCTTCGAGGTGGTAGATCGTCCGCTGGCGGTGCGCAGCTCGTCACTGCTCGAGGACTCACATTATCAGCCGTTTGCGGGCATATACGCCACTTATATGATTCCGCACGTCAAAGACCCATATCGGATGCTCAAGCTGCTTTCCGATGCCATCAAAGGCGTGTACGCCTCGGTGTTTTATGCCGATTCTAAAGCATACATGAACGCCACGCGCAACGTCATCGACCAAGAAAAGATGGCAATCATCATACAGGAAGTCGTGGGCGAGAATCACGGCTACCTGTACTTTCCGTCCTTTGCGGGCGTCGGGCGGTCTCTCAACTACTACCCCACGGGGGACGAGCAAGCCGAGGACGGCGTAGCGCAAGTGGCTGTAGGTCTGGGCAAATACATTGTCGACGGGGGCGCATCGCTGCGCTTCTCGCCGCGCCATCCGGACAAGGTGTTGCAGACGTCCACCATCGAGCTGGCCTTGCGCGACACCCAGCGCTATTTCTACGCTCTGGGCAACGACATCTCCTCGGGCTTCGACGTAGACGACAGCTTCAACCTGGTACGGCGCAACATCAGCGATTACGCCGGCGACAGCGCCCTGGACCTGATGGTGTCCACCTATGATGCCGACAACGACATGCTCATAGACAACAACCTCGGGCACGGACGCCGCGTGGTAACTTTTGCCAACATCTTGCGCGACAAGGCATTCCCGCTGGCTCCGGCCGTAGACTTCATGCTCACCCAAGGCCAGCAGGCCATGGGACGCCCCGTCGAAATCGAATTTGCCGGCGTCATCAACGACAGCAACGCCCGTCGCGCCGGTGCCGACAAGGGACACATCTACTGGCTGCAGATACGCCCCATCATAGACCGCAAAGATATGGTGGAAGACACGGTACTCAACGCTTCCGACGACCGCGTGATACTGCGCAGCAACACCGCTCTGGGACACGGAGCCATAGACGCCATAGACACCGTGGTGTACGTACGCCCATCGGACTTTGACAGCGCTGCCACGCGCGACATCGCCGCCGAAATCGCACACATCAACGCCGAATTTGTCCGCCAAGACCGCAACTACATACTCATAGGCCCGGGGCGCTGGGGCACTTCCGATCCGGCACTGGGCATACCCGTCAAGTGGCCCGAGATTTCGGCCGCACGCCTCATAGCCGAGGCTTCTTTGGGCGACTACCGCATAGAGCCCAGCCAGGGCACGCATTTTTTCCAAAACCTCACGTCCTTTGGCGTGGGATATTTCACCGTCAACCCCTACAGCGGCGACGGCATCTACGACACGGATTACCTGGATGCACAACCCGCCGAATACGAGAGCGCACATGTGCGCGTGGTGCGCCTGAGCGCGCCCATGCCCATAGGCATTGACGGACGGCGCGGTATCGGAGTGGTACTCAAGCCAACTGACACACAAGACAATACGACTATCCCCAACATATAAACACCACGACAACAACACGATATGCCATTCTTTGACAAAATACGTCAGGCCCTCGGGTTCAGCGACGGCGAAGACGACATCGATGATGCCATCATCCGAGATGACGCACCGTCAAACAAGTACCGACACCTTCGGGAAAATGCCGATACGGCACAAGCCACACGCGAGACCATACGCGAGACCGACAGCCCCGAACCGGCAGCGGCGCCACCGCGGGACACAGACGATGCCGACAAAGCCGCCGTCATCTTTGACCGCGTGATTGAAGTCTTCAATCAGTCACTTCCGGACTTTCTAAAGCAGTCCGTAGACCCAGAGGCCCAGCGCAAGTACCTCTATAAGAGCCTTGATGACGGCCTCAAGGCTTATATAGCCTCGCTCAAAGACGAGGCCGCACGAGAGGCCGAAGCCCGATGGCGCAAAGACAACGACGCCTTGCAGACCTCCGTGAAAAACCTCGAACAACGCGCTCGCGAAATCGAAGATAAGCGCTCCGAGATTTCTCAGAAACAGATGAGCAGCGACCGCCAACGCCGCGCCCTGAGCGAACGCGTCCACGACCTCGAAAGCACCGTGGCACGCCTCGAAGCCGAAAAAGAACAATTCGAACTCGAGCGCCAATCCATGGTCAACAAATTGAAAGTCGCCGCCGTATACGAAAAAGAGAATGCCGAGCTGCATGAGCAAATCGGCCAAATGGCAGCCGAGCGCGGCAATACCTCGTCAGAAGCCGCCGACACCGCAGCCATCGAAGCCCTCAACGCCCAAGTCGCCGAGGCACGGCAGCAGGCCGAGGAAGCACGGCAGCAGGCCGAAGAATTGCGCGGACGCGTGAAACAATTACAGAACCAAGTGCAAGCCGAGCAAGGCAATAACGCCAAAGCCCAAAACACCATCAAAGAGTTGCAACGCCAAATCGAGGAAGAAGACCCCCTGAACGACCCCGAAATCCAACGTCAGCTCAAAGAGATACAAGACCGCCTCGAGCAGTACGAACAGCAAAAGAAACGCAACGAGAAAACCATAGCCTCGCTCAAGAGCCAACTCGAAGACGAACGCCGCAAAAACGCCGAGCCTAAAGCCACAGCCATGCCCGAGGACACATACCGGCCTATAGACGAACAAACACTAAAGAACACGTCGCCGCGACCGTCGGCTTCCAATATTCCCAAGTCAGCCAAGCCGCAAGACGCTCCCTCCATCGATGACATCCTCGGCGATACCGACTGGGTTGTGCGCCAAGACAATACGGGCAAGAACCAACGGCGCAATGCCGAGCGCAACAAGCCCAAAGTCGACAACGACCCCCAAATGAAGCTATTCTAAGAACAGAGGAGACCCTAAAGTCCCTAAGGTCTCTAAAGACCCTAAGGTTATACATATCATCATTTATAAGGGTTTCACCCTAAGGTCTCTAAAGACCCTAAGGTTCTTAAAAAAATCCTCAACGAATAATTCCACCTTATTATGAAAATATACGCAGCACTTATAACACTGGCTGTCACCGCCATAGCAACGACAGCGGCATACGCCGCGCCCGTATCGGCCAATGCTGATGTGGCCGGCCTCGAGCCATACATCTACCCGGCCAACCGCGCCGCCACGCCCTCCAATTTCACCTACATGCCTGACGGCGAGTCATATTGCGTACTCAGCGACGACGGCCGCACCATAGACGCATACAGCATCCGCACCGGCCAAAAAACCTCGACGCTGCTCGATATGACGCATACACGCGAAACCACAATCCCGGACATTGACGGCTTCAAACTCAGCGACGACGGCTCCAAGATATTGGTATGGCGCGACTGCCACAAAGTCTACCGCCGCAGCTTTGACGCCACATATTACGTCTACGAAGTACGCACACGACTGCTCAAGCCGCTGAGCACGGCGCACGCCAAGGTGCGCACAGCCTCGTTCTCGCCCAACGGCCGCATGGTAGCCTTTGTGAGCGAAAACAACATCTATATCAAGAAATTAGATTACGGCTCGGAAGTAGCCGTCACCGAGGACGGCGCCATCAATAAGATTATAAACGGCGCACCCGACTGGGTGTACGAGGAGGAATTCGACACCTCCAATTCGCTGGCGTGGTCGCCGGATGACAACGTCTTGTGCTACATCCGCTACGACGAAAGCGCCGTGCCGATGTACAGCCTGCCGCAGTATCAGGGCGCATGTGCCGCCAAAGACCAATACGCACTCTACCCCGGGTTGATGAGCTACAAATACCCCGTGGCAGGCCGGCCCAATTCGCGCGTGAGCATCCACAGCTACCAGATAGACGAGCGCAAAACCAAGGACTTACCCCTACCCGATGCCGACATCGAGTACATCCCGCGCATACGCTTTGCTCCCACGGGAACGCTGATGGCCGTGGCCCTGAACCGCAACCAAAGCAAGATGACACTTTACGCCGTCAATCCCCTGAGCACGGTGGCACGCAACGTCTACACCGAAGAATCGCAGGCATGGATAGCGCCCGATACATACCAAAATATTGCCTATCAAGCCGATGGCATGGTCATCATGAGCGCCCGTAACGGCGACCGTATGCAGCTCTACAAATATTCGTATGCCGGAGCGCTGATATCGCGACTTGTCTCCACGGATTATGACATCACCAAATACTACGGGGCAGATGCCGCCGGCAACCACTACTTTCAGGCAGCAACGCCCACGCCCATAGATCGCAGCGTGCTGCGCCGCGATGCCAAGGGTGCCGTAACACGTGTGGCCGTGCCGGGCAGCACCGCCGACGGAAGCGGCACCGCCGATGCAGACATGTCGCCCGGATGCCGATATGCGATGTACAGCTTCTCGGACAAAGACACCGCACCGCTGTACACCATGTGCACCGCCGCAGGCAAGACACTGCGCACTCTTCTGGACAACAGCGAGTATCGTGCCACCTACGCCGATATGGGCGTCACCAAGGAATGGATACAGGTGCCCGCCAACGGAAATACGCTCAACGGATACATCGTGCGGCCGTCTACACTCGAGCCCTCGCGCCGCTATCCGGTGGTAATGTACCAGTACTCGGGGCCCGGATCGCAATTGGTGCTCAACCGTTGGGAAATGGACTGGATGTACTACTTTGCACAAAAAGGCATCATCACCGTATGCGTCGACGGACGCGGCACGGCTGCTCGCGGCAACAAGTTTATGCACTGCGTATACCGCAACCTCGGACACTACGAAACCATCGATCAGGTGGCCGCCGCTCGCCATATAGCCGCCATGCCGTGGGCCGACCCCGAGCGCATGGCTATATACGGATGGAGCTACGGCGGATTTGAAGCGCTGATGGCTGCAAGCGCACAAGATGCGCCCTACGCCGCCTGCATCGCCATAGCCCCGGTCACCGACTGGCGATACTACGACACGATATACGGCGAACGCTTCATGCAGACCCCACAGCAAAACGACGAGGGATACAATGCCGGCTCGCCCGTCAATAAAGCCGCCAACCTCAAGTGTCCGCTGCTGATAATGTGCGGCACCGCTGACGACAACGTCCATCCGGCCAACACCTACGAGTATGTCTCGCGACTCCAGAGCCACGGCATATTGTGCGACATGATGGTTTTCCCCAACATGAACCACAGCATCAACGGATGCAACAGCCGCGCCGTCGTCTTCGCCAACATGTTGCGCTTCCTCCAACGCCAATTCAAGTAAAACCTTCCCGAAGGACAAATACCGAAAAGAAAGGAGGAAAATAGTCACTAAGGTCCTTAAGGTCCTTAAGGTCCTTAAGGTCCTTAAAGTCGCTAAAGTCGTCCATGCCCATTCCACATTCGACATTCCACATTCCACATTATCTCTGCATCACCGGGCCGACAGCCTGCGGCAAGACACGCCGCGCCGTGGCACTTGCACGGCATCTCGACGCCGAAATCATCAGCGCCGATTCGCGACAGGTGTACCGCAATATGGACATCGGCACGGGCAAAGACCTTGACGAATACGGCGATACGCCATATCACCTGATAGACATCGCCGATGCCGGCGAAAAATACAATCTCTACCGCTATCTGCAAGACTATGATGCGGCCTACGCCGACATACGGCGTCGCGGCCGCAATGCCATACTATGCGGAGGCACGGGAATGTACCTCGAGGCGGTACTCAGCGGCCTGCGGCTGCCCGAAGTACCCGTCAATGCGGCTCTGCGCGACAGCCTGAGCGGCTGCACCCTGTCCCAACTGACCGAGCGGCTGGCATCGATGAAAACCATGCACAACACCACCGACGTAGACACCGTGGCACGCGCCATACGCGCCATCGAAATCGAGACCTATTACCTCGAACACCCCGAAGCGGCACAGGCCGCGCGTGTCGATGCCTCCCGACGCCCCGAGGCGCTGATAATCCTGATGGACATCGACCGCGAAAGCCGCCGTCGCCGCATCTCCGAGCGACTGCGCACGCGCCTGGACGACGGCATGGTCGAAGAAGTGCGCGCCCTGCTGGACCGAGGCGTCGACCCGGAGACGCTGCTGGCTTACGGTCTCGAATATCGATACGTAACGCTATACATCACCGGACAAATGAAGTATGCCGAGATGGTGCAATCGCTTGAGACGGCCATACACCAATTTGCCAAGCGCCAAATGACGTGGTTCCGAGGCATGGAGCGCCGCGGCTTCACCCTCCATCCCATACCATGGGACATCCCCGATGAAGACTTCATCGCCCGCGTCGAAGCCCTGCTACAAGAGTTCCCGCAACCCTAAAGTCCCTAAAGTCCCTAAGGACCCTAAAGACCTTAAAGTCCCTAAGGACCCTAAGGCCCCTAAAAAAGATAAGATTATGCGACACAAGCAGCTTTTCAAGACCTATGTATGGCTTGTCGAGACGGTATACCGCTTCGGACCGCTGACTTTTGACGAAATACGCGACCGCTGGGAATACTCGTCCCTATACGAAGGAATTTCGATGGCTCGCACGTCCTTCAATCGCCACCGCGATGAAATCGAAGACATCTTCGGCATCCGCATCGTCTGCGACCGCTCGAACAGCTGCCGCTACAGCATCGCCGACCTTAGAGTCCCGGACCGAAATTCGGTCCTGAGTTGGATGGCTAACACTCTGTCTCTGAATAATATCATTGCCGAAAACCGAGCGGTACACGACCGCATACTTCTCGAACCGGTGCCTTCGGAGGGCGAAACTCTGCGATGTGCCATCGAGGCGATGAAGACTTCGCGTATGATTGGCATCGAATACCACAAATACCAGTCGGAAGAAATCTTGCATTACGAAGTCGAGCCGTATTGTGTCAAGTTGTACAACCGCCGGTGGTATGTACTTGTGCGCTTTCCGCTCAAAGACGACTTCCGCATACTATCTTTTGACCGCATTTGCCGGCTCGAAGTTTTGCCTAAAACTTTTGTTATGCCCGAAGATTTTAGCGCCTCGGAGTTTTTCAAGGACTTCTACGGCATATATTACGACCCGGCCATTCCGATGGAACACGTGACCATACGCGCTTATGGCAAAGAGCGTTACTACGTGCGCGACCTGCCCATACATCCGACGCAGACCATCGTTGGCAGCGGCGACGACTATACCGACTACGAAATACGGCTGCGCCCCACTACCGATTTCAAGGCCTACCTGCTTTCGCAGGGCGAATGGCTGCATGTACTTGCGCCGCAGACACTTGCCGAGGACATCGAGGCCCGACACCGCGCCGCCGTTCACCGAAGGCCTGACTGACACGCGACACTCTTGTCCATAGTTTTTGTCGCCGATATGGTGCATCACACGCCATTAGTCGTATTTTTTCCCCTGTTTTTTTTGATTGTACCACGTTTTGGGTCAATGTCACGGTAATTTTGTACCGTCAAACAAAAGAAACAACAATACGTCATGGAAAAAAAGAAACTCTATTACATGGACTGCCACGTGGCCGGACGCATGTATCACGATGCCGACGAAGTGTGGGACAAACTGAAAATCGGGACAAAACTTCATCTGGTACGCGAAGCAGACAACCGCTACGACCCCGAAGCCATCGCTATCGTCTATCGCGACGAAAGACCGCAAGAGGACATGGAATATCTTGGACATCACGACAATCCACTGATGTATCAGGAACGTCTTGAGAACAATGACGACTGTGAAGAATACCTGATAGGCTACGTGCCGCGCTGCCACAACACGCAATTGTCCGGCTTCTTCGATATGGGCTGGGGCGATATTTTCGAATGTCGCATCTGCAAGATAGACCCCGAGGCCCATCCCGAGCAGCAGCTCCGCGTCACCATCAAAATCAAGCGCAATCCCCGCGCCGACAGATAAACAGATAAGAAGCTCTATCAAAATCTAAGACCCTTAAAACATAGACAGGGCGGACGCCGTGGAAAAAGCGTCCGCCCTGTCTGTATCTTAGGGTATGGTCATTGCGGCTGTGGGGACTTTAAGGACCTTAGGGACCTTAAGGAAGAATGACGCGCCGGGCTAAAGCCCTCGGATAAAAGAATGCGCAGTCCACATTCGACAGTCCACAGTCCGCAGTGTGCAGTCCGCAGTCGACAGTCCGCAGTCCAATTCCACAGTCGACATTATTTGGCGGCGGTGATTTTCAGGGTTGAGCCGGCGCTGTGGGCGGTCAGGTCGGGAGCTTGGTCGCAGGTGACGACGGCTACGCCGGAGGTGTAAGTGCCGGCGACGGTGGCATAGAGCTTGTACTCGTAGACGTACACACCTTTGGGCATATAATATATGTAGAAATTGGTGCGATCCGGGCGGCTTTCGCGGTAGGCGCCCAGCGAGTTGTTCCACACGTATTGCGACACTTGCTCTTGCGGGATGAGGCCGGCAGGACGCTCGTCGGCTACGGTGATGCAGCTGTAAGGTCGGTCGGCCTTGATGGTGAGACGTACGGTGACTGTCGAACCAACGGGGACTTCGGTGTCGTCTCGAATGGCGTATGTCTTGCCGTCGGGGGCGGTGACGGTGAGCATCTTGTCTATGGAAATTTCGCCGTCGGTGAATGCGTTAATCTTGGAAGCCTCAGCGGTGTATACATCGGTGACGGCGCCGTATGCCGGAACATTCGAGCGCTTGTCCAGCTTCAGTGTCCCGGCGCCGGTGTCGGTGATGGCGGTGTCGATTATGCCTTTGCGTCCGTCCATATCGGATATGGCTACGGGCCGTCCGCCGAAGGTGGCGTATGGTGCTACGGGGTCGGAGGCCCATGAAGTGCCGCTATTGATGAAGGCGTCCACAGTGTATGCCGTGATGGCGCTGTTGCCCCAATCGGTGCCTTGGCGGCGTACAATCAGGTATTCGCGTATGGCATCGGTCTGTGCGGACTGCCCGGTGACGGCGCCGTAGGCTTCGAGGAGATTGCCGTAGGTGAGCAGGTCGCGGACATTACGGAATTCCATGCCTTTGCCGGGGCGATGTGTGCCGAATTGGTCAAGCGAGCCGATGATGGTACGGGCCATGGCGCGGTTGCCGTTGTAATGGAGCACCAGTGCGGCTACGGCCTTGTTGTGTACCGAGAATTTCTTCCAATTTTTGATGATATGCTGTACGGTTTTGTCGATGACCTGACGGCCGTTGAGGCTCGGCGCGGGAGTGTCCCACGCGGGGCGCAGTGCGGCGTAGGTGTAGTCCGGCGCCTCGACACGTTCGTCCGCATAGCGGAGCGCTTCGGTGCACAGGGCATCAATGTCTGCGGTGTCGTACCCGGCCATACGCAGTGTGGCTATGCGGTCCAGGACGAAGAGCGTGGCCCAGAGTGACGATTCGCTGCACCATTTGCCCCAAGATAGTCCGCCGTCATGGCGTTGGAGGTCGGCGAGGACCTTGACGGCTTGGCGGCGTATATCGCGTGCCTGCTTGACGTCCACGGGGATGTCCAGCTCGGGATGAGCCTTGTGCAGGCTCAGGGCGATGACGGTGCCGAAATAGGCGTTGGCGGCGCAAATGGCCGTGGATGAAGGCATTTCGGTGATGGAAGGCAATGCTTCGACGACGCTCCACATGGGATTGGCGGTGAAGTGTAGCGAGCGTACCGCATCGCTGCCTTCGATGGCCGGGAGCTCGAGCGATAGGATGCTGTCGGCGGCACCGAGATAGAAGTTGCGACTGTCCGTGACGCGTGCACTCGATGCCAGCAGCGGTATGGCGTATTGCTCGCCGTCGCCCGAGACGTCATTGGCGGCGCGTACACGGAAGCCTAAGCTGTCGGCTTCGGCGAGCGTCAGACGCGGAGATATTTCCATAGAGATGATGCCCGAGGCTCCGGCGGCCAAATCGAGGTCGAATTTCCGTGAATCCAATACCGAGTCGGTTTTGACGTCAAAGACTTCGGCCACGGCGGAGATGCACGCAGGGGCTTCGGTGTTGTTGGTGATATTGGAGAGGAATTCGGCGCGGTCGCCGCGACGGATGAATTGCGGAACGACAGCCTTGACTATCAGCGGCTTGATGGAGGTGACAGTCTGCTTTATCGAGGCGGTGCGCATGTCCGTGGTCCATGCCGTGGCCGTGAAATGCCATGTCGAGGGCGTGGCCGGGATGTCCACCTTCACATCGGCGTATCCATCGCGGTCTGTCGTCAGGGTCGGCAGCCACAGGGCATTCAAGACGTCGTCCTTACGGAACTCGACTTGCGACAAGACGCTTTCACGCGGAGTCTCGGCCGCGCGGCTGTCTATTCCGTATGCAACTACAACTTGATCAAGAAGAGCGGGAGCTTCCGCAGCATTCGCCATTTGGACACCGGCCATATCTTCGGCCAACTCGTAGCACTCTTCTTCTTCCAAACTATTCTCTCTCTTGCTTGCCTTGTACATTCTGTTGCCTACGCCACGGGGAATAAAGCGAGGTGTGTCATATACCCATATCGGCAAATCGAGGGTGAGAACGTCCGATAATTCGGGGTAGATGGAGGTGCTAAATCCGCTCACACGATAATACGGCCAATCGATGTCCAGGTCGCGTCTGTATCCGTAGTCGGCCAAAGCCGGGCGCAGGGTGTTCATCGAATAGAATGTCAGGATACGCGTATCGTACATATTCAGGGCCAGGGCGGCGGGCACACCGCGGCCGTCGGCATCAACGGTGCGCAGTCGCCATTGCTCATGGGCTCCGGCTGTAACTTTGTCGCGGAAGGTCTCGGTGATGATGCGCATCTTCGGCTTCTCGGGCTTGGCGCCCAAAGTCACTGTTTCTTGGCAGTTTTTCCCATCGCGTATGCCTACGATGTACACCACTCCCGAAGCATCATCGCCGAGAATGTTGTAGAGGTTGACGCGGTGCCATCCTCCCTTGAATTGGCGGATGACGGGCGTGCCTTTTTCGGCGGCAAAAAATACGTGGATGTCCTTATTGCCGTTTACGCCTAATGTCAGGATGCCGTCATCGAGGCGAGTGTCAGGCGTCCATATCATTTCACCGTCGGGCGTGACGTTGACCTTGGTGTCGTAGACATATAGGTTAGTCTCGGCTTTTGCCGCAGTAGAGTCTTGTGGACAAATTTCCAAAGTGTATGCTCCGGGGTCAATCTTGGAGAAGTCCAACGTTTGTTCGCCTGTTGTGGCAGTGCCACGGCGCACTATGCGACGGACATCGCTGTCATACGCGTTTTCCGTTTCGCTGTAAACATCATCGTTTTCCTCCGACCTTAAGGTCCAAGTGATGGCTGCGTCCTTGATTTCGGTCTTATCGGGGGCGGTCATCTTGACTTTCACCGCCACGGGCTTGGTGGCATCAATGCGGTCGGTTTTCTTGCCGTCTTGCCAAATCTCGAAATCAATATTGTTGGGAAATATGGCGTCAAAGCTGAAGTTCTCGCTGATAGTCGTACCCGTGGGCGTGGTCAGCGTGATGGTACCGCCGATGCATCGGTCGTAGGCGTCAGTCTTGTTAATATAATAAGACAGAGAGTCTTGCGTACCATTAATACTGTCCAGACGCAACTCGAAGCGTCCGTCGGCGCCGGTGGTCACGGTGTCGCATATTTCGTCGTCATCCTCGTCCTTGAATGTCACGGTGGCACCGGCTATGGGCAGGCCGGCATAGGTGGAAGCCAGGCCGCGTATCACAGCCGAATTGGATGCGTAGTCCGGTATGGCTGTCAGCGAGTCCAGTCGTGCCTGCGGAAGGCTGAAGTCGCCGACGGTGAAGGGCGCGACGTCCGAGGCGTTGTCGCACCGAACATATATGCTGTGCCTACCCATACGCGTGTCCTCGGGGATAGTGAAAGTGCCTGTGGCGCGTCCGTATTCGTCGGTGACGGCCGTGGCCTCGGCCAGGGTCTCCGTGTCAGAGTGCAATTCGGCGGTAAGCTTGACGCCGGGCAGAGCCTTGACCGTATCGGCCACTACCGTGAGCCAACGCACTTGCTGTCCGGGACGATAGGTGGACAGGTCGGTGGAGACGGTCATGGTGCGGGGGCTTTGGTCGTACCGCCGCTCGGGACGCACGTATATGCGCTGATTGCAATCAACTATGCCTGCGGATGTTCGGTAGCAGAGGTTTCCGCTTATGGACCGGGGCATTTTCACCGTTCCGTTGGCATCGGTGCGGCCCGGCGAGGTATATCGATTCTTTTTAGTGCCTTTGTCCACGAGTAGTTCGAGGCCTTGGACGGGCTTGCCCGAAGCGGCTTCGACCATTGTGACGAAAGTCCCGCTGTCATTGGTCGTAACCGCCGGGAGGTACTCAATGACTGTGATATCGCCATCAGCATCTAATTTTTTGCCGTTAAGTGTGACAGTGTAGCTGTAGCGGCCCACGGGCAATTGCACTGCTACGCTGTCCTTAACTTCCACCGTGGGGTCGGAGTCATTAGGGTTTAAGGCAACGGTCTTGACAGGCTTCACCTTATAGCTGATGCGGTATCCGTTGTATTTGTAGAATCGCAGTTCGATGGTCTTGACATTTCGAACGGTGTATTTCAGGATGATGTCTTGGCCGACTATGCCGACTTTCTGTATGGGATGTATCGAGATGCTCGGCTTGGTGAAGTCGGCGATAGCGTTTGTGGTGTAAGGCTCGACCCACGTGCCCTGTACGCCTTGAGCGAGGTCTTGGAGCATGGCAAGATACTCTTTTCCTCCGAGGATGGCGGAGATGTTGATTCCGGTGGTCAGTATGGTGTAGGCTATGATTTCGCTGTTGGGATTGGCCTTATACTTGTTCCAAAGGTCGAGCATGGCCTTGGGCATCTTCTGATAGTCGGTGGCGGAGAGCTTCTCAATCTTGGCCTTCCACATCATCCACGGGGCGGAGCCTTCGGTGTGTTTGGCAAGGACTTGTTCGCGGACTTTGATGGTCAGCGAAGGCGAATGTATCAGGTCGCCTTCTAATATCTTGGATGCGACAAAATCGCATACTGCGGGGTAGTATGTGCGCGTGAAGCGGTCGGCCTTGACGGCTTTGGACCACTGCTCCAAGGAGGTGTCGTCGGCGACTTCCCATGCCTCGGCGAGCAGCGAATCCACTACTTGCGTAAAGGCATCTCTGTCCCATTCGGCGATGTCGGCGGGACGCGGCCCTTCGGGGAGGGTGCGTCCGCTCATGTTCCAACGGTAGTCCATCCGATATTTGTTGTAAAGTTCGGCGGCATAGAGGTTGAACATGGCCTTGGCGTCGGGTGTTTTCAGGCGTGCGCCGTATCGCATGACTTCGGCTATGGAAGTCTTGAGCGAATCGGCGTCTATGGATTCGGCGGCTTTGGTCTTTTGCATCAAAGCCAACAGCTGCACGGGGGCGTCGCCGGCTTTGACGGCCTGAGCCAAAGCGGCATCGGCATCGCGTATCACATCGCGCGGATAGGCGAAGTCCGGTTTTTCGAATGTCGAGGAGGCTGAAATTGACATTACGATAAAAACCATTGATATTAAAGTGATTAAAAAACGGCCGGAGCCATTATCGAAGGTTCGTTGTATTTTCATTGTTTTAGGCGCTTAGGTTGGAACAATGTGAATTGTGGAATAATGGGAGTGATGGGAATAATGGGGGCGATGGGATATTTCCTATAATTCGTATAGTTTCCATTAATACCCGGAGGAGCTTTTGTCAGCCGATGGTTCGACGCTCGAATGCGTCGATGTACGATCCGGGAGTGATATTGAAGATGTTTATATGTCGGCGGCGTGCCCATGCTTCGAGCAGGTGATAGCTGCGGAAGGCGACGTAGAAGCTGTGCACGATGTCGTGCAGCCGGTATCCGCGGTAGGTTGTGTCCACGCGTTTCTGCTCGGCGGCATCGTCTTTGTAGAAGTGCGGCTGCACGGAGATGACGTTATTGTCGTCGTCCACGGCGATGGTGCGCATCCACGAGTGGTCGGCACCGGCGACGTATATAGTGCCGAATCCGAGCCATGCAGCGGCCATAATGGCCGGTATCAAGACGTTGCGCGGGCGCGGCATCCCCAAGCGGTGCGTGTAGGCCCAATGTGTCAGCCAAGTCCAGCCTTCGAGGCCTACGGCGTTGATACATAGGGTGTGTATATGGGGATTTGCGGTGATGGCCGGGTCGAGGGCGCCGACTTTGCCCCGGGGCACTATCAGCACCATGTCCCAGTCGACATCGGCCAATGCGCGGCGCAGGCGCTGCATATTGGGGTTGGCCGAGGGGGCGAAAAACAGCGGATCTACCATGATGTAGTACCCGGGTCGCAGGCGCGTGAATTCGGGCGCTATGGCGGCAAAATTGACGGCCATGGTCGGCATGGACGTCAGGGTCTCGCCGTGCTCGGCTATGGTCTGCGCCAGCGACGGGCCGTTGCCCATGACTATGATGGCATCGCCACGGGCATCTTCGCGACGCGGCCATGGGCGTGTGCAGCGCGAGAGCAACAGCATCTTGGTCATGCTCTTGAGCGAGGGCCCGGTCTGTGCCACGGCGTGTGCTATCTTAGATGTCGTCTTGGACATATTGGTGAGTGTTAAGTCGTTGGACGACGTTAATCATATCGGTGGAACGGCCCTCGGCTTCGAGGACGCGGCGCACGCGACTGTCATCGAAAGTCAGGCTGCGCGTCAGCGTGCCGTAGTAGCGGCGTCCGTAGAGCCATCGCGCCCAGCGTGGTCGCAGCGTGCCCACGTTCTTGTCCTTCATACGGTGGGCGATGGCGTTTATAAGCGCGTCGATTGTCGTGTCGGTGCCGTCGGTGATGTTGTAGATGCCGGGGGCGTCTTGCAGCTCCACGCTCAGGCGGGCGACGTCTATGGCGTGTACGACGCTGATGGTGGCCGAGTTGCCGCTGATGTGCATCAGCATGCCGCGAGCGATGCCGCGAGCGATGCGCATGGGCAGTCCCGTCATGCCGGTACCCACGATATTGGCCGCACGCAGTATCAGGCAGGGCAGCTCGTGCCGACGGCAGTAGTCGGCGAACATGACCTCGTCGCGTGCCAAGGGCGAATCGGCTTTGACCGGGGTGTCCTCGTCGCAGGCGTTGCCTTCGATGACATCGTAGATGTCCGTCGAACTTATCATCACGGCCGCATCGACGTCCACGCCCTCTTCGGGGCGCGTAATTACACGCCACTGCTCTCCGTAGGCATGGCTCAGGTATTTGACCATAAATTCGGCGCCGGGACACAGCGCCAGCAGTGTCTTCTCCGGTTGCGGCATCGGGGTGTCGCCGGGTCTTTCAATGTGTTCGGTCATCGTTGTTTGCGGCATATAAAGCTTTTTAAGACGTGTGTGTAGTGTCTGAGTATATTGAGATGCGAAGCCGGCAGGCCGTGCATCCTGAACGAACGCAAGCGTTCGCGGTTATTGGTCACCAATCGCGAGTACCAACGCTGGGACAGGCCTCCGGTGTCCATGCACACCATATCCAGGGGCAGGTAGCGCGGTCGCAGCTCGGTGTGTTCGAACAGTCGCAGCCACATCTCAAAGTCGCCGCCGACGCGGAAGCCGGTGTCGTAAGGGCCTGCGACCTGTGCGGCACGACGCGTGAGGTACAACGTGGGATGTCCCGGGGCATAGCCTTGGCGCAGCATCGCGGGCGTGAAGTGTGCCGCTCCGTAGTATCGCAGCACTTTGTCGCTGCCTGCTCGGCTGTAATGCAGGTCGCCGTAGACAAAATCGATGTCGCCTTCGTCAAAGGCTTCGGCCACCTGCGCCACCACGTCATCCGAGGCGTAGGTGTCGCCGGCGTGCAGCAGTCCTATGACATCGGCACCGGCATCGAGGGCTACCCGAATACCGCGATTGATGGCGTCGTATACTCCGGCGGGGGGCGCGGTCTCTACCATGGCGGTGCCGTTGCGGCGCTCGGCGTCCAAGACCTCGGCGGTGCCGTCGGTGCTGTCGCCGTCGATGATGACGTGCAGGATGTCCGCATAGGTCTGGCAGCGTACCGAGGTGATAGTACGGCGCAGGCCTTCGACATTATTGCGAGTGATGGTGATGACGGCTATCTGCATCTTTTATCGTTTTTTTTGACTGTTATGGCTGTTATAGCTATTTTGGCTGTTATGGCTGTTTTGGCTGTTTTGGCTATTATAATAATAACGGCTGCGGCGACCGGATTATTTCACTCGGTGGGTGGAAAGGTGATGCTTTGCATGATGTAGCAGGAGACGAGTACCACCAGCAGGGCGACACCGGCCCAAGACATCCAAGTGCGTATCGAGTACTTGGGTCCGAGCACGGCGAGGGCCACGGCGGGAGCCACCGTGGGCACGGCCATGAGTCCGTAGCGCGAGATGGTGCCGCCGAAGAGATAGCAGGGTATGAGCCAGCACACCAAGCTCCACAGCACCAGGCGCGTCACGGTCTTCATACGAAAGTATGGAACGGTCATATCGTACTCGTGGCGTCCGTAGAAGAGGTAGTAGAAGGCCATAAGTCCGAAGAGATACCACGGATAGGCTATATGGGCGTAAAAGGACGTAGGCCCGTAGATGATGTCGCGTCCCCAGTTCCATGGAAAGGGTATGAGGAATTGCACGGCGGCGGTCACCGGCAGCATCATCACCTTGTAGTACACGGGGAGGTCGGAGTAGTCGCCGATGATGTTGTAGTAGGCCAATTGGTTGGGGGCATCGTAGCGTATCCATTCGTTGGACATCCCTATATTGATAATTCCTCCGGCATCGGGGGTGATTTGGGCGATATTGCCCACGCCCCACAGCAGTATGCAAAATCCGGCGCACAGTCCTATATATGTCCAGGCCTTTCGGCGTCCCTCGGCATCGACGGCGGCGGGGAGGATGCACATCACAGTGCCTATAGCCATGGCCAGCAGCATATTGGGGCGCACCAGCAGGA
>ULPT01000402.1_pt1 | contig 23511 bp, 30 predicted proteins | sample 1953751 | NCBI WGS metagenome assembly ULPT01 (sample SAMEA4835636, study PRJEB28245) | human gut metagenome | biome: gut microbiome; material: fecal sample | place: Denmark | collected 2008 | reverse complement strand
GAAATATTTTTGAAAACAAAGTTTATTTGCTTTGTTTTTTTTATTTTTTAGGTTATACTTAACACAGGTGAACATATGATTGAAATTTGTTTTGTTTGCACTGGAAACACTTGCCGTTCAGTTATGGCGGAGCGAATAGCAAAAAAGATGGCAAAAGATAGAAAGCTTAAAGACATCAAGTTTTCATCAGCTGGCATCTATGCAAAAGGAGACAATATCTCCGAAAATGCTTCCATTGTGTTGAAAAAATTGGGTTATGATGGCAGAAAAAGAAAGAGTGTCAAACTTTCAAAAACAAAACCAAATGTCATATATGTTGCGGTTACAAATGACCACAAACGATTTATTGATTCAAAAAAGTGTTTGAGTTTTGAAGAACTGGTAGGTGGGGTTTGTGACCCTTACGGACAAGATTTGAAAGTTTATGAAAAGACTGCAAAACAAATTGAAGAGAATATCAAAGTTTTGCTAAACAAAATAGAAAATTTGAGAGGTGTTTTATGATTATTATGGCAAGTGACCACAGGGGTTATTTATTGAAGGAAGAATTGAAAACATTTTTCAATCAAGAAAACATAATTACTATTGATGTCGGCACTTACAGCAAAGAGCCTGTTGACTATCCAGATTATGCAAAATTGGGCATAGAAAAAGTGCTCGAAAACAAAAATAATGTTGGGATTTTTATATGTGGCTCTGGCATTGGTATGAGTATTGCAGCAAATAGAAATCCAAAGATTCGTGCGGCACTTTGTTACAACACAACAATGGCTTCACTTGCTAGAAAAGACAATGATGCGAATGTGCTTTGTTTGCCTGGCAGTTTTATCAAAAAGAAGAAAGCAATTCAAATAATCAAAGTTTTTCTCACAACAAGTTTTGAAGGTGGCAGACACGCAAGAAGATTGAAGAAAATTTCAGGTGAAACAACAAAAGAAACAAAGGAGAGCAAATGATAAACTTAATTGTTCCAATTGTCGAGAATGCCGAAAAATTTGAAGAATTTGTAAACAAACATAATGGCAAAGATGTCAAAATTTTTGTCGGCATCACAGAGGGTTTGAAAGACAAATTTAAACCAAAATCAAAAAATGTCGAAATCCATGTTTTTGCAAACAAGTCAAAAAAAGAAGAAATCATAAATTCGCTTCATTCTTGCAAAATGCAAAATGGAAGAATTATGCTTGTGCGTAGACCTTTGACTGACGAAGAATTTGTTGCACTTTCAACATCTTCAAAAGATATTTGCACATTGAGAGCAAGATACAATGGTTTTGTTTCTGCTTTCAAAAAATTCGTAAAAAAGGTTGTTAGGAGATTTTTTGGATTTACTTATTTTGAAGACATCTCTGCGATATGTTATAAAGAAAATATGTTTGAACTTTTGTCAGTTTGCAACAACTTCTCCATCGCAACAAGAATAAACAGATATGTTGGTGTGGAAGTTGATGAGGTTTTGACAGAAACAAAACCAGTTAAGCGTGAATACAACAAAATGGCAAGTGTTTCACTTTTGTGTATGTGGATTTTGCTTTTCCTTGGAAGCGTTGCAGGGGCAATATGCGTAGGAATTTTCACAAAGACAAGAGTGCTTATTGTTGTTTTGCTTATTGCATGGCTTATTATCATGCTCACACTTATGCTTGTAGGTATTGTCAATTTTACACGAACAACTGCAGTTGGAGAACTGCGTTATGGTCGTGCAGAAGAGAAATAAAATCAAATTTTAAAGGAGTTTAGTTATGAAAAAAGTAAAATTGGGAATCAATGGTTTTGGAAGAATTGGCAGACTTGCTTTGCGTATTGCATCAAAAAGAGATGATGTTGAAGTGGTTGCTATAAACGACCCATTTTTGACAGTTGACTATGCAAAATATCTTCTGGAACATGATTCAATTCATGGTCACTTTGACGAAGTTGTAAAAGTTAAGGATGGCAAACTTTGCGTTGGAAGAAACAAAATTTCTTTCTATGCTGAAAAAGAACCATCTCTTATTCCTTGGAAGAACGATGGCGTTGATGTCGTTGTAGAATGCACAGGAAAATTTACTGCTTATGACACAGCAAAAGCACACTTGGAAGCAGGAGCAAAGAAAGTTGTTGTTTCTGCACCAGGAAAAAATATGCCAATGTTTGTTATGGGTGTAAACAATGAAACTTACACACCAGATATGAATGTCGTTTCAAACGCATCTTGCACAACAAACTGTCTTGCTCCACTTGCAAAAATCATTCATGATACTTTTGGAATTGAAGAAGGTCTTATGAGCACAGTTCACTCTACAACCGCAACACAACTTACAGTTGACGGGCCAAGCAAAAAAGATTGGAGAGGCGGAAGAGCTGCAAGTTACAACATTATCCCATCTTCAACTGGTGCTGCAAAAGCAGTTGGCGAAGTTATTCCAGAACTTAAAGGAAAACTTACAGGAATGAGTTATAGAGTTCCAACTCTTGATGTTTCTGTTGTTGACCTTACTGTAAGACTTAAAAAACCTACAACATACGAAAAAATCGTTCATGCAGTGAAGAAAGCAAGCAAAAATGAAATGGCTGGAATCGTAGGAATTACTGACGAACCTGTTGTTTCAAGCGATTTCATTGGTGATCCAAGAACTTGTATCTTTGATGTAACAGCAGGTATTATGATAAGCCCAACTTTTGTTAAACTTGTGGCTTGGTATGACAACGAATGGGGTTATTCAAACAAACTTATTGACCTTTGTGCTTATATCATGCAAAAGAAATAATTTGACATTTTGACAAAAAATAGTACCTATCACTCCAAAAACACCGAAATTTCAATGAGAGGAAAAGAAAGATGAAAAGTCAATTAAACAGAGAATTGATTGAAGGGTTGAATGACAGTAACAATCAAGAATTTTTGAAACACATAGATGATTTTGTCTATGATTTGGTTTTTAGCAGTCTCGATGATATTGCATTGAAATCACCATTTATAACTCCTGACAAATGTGTTTTGTTGCCCGTAAACGAAGTTGTTACTGGGGCAGTGTCACAGTTGTCAGAATACTCATATTTCTTGGGCGTAGAAAATCCTCAAATTGAATTTAACTCAAAAAAGAGAAAAAACTTTTGGAAAAATGTTTGGAGAGAGTTTCGTGCTTCTTGGCGTATCGGAAGAAAAAAATATAAGAAAAACAAAAAAAACACATCATTTGATGTAACCATTGACAAATATAAAATCAGTGATTTTAGACATGACATGGTAAACAAACTTTCAGAGTTTTTGAGTGAAACTTCAATGATATATGAATACACAAATCACATTTCTCTTATCGGAATTGACGATTTTGGGACAAATGTAAGAGTTAACATTTATGTTTGCAGTTATGACTCAAAAACAAGAGATTTCAAACTTTACAATCAAAACAAAAACAAATTTTTAACAATCAATTTTGGCAAAAGACTTGAAAACATTGCTCTAAAAGAAAATTCTTGTGGAAAGATGTATTCAAACATGATAAGAATTTTCAATGCACTTTATTCAAAGGCTTATGACAAAGTTCCAAACCAAATTTTGGTGGAGAGTTTGATTTTCAACTGTCCGAATATTTTGTTTGACCAAAATGACACATACAAAACTTTTGTGAATGTTGCAAATTACATTTGTTTAACATCACCACAATCTTTCCTTTCAATTTGTGATGCTTCAAAAACAATTTTCCAAGACCCAATCATAACAAGAACAGATTCTCAACTTGATTTTGGAAAAATCGTTAATGTCCTTGACAGATACAAATATTGATTCTGTTTATTGAATAATTTTTTGTCTTTTGCAAATCCTATTTATATAGGAGGAGACAAATGAAAGAAGTTTGGATGGTTATGGGATTTGGTGCAGGTTTGGTGGCTGGTGCACTTTTGTATAAACATTGCACAGACGCAAAAAAACTCGTAAACAAGGGTGAAACAGCAGTCAAAAAAGAAGTTGAAAACTTGAAAGAAACTGTCAAATCTCAAAAGGAAAAACAAAAAGAACAAAACTAAACTAAAAATATGAATATAATAACAAAAAAGCAAGGACATTGACCTTGCTTTTTTTATAACTGGGCGAATGCTTTGTTACAATTTGACTGACTGCCTTACAACTTCTCAACTCCACCAAAGTTTCCTCATGGCACATTGACTGGTCTCCTTAATGATGCTTCCGTCAGGACCTGACATGGTTCGAAGTAGCCAATTGCATAAGACCTTAATTTCACCATCAACAAGCCATACACATATTCAACCAAATTGCACCTAGGCAAATGTTCAATCCTGCTGTAGCGGATTGCAGGTTACAGGGCACCGCTAACTCCCCATCTAGCCCAGTGTTTTATTATTATAAAAGCAACGAAAGATTTTGTCAAGGAAAAAGCAATAAAAACACATTAAACATAATATTGTAAAAGAGTGCTTTTTAAAAAATCGGCAAGTTTTTGTCGATTTATTTTTTCTCTGCCTATACAAGAAAAGCAAATTCAATTATCTCGACAAGAAAAGTGGAAATGATGCAAATTTGTCAATGTAAAGATTGTTTTTTCCCTCATAAGATTTTTTGAGGAGCAAAAATATGTTGGGAAAAATTTTGCCAGACAAATTTATCAAAATTTTGAATGAAAAAGTCAACATGAAAGCAGTGAATGAGATAAGATTGCGTGCTGATAAACCAGTTATTGTCAATGTTTGTGGCAAGATGTATTTCTTGTCAGAGAATGGGGTGACAAGTGACATAAAAAATTGCCTTTATGCCAGCAAAATCATGATTGAAGATGTGATTTTTAGGGCGAGTGAATGTTCAATTTATTCAGTAAACGAACAAATCAAAAAAGGCTTTATTATCACTGACGAAGCAATAAGAATTGGAATTGGTGGAAACTTGATTGAAGAAAACGGTCATATAAAAACCATGACAAATTTTTGCAGTTGCAATATAAGAGTCCCACATGTCATAAAAAATTGTTGTTTGAATGCTTTTCCTTTTATCGTAAAAAATGGACAGGTCGAAAACACTTTAGTTATTTCTCCGCCAGCTTGCGGAAAGACAACTTTTTTGCGTGATTTTGTTTATCAGTTGAGCGAAAGAAATTTGCCACTCAATGTTCTGTTGCTTGATGAACGTGGAGAATTGGATTGTGGAATAAATTCAAATTTTAGCGATAAAATCGCATTTGCAAGCAAGAAAATTGGCTTTGAAAATGGCATAAGGGCACTCGCACCAGACCTTATTGTTACTGACGAAATTGGACAAGAAGAGGATGTTGATGCAATCAAGTATGCAAGCAGTTGCGGAGTTAAAATTTTGGCTTCTTCACACGCTGACAGCATAGAGACTTTTTCAAAAAAACACATATTTCAAGATTTGATTAAAGAAAAGATTTTTAAGAGATATGTCTTGCTGTCAAAAAGAAATGGTCCAGGGACTTTTGAAGGAATTTATGATGAAAATTTCTCTCGGCTATTCAATGCTTACAAATAAAAGGAGGGTGTTATGAAATACATTTTTATTGGTCTTGTCTTTTGTCTTTGTGTGCTTGTTGGCTACATCTTTTCAGTTAAATACACCAAAAGAAAAAAGTTTTTTAGTTCGTTGATTACACTTGCTGACAAGTTGTCGCTAGAAATAAATTTTTCAAGAGAAAGACTCAAGGTTTTGATTGGAAATTTTGATAGTGCAAGCAAAAAAAATTTGCTTGGAGTAGATGAAAAATTTCTTGAATACTTAAATAAAAATTGCGAGCTTACAGCGGACGAAATTTTTAAAAAGGCGACAATTTTGAAGCAAGACGAAAAGGATTTGTTGCTGTTGTTTTTCAAGACACTTGGAAGAAGTGATGTTGAAAATCAAACAAAAGAAATTCAGTCATTTGTTTCAAGGTTTTCTGAAATAAAAACGCAGTGTGATGCCGAACAAAAAAAGTATGGGGCACTTTCAATGAAACTTGGCATCGTGGCAGGGCTGTTTTGGGCAGTAATCATGTTTTAGAAAGGAGAAAATTATGGATGTTGACATAATCTTTAAAATTGCCGCCATTGGTATTTTGACCGCTGTTGTTGGACAAATTTTGAAGAATAGTGGCAAAGACGATATCTCTACTTTGGCAACTCTGGCTGGTGTGGTTATTGTTTTGTTTATGGTGCTGGGGATGATTGGAGACCTTTTCACAACAATAAAAACTATCTTCAATTTTTGACAAGCATGGCTTGTTTTGAGTGAGTTAAAAGGAGAAAGTCTATGGACACTGTATTCAAAATTGTCGGGATTGCACTTGTAACTTGCGTGGCATGTCTTGTTGTTAAACCAGTTCGACCAGACTTTGCAATTTTTGTCTCGATTGTAGGCGGAATAACAATAATCATGTTTATGCTTACTTATCTTTCCAGCGTCTTTGATGTCTTTAACAACATTTTCAAAATCACAGGCATAAACAGCTCTCTCTATGCGATTATTTTCAAAATAATTGGAATTGGATATTTGACAGAATTTACTGCGAGCATCTGTAACGACACTGGAAATGCAAGTTTGGGTGACAAAGTCCTACTCGGCGGGAAAATAATAATACTGGTTATGGCTCTTCCTATAATAACCAGCATTTTAGACATTGTCATGCAACTGTTGCCTAGATGAAAACTAAAATTTTTCGCCCGCCAAAACGGAAGAGCAAACGCGGACGATTTTATGCAATATTGGCAATCGCCTTTGTGTTTCTGTCGTGTTTTTATGGCAAAATTGACATTGCAAATGGTTTCAAATTTTATCCTGACATAGCTTGCGCAGAAGATGAATCTGAAAAAGAACTTGAAAAACAACTTGGAGATGAAATTGATAAACAACTTTCAAATCTCGACTTTCAAGAAATAGAAAATGTTGTTGCAAAACTGACTGAAACATCAAAGGAATTGTTCGATTCAAACTCTTTTGTTGACAAATTAAGATGTGTCATGAGTGGAGAATATATTGAAGACTCGCAGTCGTTTTTCTCTGCCGTTTTGTCCATCTTTTGGGAAGGACTGAAAGATTATATGCCAATAATTGCCAGCATCATTTCTATATCAATACTAGGCGGAATGGTATCAAATCTAAAGCCAATGACAAACGGAAAATCTATCGGTAACATCATACATTTTGTCACTTATGGAATTGTTATAATTTTCTTGGGAACTTCGCTTGTGCAAATAATCAAAATAACGACAACAACACTCACAACGATAAAGAATATGTATGACGGAATTTTCCCAATTTTACTCACACTTTTGACTGCCGTTGGCGGAACAGTTTCGGTAGGGATATATCAGCCAGCAATCGCACTCATAAGCAATCTTGTTGTATCTCTCATCACATGCATTCTTTTGCCAATGTTTATCTTTTCAATGGTTTTTTCAATTGTTGGCAATCTTTCAAACAACATCAAACTAGACAAATTCGTTTCCTTTTTGCAAAGTGCATTCAAATGGACAATTGGTTTGTGTTTTACAATTTTTCTTGGATTTGTAAGTATCCAAGGTGTTATGGCTGGGGCTGTCGATGGACTTTCTATACGAACCGCCAAATATGCCATCAAAAGTTATGTGCCTATCGTGGGCGGATATGTTTCAGATGGACTTTCTATAATCATGGCAAGCAGTGTGCTTATCAAAAATGCTATAGGTGGGGTTGGGCTTTTTCTGTTACTCTCAACAATTATATCTCCAGTTTTAAATCTTGTGATTTTTATGTTCTCTCTAAAATTTATGAGTGCAATAATCGAACCTATTGGTGATAAGAAAAGTGCAAACTTTATTTCTGACCTATCAAAAAGTCTTTCGCTTCTTGTCGCTCTGCTTGTGGCTGTGGCGTTTATGTATCTTGTGCTTACAGGACTTATTATGTGCAGTGCCAATTTGGTAACATAACAAAAGGAGAAAATTATGGGAGCAATTTCTGCATGGCTTCTGTCCATCGTTGGAGTGATAATTCTTTCAGTGCTTGCCGAGTTTGTTTTGCCAGAAGGACAGATAAACAAATATACCAAAGTTATCTTTTCGTTTTGTATTTTGCTTGTAATCATTATGCCGTTGCCAAAACTGTTTGGGAAAAACTTTGATTTGTCAAAATACTTTGGAAGCAGCACCGAACTTCAAGAAGATTATTTATATCAATTTAATTTAGACAAACTCACAGCGTTAAATGAGAAAGTTGCAAAAGACATAAAGGAAGCGGGGCTTGAAAAAGTGGTTGTTTCGATAAATGCAAACATATTGAGTGAGAAACTGGAAATTTATGGAGTTTTTGTCGATTTGTGCGATATAGAATATACCAAAAAATTTGGAAGTAAAGATATAGCGAAAGCAAAACTTAAAATCTTGGAAATCATTGAAAAGCAGTCACTGCTTAAAGATGTGGAGGTGAAATTTAATGAATAAATTGAAAACTTTTTGGGGGAAGATAAAAAGCATAAAACATTTTGAAATTTGGCTCGCCGTATGTGTTGGGCTTGTGGTATGTGTGGTTTATTTTTCTTTCTTTGGAGGAGGTAAGTCAAAATCTGACAATAGTCAAAACGAATCGACACAAGAATACTCGTCTGCTTTGGAATATACAAACTTTCTCGAGAATAAATTAGGAAATGTATTGTCCAAGATTTCTGGCGTTGGAAGTGTGAATGTCATCATAACTTTGGAAAGTGGATTTTCTTATGAATATGCCACTGACACCGAAACCAAATCAGTTGCATCTGGCGGAACAGAAACGACAATAACAACAGAAACTGTTATTTTGGTTTCAAACAAACCGGTTGTGATGAAGGAGATTTATCCAACGATAAAGGGGGTGGTAGTTGTCGCCAAAGGAGCGGAAAACTTTTCGGTGAAAATGAACATTTTAAGCGCTGTTGAAACGGTTTTGGAAATCGACAGGACAAGCATAACTATTCTGGCTTAAAAATTTTTAAAAGGAGCAAAAATTATGAAAAAAAGAACTAAAATAATTATCCTTTCACTTATGGTAGTGCTTTTGGGAGTGACTGGATATCTCAACATTGTTTTAAACAATTCAGTAAAAAACACAAACACAAATGTTACAACTTTAAGTTATTTTGCATCTTACAGAAATGATAGGGCAAGCACAAGAGATCAAGAAATTTTGTATTATGACGCAATCATTGACAGCACATCTTCAACAGATGTTGCAGTGAAAGCAGCAGAACAAGCAAAACTTGACCTTATCTCAACAATGGAAAAAGAACTTGCCGTTGAAGGGCTTATCAAGGCACAAGGTTTTAGCGATTGTGTTATCGCAATCTCTGACACAAAAGTCAATGTTGTTGTCAAAGGTGCATCTATCAATGAAAACGAAGCAGCACAAATTTCTACTATCGTAAGAGAACAACTCGGCACAGAACTTAAAAATATTATAATAATTCCAGCAGAATAGTTTGCAAATTGATAGCCAGATGTGATAAAATGTCTTTGTAAATATACAAGGAGAGGTTATGGCAGCAAAAAACCAGGACACCAACAATGGAAAGATTACTTTGGATAGAAAAATTCTTGTTTCTATCATAAACTTGGCAGCAAAAGAAATCAATGGCGTAGAAAGTGTTACAAACTCTTCTCGTCCTTGGTATAAACGTCTGTTCAATCGCTATGACGATGGTGTTGAAATCAAATTTGAGAAAAACGGAGCACTTACAGTAGATGTTTACATCAACATCTATGTTGGATTCAGCGTGCCCGACATTGCATATAGAGTTCAAGAAAACATTAGAAACTCTCTTGCAACAATGGTTGCACTCAAACCACTTAAAATAAACATTCATGTTATCAATGTAGAATGTGACAAAGAGGTGGAAAATGCGTAACGATGCCAGAGAAAATGCATTCAAATTGATTTTTGAAAGTTTGTTTCATAATTGTGACAAAGAGCTTTCAAAAGAAAACCTGACCGAACTTAAAAAAGACGAGGATCAAATGTTTTTTGAAGACATAATGGCAGGATTTGAAGCAAACAAAGACTCCTTGAAAGAACAAATCAAAAAACATCTTAAAAACTTTGACTATGACAGACTCTTCAAGGTTGATTTGGCACTCATTTATCTTGCACTTACCGAAATTGAATATTGCAAAACACCGAAGGCAGTTGCTATAAATGAAATTTTGGAAATGGCAAAAAAATACAGCACAGAAAAGTCTTCAAAATTTATAAATGGACTCGTTTCTGCCATAATAAATCAAGAGTAGATGACAAACACAAACTATACGATAAGTGTATCGAAATTTAATAGTATCATTAGAGATATCTTTAATGCCGAGGAACTTCTCCATAACATCAAAATTGTTGGAGAAGTTTTTGGCATTTCGTTATCAAAATCTGCTACATATTTCAGCATAAAAGATGAAGAAAGTTCTCTTCCTTGTGTGAGTTTTTATGGTGACATTGCAAACCAAATTAAAGAAGGCGATTCAGTCATTGTCACTGGTTCACCAAACTATTATGCAAAGAGCGGGCGTTTTAATTTTGTCGTAAACAAAGTTGAGCCATTTGGACAAGGACTTTTGTATCAAAGATTTTTGGAACTCAAAGATAAACTTCAAAAAGAAGGATTGTTTGATGAAAGCCACAAAAAGCCATTGCCACAAGTTATCAAAAGAATTGGTGTTGTAACATCAAAAGATGGGGCGGTTATTCAAGATATAAAAAATGTAAGTTGGCGTAGAAATCCGGCAGTTGACATCGTTTTGTATAACACAAAGGTGCAAGGCAATGACGCGGAAAAAGAAATTGCACAGGGCATAGACTTCTTTTCAAATTATGATAATGTTGATGTTGTTGTGGTTGCTCGTGGCGGTGGAAGTTTGGAAGACTTGTCCGCTTATAACACTGAAGTAGTTGCAAGGGCGACTTACAACTGCCAAAAGCCCATTGTTTCTGCTGTTGGACACGAAACCGATTTTACAATAATTGATTTTGTATCAGATTTGAGAGCACCAACACCTAGTGCTGCGGCAGAACTTCTTACAAAAGACTCAAGCCTTCAGAAAATGACTTTAAAGAAAGAAATTTTGAGAATTGAGAGAGAACTTGAGAGTTATATCGCAGACAAAAATTTGGAGTATCAAACCGCAAAAAACACCATTCTTTCAATGATTGAAGATGTGGTGGGAGACAAGCAAGCAGAATTCGAAAAATTGACAACCAAACTTGCCACAAGACTTGATGCATATTTGGTTGAAAAAGATTATGCATTGAAACTTAAACTTGCCCAACTTGACAAACTTAATCCAACAAGAATTTTGTCACTTGGCTATGCAAAGATAGAACAAAATAAAAAACCAATTCACTCTGCAAAAGATGTTGAAATGAAAGAAAAATTGGAGATAAATTTTGCAGATGGCACAATAGTTGCAATCCCTGAGAAAAAGGAGTAAAATATGAGTTACGAAGACGCAATAAAAGAAATGGAAGAAATCATTGAAAAGTTGGAAAAAGAACAACTCCCGCTCAAAAAAGCACAAGAACTTTTTGAAAGAGCAAGTGTTTTGGCGAAATTTTCACAAGAAGAATTGTCAAAGACAACCGGAAAACTTTATCAAATAAAGAAAGAACTCGACCAAATCATTGAGGAGGAAGCATAAAATGAGATTAAGCAAACTCGTAGGAAAAAGAATAAAAGAGACACCAAACAACGCAGCACTTAAAAGCCACATCTTGCTTTTGAGAGCAGGTTACATAAAACAAGTCGGCGCTGGTATTTTTTCTTTGATGCCACCAGCACAAAGAGTTAGTCTCAAAATGCAAAAAATCATTCGTGAAGAAATGAATAAACTTGATGGACAAGAAGTTTTGTTTCCTGTTGTTATGCCAAGAGAACTTTGGGATTTGAGTGGAAGATATTCTTCAATCAAAGGCGAAATGGTGCGTTTTAAGGACAGAACCGGACACGATATGCTTCTTGGAATGACTCACGAAGAAGCTGCTGTTCACATGATGATGAACACTGCAACAAGCCCAGAAGATTTGCCTTGCATGATTTATCAAATTCAAACAAAATTCCGTGATGAAGCAAGACCTAGAGGCGGACTTATTAGAGTAAGAGAATTTACTATGAAAGACGCCTATTCTTTCCACTTAACTCAAGAAGATTTGGATAACTATTATAAGAGAGTTTACCAAGCATACATCCGCATTTATAAGCGTTTTGGTTTCAAAAAATTTGTCATTGTCGAAGGCGACAATGGAATTATGGGCGGAAAGGTTTCTCACGAATATATGGCAGTTACTGATGTTGGTGAAGACAGCCTCGTAATCTGTCCAAAATGCGGTTATAGTAGCAATATGGAAGTTGCTGTTTCAGTTTGTGACGAAAACAAAGCAGAAACGCCACTTGAAATGGAAGAAATTTTTACTGGCAACGCTCATACTATTGATGAAGTATGCAATTTCCTTGAAATTGACGAAAAACACACTGCAAAAGCGGTTTGTTATAAATGTGTCGAAGATGGCAAATTGGTAGTTGCATTTTTGAGAGGCGACCACGAAGTAAACGAAAGCAAACTTGCAAAATGCGTTAGAAGTGAACTTGAAGCTGTTGATGTTGAAGAATATGGACTTTTCTCAGGAAACATCGGCTGTTTAAATTTAAACTTGCCAGAAGGAAGTCATGTCTACTTTGATAAAACTTTGAAAGGTCTTGAAAATTTTGTTACAGGAGCAAACAAAAAAGACTTCCACTTGAAAAATGTAAGCATGACAAGAGATTTGCCTAACACAGAATTTGTTGATATTTCTTTGGTTTGTGCAGGAGAAAAGTGCACTCATTGTGGCGAAGAGTTGACACTTACTCGTGGTATTGAAATTGGAAACATTTTCCAACTTGGAACAAAATACACAAAAGCTATGGGCATGAAAATCAATATGCCTGACGGCACTTCAAAAGAACCTATTATGGGTTGTTATGGAATTGGTGTTGGTAGGTGTCTCGCAAGCATAATTGAAGAAAAAGGCGATGACAAAGGTCTTGTTTGGCCTATGACAATAGCTCCATGGCAAGTTCATTTCTGCCCAATTAGAATTGATGATGAAAATGTTAGTGCCATTGCAAACGAATTATACAAAAAGATGGAAGATGCAGACATTGAAGTTCTGTTTGATGACAGAAGAGTGTCTGCTGGTGTAAAACTTACAGATAGCGAACTTATGGGAGTGCCAATTAGAGTTGTTATAAGTCCAAAAACACTTGCAAACGGAACTGCAGAAGTTACACTTCGTGGCAATGACAGCGAACCAGTGTTTATTCCAATTGGCGAGTTGATTCCAGAACTTAAAGTTATGATTCAAGACGAAATTGACGAAATAGAAGGCTCTTTATAATAAGAGCCTTTTTTGTTTTCTCTTGTTTTGTTTTTTGTTTTTAGTCAAAACCTTTCTTGCTCTTCTTGTCCTATTTTCAATCTAAATGAAATATAATACAACATGAAAAAGAATAATTTTAGATGGGCGTTTAAAACACTTATTTTGTCTGTTGCTTTGTCAATCGTGTTTAGTGTCGCATCACAAAGCATGTTTCCAAATTTGCCCAATTTTTTGTCGATATTTGTGATATTCTTTTTTATTGTCGTAAGTGTGATTTTTGACATGATAAGTGTTGCTGTGACTTCAATAGATTTTGAACAACTTGAAAAATACAAAGACAAAACCGGATATCCAACAGCAGTTATTTTGTGCGAGAACACTGAAAAGGTTTCATCGTTTTGCGGAGATGTTGTGGGCGATATTTGTGGCATTTTGAGTGGTGCAGGTGGGGTGAGTTTGGTTTTAAACATGCACATAACAGACCAAACAATAAATTTTATTGTTACATGCCTTATAAGTTCGATTATTGCAGGGCTGACAATTTTTGGCAAAGCCATGATGAAAAATTATTCGGTTGAAAATTGCGAAACGGTGGTTATGACAACAAGTCGCTTTATGGAAACTTCACCATTTTCTTATTTAAAGATGTTTTTTTCTTGGATAAAAACAAAAAGGCGAGAAAAGAGTGGTAAAAAGAAAACTGAAAGCAATCAAAATGTAAAAAAGTCAAAGAAATTTGAAAAAATGAGGAAAAATGTAAAAAAATGATTGACAATAAGATGACATTGTGATATTATATGGCAGTAAGAAAGTAGAAGTTCTCCTTCTCACCCATCGAATTTCGTTTTGATGTGGTCAAAAATTTTGAATAATTCATTTGTATTTACAAATTTTTGATTTGGTGATATTTGGTAGAACTTTTCGTCCTACCAAATTTTTTTAAAGGAGATTACGACAATTTTTAAAGAATTATTGATTAACGACCAAATAACTTCAAAAGAAGTAAGATTGATTGGCGAAGAAGGCGAACAACTTGGTGTTTTGACAACAGCCGAAGCACAAAGCATAGCAGACAAGAGCGGACTTGACTTGGTGCTTATGTCACCAAACGGAAATCCACCAGTTTGCAGACTTATGGACTACGGGAAATATAAGTTTGACAGCATCAAGAAGGAGAAAGAACTTCGCAAAAATCAAAAAATCAGCGAAATCAAAGAAATTCAACTTTCTATGAGAATTGATGAATATCACATCAGTTTCAAACTTAAAAATGCTCAAAAGATTTTGCAAGATGGCGACAAAGTGAAAGTATCTTTGCGTATGAGAGGGAGAGAGCAAGCATATTCACAAAATGCTGTTGAAATCGTGAAAAAGTTTGTATCTGACCTTGCAGAATATGGTTCTATTGACAAAGAGCCAGCAATCATGGGAAAGAATGTCTTTGTTGTAATCAACCCAAAGAAAGCGTAAATTTAAAAGGAGAAAAGGAAAATGCCTAAAATGAAAACACACAGTGGTGCAAAAAAGAGATTTTCACTCACTGCAACAGGAAAAGTTAAGTATGCAAGACCAAACAAAGGTCACTTCTTGACAAACAAAAGCAAAAGTCGTAAAAGAAAACTCAGAAAAGGGTCTTACATTGCTGGAAAGAATGCTAGCAACATTAAGACATTGCTCTGCAAGTAATTAGGAGGGAAAAATGAGAATTAAAAGAGGAGTAAACGCAGTTAAAAAGCGTAGAAAAATTTTAAAACAAGCTAAAGGTTACTTTGGAGCAAAGAGTAAACTTTATAGAACAGCAAGAGAACAAGTCATGAAGAGCGGACAATATGCTTATATTGGCCGTAAACAAAAGAAAAGAGACTTCCGTGCTCTTTGGATTACAAGAATCAATGCTGCTTGCAGATTGAACGATATTTCATACAGCAGATTTATCGATGGACTCAAAAAAGCAAACGTTACACTCAACAGAAAAGTTCTTGCTGAGATGGCAGTTAGAGAACCAGAAGCATTTGCAAACCTTGTAGAAGTTGCAAAGAAGGCTTAATGGAAAAGGCGAGTAAAAACTTCATATTAGACATAAAAAAGCAAAAACGAGAAAACAAGTCTTTGCTTTTTTTGGATAATATAAAGATTATTAAAGATGCAATTCAAAACAAATCGATAACCATTGATTGCATTTTGACATGTCTTGACAATTTGCCATTCGAGACTGAACCAAACACAAAAATTTATAAGGTTGAACCATCAGTTTTGGAACAACTCGCAAACACGAAAACACCACAGAAAGTATTATGCATTGCATACCTTACACAAAATGTGGTAGAAAAACCAAAAACAAATTTTTTGGTTCTGGACGGACTTCAAGACCCAGGAAATGTTGGGACTTTGATTCGTTCGGCTTTTGCATGTGGCTTTGAATATATCTTTTTGGTTGATTCTGTTCGCAAAGAAAACGACAAACTCATTAGGAGTTCAGTCGGTGCTGTTTTTGATTCAAAAGTCAATCAAATGACAAGAAAAGACTTTTGTGATATGGCAAAAAAAGAAAATTTTAACTTGATTATGTGTGATATGAATGGTCAAAACATCTTTGAAACCGACATAACCAAACAAGTTGGTGTTGTTGTTGGAAATGAAGGTCAAGGCGTAAGTGACGAAATCGCAAATTTGTGTAATATGACCGTAAAAATTCCTATGAAACAGGGTATTGAAAGCCTAAATGCAGGGGTTAGCGGTTCAATAATCATGTATGAAATAAACAAAAAGAAGTTTTAAGATTTTTCCTAAAACTTCTTTTTTATTTATATCTCTATTTCTAGTATCTTCAATATTATTATCTAATTAAATTGTTCTATCTTCTCTCTTTGCTGTGCTAGAAGGCGTAACTGTTGATTCATCGGTCTTTTTTGTCTCTGTTTCATCTGTAGTTGCACTTTCTTTTTTTTCAAGTTCGGCTTTATGTATTTTGAAAACTTCAAAACATTTGTCTTTTACTTCTTCCAAATCACGAGAATGAATGGTAAATTTATGTTCCAAAGTTTCGTCAGAATCAGACACTTGGTCAAAAATTTCAATCTTATCACCAACATTGTTTATATAATTTCCATGTACGATTGAATTTCTAATGCGACTGAGTGTCTTTTTCATATGTTTTTGTGTCAATTCTGCTTCTGTCACTCCATAAGTCTTGCAAGCAAGAGTTTTAATTATATCACAATCAGCAATTTGTGTAAGCAAGTTGTTTTGTTCGGCAAGTTCAAGCATTGATACAACTTGTGTGGCAAGCATTTCTTTATAAACATACTCAAAATTTGAATTTGCATACATTGCTCTCAATGTTTCTTGAACATTGTTTTCATGAAATTGATAATCCTTTTCAACTATGTATTGTTTCAGACCATTAACATCTTTTCTTGCATAATCCAAATCACCAGGAATAGCAAGTCCAGTATCTTGAACATTTTTCAACTTCAAATATGCAAACTTATCTGAAAGCAAAACATTTTGAATTGCGGTATAAATTGCGAATTGATCAAACTTGTCAGTCTTCATTCTTTCTCGCATTTGGGTCGCATAAGCCTTGTATATATCATAAAATGCACGCATTTGCTCTGGGGTGAGATCAAGGTCTTGTGTTCCATTTTTCTCATCAAAAGTAATCAGTTTTTCTTTTCCAGCATCATAGCCATAGCATATTGGATAATGCTCAATGTTATTTTCATCACCAAGCAAATCAAGCATCAAATCTTTGAATTTGTTATATGAAAGTGAAAGAGTTTTCTTTACTGGTTTTGGACGTTTGACCTTTGTTGTCCCATCTGGTGCAAAAGTAAAATATGATGGATAATAAAACTTCAAAGTGCAACATTCTTCAACCATTTCTCCCAACTGTTTTGCTAATATTGAAGATTTTGGAGCTAGTGTTCCAATAGTTTTATAATATTTTGAAATCTTCGCTTCATATGCTTTAAAATCAAACGATTGAATGACATCTCCATGGGCGATAGAATTGCAAATTTGTTTCAAAATGTTTGCACATTCTGCACCAGTCAATTCTGGTTCGGTTTTAAAAATTTCTGCCTTAAAAGTGGCAAATTTTGGATTTTTTTCTATTTCATCAAATTTAAAAAATTGCAATCTTTCTCTTATGTCCAACACAAAAATTCTTCTCGACAAACTCAATGCCAAAACAATTTTTGAAATCAAAACATCACTGCCTGCGACATCGCCAACTTTTGGTGCACGCTTGTTTCTTCTTACTGAATCGTAAAAACTTGTAGTTGGGTCATTTTTCATTGTCTTATATGCTTCTACTGCAGCATCAAGATAATCAAAAAACAAAATTTCCTGTGTCAATTCGTCTTTTTCTATCATAAAAAACACTCTCCAATGTGTGCTTATCGCACTCTCATATATATTATAACATAAAGTTTTTATCGTTACAATAGCAAAATTAAAATTTTCATTTGACAAGATTTAATTGATATATTATACTATAGGAGTTATAAACAAAAAAATAGGAGATTATCATGTCTGGACATTCAAAATGGCATAACATACAAGCCAAAAAAGGTAAAACTGATGCCGCTAGAGGCAAAATATTCACAAAAATTGGAAGAGAAATCGCTGTCTGCGTAAAAATGGGCGGAGCAGACCCTAACGTTAACAGCAAACTTAAAGATATCATTGCAAAAGCAAAGCAAAACAACATGCCAAACGATAGCATTGAAAGATCAATCAAAAAAGCATCTGGAGAACTCGCTGGGGTAAACTACGAATCAATTACATACGAAGGCTATGGTGTAGGTGGCTCTGCTGTTATTGTTGAATGTCTTACTGACAACAAAAACAGAACAGCTGGCGATGTTCGTCACTCATTTGATAAACACGGCGGAAGTTTGGGCTCTACAAACTGTGTTTCTTATCTTTTCAACAGAAAGGGAATTGTTGTTGTAGTTGATGTAGAAGATGTTGACACTTTGATGCTTGATGCGATTGAAGAGGGTGCAATTGACGTTGTTGAAGATGAGGATGCAGTTGAAGTTATCACAGAACCAAATCAAGATGGAAAAATGCGTGAAGCACTTGAAAAGAAAGGTTACACAGTAATTTCTTCCGAAACAGCTCTCGTGCCTGATATGTATGTTGACTTAAATGAAGAACAACTTGGAAAATTCCAACGCATGGTTGATGCTCTTGAAGATTTGGATGATGTTCAAGAAGTTTATCACAATGTAAACCTTCCAGATGAAGAATAAAACCTTTAAGTAATAAAACGACAAAACATAAACAAAATTTTTGTTTAAAATCAGTTTTAATTATTAAAAATAGCAGATGTTTTTGTCTGCTATTTTATTTTTTCAACATTCTATTTTAAATATTTTTATCTCTTTAATTAACCAAATTTTACTGTTTTAACAAAAGCGAACTAAAATGTTTTTATAAGCTGTTTTCATTTGACAAAATAGTCAATATTTATTAAAATTGTAACATGAGAATTTTAGGTATCGACCCTGGTTATGGGATTGTTGGATTTGGAATTATTGATACAGACAAAAATAATGCTGTTGTTGATTATGGCGTTATTGAAACGCCAAAGGAAGAAACTTTCCCAGTTAGACTCCAACATATTGACGAATCTTTGCGTGTGATTTTTGAGACTTACAAACCAGATGAAGTTGCAATTGAAGAGTTGTTTTATTTCAAAAACCAAAAAACAGTCATTCAAGTTGCTCAAGCAAGGGGAGTTATTGTTCTTGCGAGCCAAAAATATTGTGGCAGAACTTTTGAATACACACCTATTCAAATTAAACAAGCACTCACCGGAAACGGCAGAGCAGACAAAAGACAAATGCAATTTATGGTTAAAAATGTTTTAGGTCTGGCTTCAATTCCAAAACCAGACGATGCTGCCGATGCCTTGGCAGTTGCATTGTGTCACAGTCAAATAAATCCTCGTCTCAATTTCAATATGATGTAAAATTGGAAAGAATTGACAAAATTTATTGAAATTTAAAATTTTATTTTTTATGAAAACTTAAAGGAGAAATCATGATAGCATTTTTGGTCGGCACTATCGAAGAAAAAAGAGAAAACTTGCTTACTATGGATGTAAACGGGGTGGGCTATGAACTCTCAATCTCAAACAACACTCTGGTAAGTTTGCCTATGGAAGGTGAAACTGCAAGGGTTTTGACATATCTGCAAGTCAGCGAAAACACTGGCGTTTGCTTATATGGATTTGCTACAACTGAAGAAAAAGCCATGTTTTTGAAACTTATAACTGTTTCAGGGATTGGACCAAAAATGGCAATAGGAATTTTGTCTGGCATGAAGCTTTCTGATTTGATAGTTGCAATCATTAACGAAGATAGCAACATGCTTTCAAAAATCAAAGGTCTTGGAAAGAAAAGTGCCGAAAGAATTTGTTTGGAACTTAAAGATAAAGTTTCTACAAATGGTTTGGCGATTGAAAACAACATTCAACTCTCTGGAAATTACAACGAGACTGCACTAAATGATGCTGTTGATACTTTGATAAATTTGGGAGTAAACAAAAACGATGCCTACAAACTTGCTCGTAGCAAAGCAACTGAAAACACAACAGCCGAAGAAATCATCTTGAAAGTTTTGAAAGAACTTGGCAGATAATAAAAACTTTTTGACTTTTGGCGTTTAAAATTAAAAAACGAAACATTTCACAAGTCACAAGATATAGCGTGTTACTCTTGTGAAGTAAATTGAATAATACACAAAATATAGAAAAGGAAACGATATGGAAGATAGATTTATTACAAGCACAAAAAATTGGACAGATGCCGAAATCGAAAACTCACTTAGACCCACAAAACTCTCTGACTATGTAGGACAAGAAAAGGTTAAACAGAGTTTGGATATTTATATCAAAGCAGCAAAATCAAGAAAAGATGCTCTTGACCACGTTTTGTTATATGGCCCACCAGGACTTGGAAAGACAACATTGTCACATATTATCGCAAATGAACTCGGTTCACAGTTTAAAATCACATCAGGGCCTGCTATCGAACATGCCGCTGACCTTGCCGCTATTTTGACAAACTTAAACAAAAATGATGTTTTATTTATTGATGAAATTCACAGACTCAACAAAAGTGTTGAAGAAATTTTGTATCCAGCTATGGAAGACTTTGCTCTGGATTTTATCGTAGGAAAGGGGCCTTCAGCAAAAAATATGCGTCTTAAAATCCAACCTTTCACTTTGATTGGCGCAACAACAAAAGCTGGTATGCTCACAAGTCCATTAAGAGACAGATTTGGTGTAATTTGTCGCTTGGAACTTTATGAAAATAACGAACTTCAAATCATTATCAAGCGTTCTGCAAAGATTTTGAACATAGATATTGACGACCAAGCAAGTTTGGACATTGCAAAGCGCTCTCGTGGAACTCCACGTATTGCAAACCGTCTTTTGAAGCGTGTCAGAGACTATGCAGAAGTTTTGGGCTCTGGAAAAATCACAAAGGAAATTGCAGACCAAGCACTTGCAAAAATGGAAATTGATGATTTGGGACTCGACTTCATTGATAGAAAAATTTTGGAAAGTATTATTTACAAATTTGGCGGTGGACCTGTCGGTCTTGACACTCTTTCAGCCACAATCAGTGAAGATGCAAGCACAATTGAAGATGTTTATGAGCCTTATCTCTTGCAGTTGGGATTTATTGCCAGAACTCCAAGGGGGCGTATTGCTCTTGAAAATGCTTACAATCATTTGGGAATATCTTTCCCAGAAAATAACAAAAAATAGAGGATAAAATGCAAAGAGAATTATTGCGTAGCACATATTATTATGATTTGCCAGAGGAGCAAATTGCACAAACTCCAATCGAACCAAGAGACCACTCAAGACTTTTGTGTTACAACAGAAAAACAGAAAAAATTGAACATAAACATTTCTATGATATCTTGGACTTTTTAAAACCAGGTGATGTTTTGGTAGTCAACAACAGCAAAGTTTTGCCAGCAAGGTTGTTTGGTTTCAAATCAACAACTGGTGCAAAAATCGAAATTTTGTTACAAAAACGCATTGATTTGAAAAACTGGGAAGTTATAGCAAAACCACAAAAAAGACTTGCTGTAGGAACTGAAATTATTTTCAATGAAAATATTAAATGTTTCGTTACAGAAATTGGTGACTATGGTTCTTGCAAAGTTAGATTTGAATATTCTGATGACAAGCCATTTGAAGCACATCTAATTGAAATTGGAACAATGCCACTTCCACCATATATCAAAGAAAAGCTTAAAAATCAAAACAGATATCAAACCGTTTATGCAAAAGTTAATGGTTCAAGTGCTGCTCCAACTGCAGGACTTCATTTTACCAAAGAATTGATTGAAAAAATCAAGGCAAAAGGCGTTGAATTTGTTGAAGTATTGTTGCATGTTGGACTTGGGACTTTCCGTCCAGTAAAAGAAAACAACATCAAAGACCACGAAATGCACAGTGAATATTTTGAAATTTCTCCGGAAGTTGCGGATACAATAAACAAAGCCAAAGCCGAAGGAAGGAGAGTTATTGCTGTAGGCACAACATCAATCAGAGTTTTGGAAAGTGGTGTTGATGAAAATGGGAAACTTCAACCACAAAAGCGCGAAACAAAAATTTTCATATACCCACCATACAAATTTAAAATGGTAGATGCTTTGATAACAAACTTCCACTTGCCAGAAAGCACATTGATTATGCTTATCTCTGCTTTCATTGGTGACATAGACAAAACTTTGGATTTATACAAACTCGCTGTAAATGAAAAATATCGTTTCTTCAGTTTCGGCGATGCAATGTTCATTGAATAAAATATTAGATTTTCAATTTTACTTCAAATTTGATTTTTCAATGATTATTTATCAAATCTCAAACCAAACAAAATAAAAATCAAAAGGATAAAATTATACATGAAAGATGTAAATTTTAGTTATGAAATAATAAAAGAATGTCCTAAAACTGGTGCACGAGCAGGCATTTTGCATACACCAAGAGGAGATATAAAGACTCCAGTCTTTATGCCAGTTGGCACACAAGCAACAGTAAAAGGGCTTAGACCAGAAGATTTAAATGATATGGGGGCACAGATTATTTTGTCAAACACATATCATCTTTTCTTGCGTCCTGGTGAAGACATTGTCGAGAAAGCAGGCGGGTTACACAAATTTATGAATTGGGAGAAACCAATACTTACAGATAGCGGTGGCTTTCAAGTTTTCTCATTGTCTGATTTGAGAAAAGTATCAGAGAAAGGCGTTGAATTTCGTTCGCACTTAAGTGGTGAAAAATTTATGATGACACCAGAACTCTGTATGCATATTCAAGAAGCATTGGATAGCGATATAAACATGGCACTTGACCAATGCACAGAAGCGGGTGCAAGTTATGCCGAAGCAGAAAAAGCACGAGAACTCACAAAATCATGGCTTAAAAGATGCTATGAAGCACACAATGGCGGAAACCATGTTCTTTTCCCTATTGTCCAAGGTAATATGTATAAAGATCTTCGTGCAAAATGCGTTGAAGACTGCAAACCTTATGCAAAATGCGGAATAGCAATTGGCGGACTTTCTGTTGGAGAAGAAAAATCAGTGATGTATGACATTTTGGATCTCTTAAATCCATTGCTTCCACACGATATGCCTAGATATTTGATGGGCGTAGGGAGTCCTGACTGTTTGCTTGAAGGTTTTTCAAGGGGAGTAGATATGATGGACTGTGTTCTCGCAACAAGAATCGCAAGAAATGGAACAGCATTCTCAAGCACTGGCAAAATGGTAATAAAAAATTCTTCTTTCAAAGAAGATTTTAGACCAATTGAAGAAGGTTGCGACTGTTATGCTTGCAAACATTTCAGCAGAGCATACATTAGACACTTAATCAATGCTGGAGAAATGTTAGGAGCAGAATTGCTTTCAATCCACAATCTCAGATTTTTGATTAGACTTGCAGAACAAAGCCGTGAAGCAATTTTGGGCGATTATTTTGCAGAATTCAAGGAAGACTTCTTGAGCAAATATAAAATCACATCTGCTTTTTAGATTTAAACCGCATCTTATCTTGCGGTTTTTCATTTTGTAATTGACAAAAAGATCAAGTTTTAAAATATAATAGGGGTATTAAATTATAAACTTGATTTATTATCATT
>ULPT01045142.1_pt1 | contig 23637 bp, 16 predicted proteins | sample 1953751 | NCBI WGS metagenome assembly ULPT01 (sample SAMEA4835636, study PRJEB28245) | human gut metagenome | biome: gut microbiome; material: fecal sample | place: Denmark | collected 2008 | reverse complement strand
CCCCCTCCCGGATTCGGGCAGAAAGGGGCTTCTTTCGCGGTGTTTCGCGCGTTTCCGCGCCGGTGGTTGTCATTGCGTTTTCTCTCTTCATCGTCTCTCGTCTCCTCCTGTCCCGGCTTTTCCAGCCAGTATAATTCAAAGTTTCACAGCCCTTGTTGCATATACGCGGACGCTCCTGCTTGAACGGTGTTGCTGGAATTCATGCGCAAGTGGGGCCGTGTGATTTTGTGAATTATTGGTGGAGAGAGGGAGTTTTTTACACAGCCGTCAAGTTATGGGACGGCTGTGCATTATTTTTTCATTCTTACGATTATTCTCCCGACATAGAAGCCTACCGATCCAAGTGCGAGGCTTGCCAGTATAACCGTGGGGCAATACATCACGAGATAAGTAAGGCCGGTCATTCCTTCGGCAAACTCTATGCCCTTAATTAATCCAAGGAATAACCCCAAAAAACCGAGACTATAGGAAAGAAGAGAAGCTTTCATTATTTTACCTCGTGCCACATGTGGTTAGCTCTATTCTCCCAAAGGCAATTCCGTGCGCTATCCTTTCCAAATGCCACCCTAGCGACGCACCCCCCTCATAGGGATTCCTTCCTCCTGCGGTTCACATGGCAAGATAACCACCTCAGGACCTCCTTTCCCTTGCTATGGAGTGTATTGCGGTATCTGACAAGCAGGAATGTCAGTCCAAAGGTTATTCCTCCGACAAATGCGATTCGCAGAATTGATTGCCAATACAGCAGGAGCAAAAACGGTGCAACAATCACAGAACTTATGTAAACCACTTTTTTCGTTTCCTTTTCTTCCCTGCTTTCATCCATACTTGACAACCTCCTTGAATCGTAGCCTGTTATGTCCTCTGGTGTTGGCCATACTATCCCGTTTAGTAGCAGTCACTATTTCAGTCTCCGATGCTCCTGAATTATTCCGTAGGCCTCATTGATTTGCTTAAGCCTCTCCTCTGCATCATGCTTGATATGTTCACCAAGGCCTGCTGCGCCGACCCGGTCGGGATGGTACTCCCTTGCAAGTTTCCGATATGCGGACCTGACCTCCTCGTCTGTGGCATTTGGGGAACAGCAGAGAACCGCATAATAGTAGCCGATGTCCTTTGATGCTGCATTTCCCTGCTGATAATTATCTTGACCATACCAATACTGGGAGTCTTCTCTATTGCTATTATTGTAATTTGTGCCATTTGCTGCCTGTGTTCTTAGTATGTCCTCCATTTGTTTTATGCGCCTTTCCATTTGTTCAATATTCTGGCGTTCAACTCCAATAGAATAATCGTAGTCACATTTATATGCATGTGGCTTTTTTTCCATCATCGTAAGCATATCCTTCTCCTCCTCAGATAACAGAAGCTCCCTGTTTTCGAGAATCGACCCACCAAATAACATAACAGCAACCAACATCGGGAAAAACCACATCCAATGGCCATATAGAACATACAGAATTATAATAGGAATAAAACTAACTTCGATGAACTTGAAATAGCTTTTCTTGAAGTTTAATTTTTCTACTTTCGCCTTCTCGGAAAGAAGTCTATTTATTTCTGCCTCGCTGCTTGAGATGCTTGCTTTGCAATTTGCAATGATGCCCTCAGGAGAGCAATTGTTGTAGTAATTGCCTGCATTTCCGAAGGGATTAGAATTGTGCCTCTTGCTATTTGCCATGTCAAGTGTGTTTCTATCCTGTGGAACCTGATTAATCCTGCTTAATTGTACCGCCTTTTGGGCAATCCATCATCTGTCCTGTTCTGCCTTATGCCTTCAGAAAGCAACGGAGATCGTCATCTGGTCTTAAGAAGAGTCCCCCCTTGGCTATGGATGTATTAAATGGAGAGTCACAAGGCCAGATGCCTTAAAAGTCCAGTTGGGAAGACTTTTGCTTAGGCTGTGGTTCATTTGGCTCAAGCATAATACGCCGGGGCTCGTGTTCCATTTCGTAAATGAAGCCCCTGAGCCCGTCCTCTATTTCATTCAGGGATGGCCGGAGGGATGGGTTGGCATGCCCGTCCTTGAACATTTTGATGAATAGCCCCTTCATTTTGTATGGCAGCCAACTCCAGAGATTGTACCAACCACCGTGTGGGAGTCTGCAATCTGCCCCCTTCCCCAAGGGGCAACGGCCATTTTTCAGGTTATCCTCAGGAGTTCCGCAGTTGCCCCCCTTTCCAAAGGTGCAGTAGCTATAGGGATGCATGCCGCACATGAGGATGTTGAAGACTATGATGGCCGCCCCAAACTCAACCTGCTCGATGGTTCTGGGTCGTGCAAGCAGTTTTTTATCCAACAGAAGTTCAGGGGCGACATGGGAACTGAAGTAGGTGTTCGTTATGTTTACACCTCCGTCCAAAGACGGGACCTGGAAACTGTCGCAGTCAATGAAAGACACCTCGTGCTTTTCGTTCACAAGGAAATTAGCGGGGTTGAAGTCATTTACTAGGACATTATACCCGGCGAGCAACTGAACCTTCCTGATGTAGTCGCGTGCAGTCAACGCAAGATCCATGCGCGTCCACTTTGGGAAGCAGCTGCTGATCGATTTAGTTCCACGAAGCCTGAGCAAAGATACTCCCGTGCACTTGCGCATCACAAAGCCTATGACCTCCTTTCTGGCGTTAAAGACGGGCATCTGAGGCCAGGCGAGAGATGGCATATTTGAGCACTCCCTAATCCGGACCATATCGCTGATCCTCTTGCGGATATCGTGCATCTTTGATGCGTTGCCAAGGGTGTTTTCCTTGTATATCTTCACAAGGAACTCCCTATTCATCGGCAGTTCATACACGGTTCCCTCTCCGCCAGCTCCCCTCTCGTCCTTGGCTCCGAGCCTTAGGGCCTTTCCTGCGTCGTCGTATACATCGATCTCATCGCCGCATGATGAACTTGAAGACTCGACTGCCTCCATCCAGCCGCCTTGGGGTGCTGCGACCGGCTTCTGCAAGGGGCTTTGGCAAATCCCCTGATAGACTGGAGGAACACAGCCAATTCCGCCTATCCGGCCCTGCTGAATGTGCCCATTTCCTTTTGGGGCAATGCTCCCCGCCTGCCTATTTGCAAAGGAAGCAGGGGTTGGGGCTGGCACGGTTGCCCCAGCTCCAAAACGAGTCGGCTGTACAGCAGACTGATGGGGCATCGAATTGATGTATACTGATGGTGTGCTCATCGGCGTACTCCCTGGGGATGCTTTTTGATCAGCGTGGGTCGTTGCACCTCCTTCAAACGAGTTGAAGAAGCTACCGGTGGATGCAGCGAATCCTCGCAGCTTGGATATGATGCTGGTAACAAAGTCGAAACTGGCCATTTCTTCAGGTTATGTGGATTGAGGGGTTACTGTTCAATTCGTGGTTCCGTACTATCAGTAAGGATTATTCGAGGTGGTTTTCCGGTTCTTCCACAGGAATAACCAGCTTATCGCCGGAGATGAAGATTCTGTTGCCGAGAACCATGCCCTGGAGAAGTCTACCCTGGTTATTCACCCAGGGATATTCAGCCGCATGATCCCTGAACAAGTCGTTTGATATGACCTTGCTGTCAGGATTCTGGCTTGCCAGGAAGAGCAGATATGTGTCCGCCTCCTCTCTTGGCGGAGTCTGGAAGAAGGTCTCTCCCCTTTCCTTGAAGAGCCTTTCAAGGAGAATAGACTCTTGAGTGTTCTTGCTTTTGAGAATGTGCCTGGCCGAGGCATCGAAATAGACCTGGTACTTCTTCCCAAGATTGTCCAGCTTGTTCGTGATGGCCAAGACGTATTTCAGCGAGATTCCACCTCGGAACTTGTCCCAGTAGAGGATGTTTGAACCGTCGAGGATGTATTCAATGCTAGCATTCTGTGCTTTTTCTCCCGCCATGGATTGAGTTGCAGATGCCCTCTCCCCGTTAATGGAAGAAGAGCAAGGAGGCGTCTCCGTTTCGGGGCCGGCATCCTCGTTTGATGCGCCTTGCACCTTTCCAACCCTGCCTGCCTCCTGAATGCAAGGTGATGTCAAGCCATCCCCATCACAAACCACACCTCCACAGGCAGAAGCCACCTGCCAGGATACCTCTTCAATTTCAGTGGCAGCCTCCTCCCCTGCGACAGACGATGATGCATCTCCGATGTCAGATACCGGTGCATTCTCTGCCACCACGCCTCCATCATGGGGCGTGCCCGTGGCTTGAGTCGAGCCATATTCACGGAGTGCTTCGGGAGCATGCTCTGCCTCCCAATCGGATGTGCATCTTGCAGTGTCCGGAACAACATCAATACCCTGGCATTTATCGGCTGCGGAGGCCTGCTGCATCTCCCCATCCGAAGCTATGTGCGTTTCCTCTGTGGACAATGCTGCCCCCATGTGGCCAGCCGCCTCACACTCGTAGGTATCAGATATTTGCATTCCAACAGTTACAAATGCATTGCGAAGGTCTCCATATTGAGGACGAACGATGTTGTTGCCCGCAATTCGCATGAGTGTGGCGCAGTTCGGTTTTTCCCCCATGGCGATTGCATGACAGAAGAGTTCCCCTTTTGCACACATCCTCCTAATCACATCGGCGATCTGCGTGAAATCGTCTGCTGATTCCTTGCCATCAGAGAGAAGGACAAGTTGCGGGGTGATGTAACTGTATCCGAGGGATCTGTAGGATTGCAGTCTTTCTGTGATCCTTCCCACTGCGAGGGTAAGCGCTGCTCCAATAGGTGTAGCGCCCTTTGGGCGGATGGCCATCTCGCAGAGGCGCGAAGCGTTGAACGGGGTGAACTCCTCAATCATCCCGAGATTGTCGCCCATGCTTACGCTGGCGATGTCTATCTGTGAAGAGACATATTCCCGATCCTGAATGGTCTAGTGGAATGCCTTGAGAGAACGAGTCATGTCGGATAGTCCCTTTCCCCACATGCTATGGGATGTGTCAAGCACAAGCATTACTGGGCAGTGCGGGACAATCTGCGCGAGGGAGAAGGAGTTGGCGTCGTTAATCTGTGCGGAGTTATTCATCTGATAGGTTCCTTTGTTTATGGGTTCTTGTTTCTAAGAGATTGTACTATTTTTGCTGAATGATTCTTCCATGTGTTCCGGATGCCTGATCGCCCGGCGATGACGAACCATGCGATGCCCCTTGGGAGGCTGTTGCGTATCTGGTTAACGATCCCGCCTTGCATGCAGTTTTCCTATTCCGACGGCAAGCTCTCTTGATGAGACTGATGGTTCCTGTGGCAAGCCCCCAAAGACCAACGAAGACCCAGGACAGCCCCCGCCAGATTTCGGTTCTGAATCGCCAAGCCAGGTATCCGATGCCCATAAGAGCCACGACAGTTGCAGCTAGAGTTAAAAGTGATAGGATAAGGGAAGCGATGAATTCCCGAAAGAGGAAAAGAACGATGAGCAGCGAGTAGAGCAGCCAGTAGAGCAGCAACTCCAAAGCCCCCTTTGAGCCCGAAACTGGAGTGCCCATGCACGAGGAGCCTCCGGCTCTATGTACCTTTACCCATTCATCCGAGCTAGCATATACATGACGTGTTCTCATTCATGAGTTCCCTGGTTGTCTTGTCCACGCCGAGGAACTAGGCTGTTCCCCGCTTCCATTATCAATAGGGATTACATGCCGGCATTTTTCTGTGGTTTATGAACAAATTCTGACTCTTCTTCAGGAGAAACACTGTTATCGCCCTTCTGTGAAGCCTCGACGTCCGTGTTGTCCTCCGCTGCTATCGGCTCATTGCCTTCCTCCAGGGGAGCTACTTCAGGAACACGAGACTCCGCTTCATCCTGCAAAACCATCTTAACCGGGAACGTGGGGGCCACCTCTACGGTTTTCTCGTTAACTTGCTGGGGCAGATTCGTATTCCTCAAGGCAATCTCGCGTCTTAGGCTTGCAAATTCGCGCACGAGATCCACTCTCAGCCTTGTAACTGCCGCTCTTTCGCGGATGTAGAGGCACGAGGCGAGGACAAGCAGCGCTCCGAGGAGAAGAGACATGGCGTGTCTACTTGCAGATCTGCGAATGCACGCCCCTGTTGTGTTGGAGACAGACCGCCCCTCTTGAATGGAAGAAGTGCCGATTGTTTCCGAGACACACGTCTCCTCTAGGTCCTCCTCACCAGCAATAGCCGTTGCATCCTCTGCATCACAGGGGGCAGTCTCACCGCCATCGGAGGGGAACTCACTTGCTTCTCTGTTGCTGTCAGGATAAACAAGGGGGGCCAATATGGCTATGGAGCGGTCATCTCCTCCACGTGGGTCCTTCTCCCAATCACGCCTCGTCAGATAATCCATGAGATCCTGTTGGCAGAGATTACCATCATGAAGGTCGTCCATCATCTTCTCAAAGATTCTGCCGGGCTTCATTTCGGCAAGCTTGAACATGAGATGTTCCGGCCCATCTGACGTGATGGCTATACCCGTATTGATGCTGGCAGGGAAGATGTCCGCATGGTACTTGTGGGCATTTTCACCCCCTGGCCTCAAAAAGACCGTCTGGTTGGCGAATTCTCCCTTGTCAGGCAGAAATGCTGTGACAGTAGCTCCACCCTGCCTCAGGACAATCGCACCGTCTCCAACCTGGAAACAGCCGATGCCATTTGTCCCCACAATGGCACATGCAACGGTAAAGTCGAACTCCTTCTCAAGAGTTTTCCGTTCCGCGGACAGATCGAGTTTGACCTGCATGAGGGTACGGTAGAGAATCCGTGCGAAGGCTTCCCATCTGTCGCTGGATGCAGTCTCGGAGTCAAGTATTTCGGCAAGCATCGGCTCAAATACGGCGACCTGTGTCAAGAAGGCGCGAACAGCAGCCTGCGCCCCGTCCTGCGAAAGGGAGGCACTGCCCCGTCCATCGCACACAATCAAGGCAGGCCGTGGTGCCGATGTGACCGCCGAAGCATCCTGGCATGGTAGCCCCCTGCGAATATGCCCCGACCCAGGAATAGACGCGGCGAACCCAACCCAATTGCTGCAAAGCTTCTCGTCCATATTCTTTCCTCCTTTCCTCTCCTCTGGATCACATCCCCCCCAGATCCGCCCAGGTTCTGATGCTCCCGAACCTTACATTGTTCTCCTCGGACACTGCACTTGATGAGACGCTCTTCAGTGAGTCCGTAAGCCAGCGGAAGAACTGCTTGAACTTGAGTCCCTTGAGCTTGACTGGTCCTGGAGCTGATGGGAGGATCTGGCACATCGTGTCGTGGTTGGCGTAATCCCCGATCTCGATGCCGATATACTGAATTCTGCCTTGCTCCCCCATCTTCCTCATCTCCTCCGCCGAGGCCACCCAGTCATCGTTTGGACCACCATCGGTCATGAGAACGACCCATGGCTTGTAGGATGACACTCCTGCCCTGCGGTACGCGTGTCTGCGATTCTTGAGATCCTTCGTTGCAAGGCGAAGTGCCGCACCCATGCTGGTCATTCCACCTGCAACCAACGGAGCAGGCATACGCTCGACATCGCAGATCGGAGTAAATGGCATGGCGACGGAGGCACTATTGTCGAAAGTAATGACCTCCAGCTCAACACTCATGCTTGCCGCCTCGTCCTCGGAAGTCTCCTGAATGAACTGCCTAAGCCCCTGGTTCAGTTCGTTGATCGGAGCTCCGTCCATGCTGCTGGACGTGTCTAGCAGCAAGACAACGGGGCATCGGGGCGCGGGATTCATTTCATCGAGGTTGGTGTTGTCGTAGCGGTTGGTGTACATAGTTGATCTCCTATTGCTGAAGTTTGGTGACTGGCTGTTCATAAACGGATTGCTGTTGTTGCTGCTGTTGATCATTGTCATGCTTTTCCTTCGTTACTGGGTTCTTGTCTGTCTGCTACTTGCCTTGCGTGTCTACTGGCTATAAGGATTTAGGTTAGTGGATTTCCGGTCTGTTCGTCAGAAAAAGTGGTTCTCAAACGAGTGGTGACCACAAATGCTGGTGGAATCGGCGAGAATCGAACTCGCATCCTGGGAAGTGCACATCGGCTTTAATCCCGGGAGGAACCCTCCACGACCCCATCTTGACTGCCTTGTCTACCGATTATATGGATCCATCTCTCCAATATTCCGGTGATTCATCGTCCTCTGTGAAAAAAGGGACCAGAGGTCTTCCCCACGAAAAAAGACAGGCGGCACGAGTTTCAAGACGGTGGAATCCCCTAGCAATGCGTGCCGATGACATTATCCTCCAGGCAACCTCGACAATAGGAAGGTATTCGGCATCAGTTGAGGAAGCCAGAAGAACAATCACACCCCGCATTCTCCAAGGCCTGCCCATCCTTTCCGTTGAATTATGTGCTATCTTATGCAACGCTTTCTACAAGCTCATTGCGAACAATTATAGGGGGAAGAGTATGGCAGACTCAATGAATGACCTCAGCAAGATGATTGACGAATATCGTCTCTCTGTCCTGTGCGGAGAAGAGGAAAGCGAGGTGCTGGCCAGTGTAATCAGGCAACAACTCACAGGAGAATCCACGGATGGCAGACCCCCAGAGGAACTGGAGGCAATGCTGGCTCAGGCACGCAAGGAAGGCGAGTCGCACAAAGAGGAAATGGATTGCGCATATCGCTTCGGAAGGCAGGGTATTGCAAAGGAATCCATTGAATTCCAAGAATACTTAAGCGGCATCAGGGCAAAGGGGGACACGCTTCTTGTCGAGGCGGCGCTGTACTCCCACGACCAGGGCTGGGATGAATGGCTCGCATTACAGTCAGAAGAAGGCGACGCGGGCGGATATGTCACAGCGGATGTTTCAATAGAACAGCTTATGCTTGACTTTGAGGGCAATGTCTTCAAGGAAAAGAATGACGACGGCATTTCCGAAGACGCAAGACGCGAAATAGAGGAGAGAAAAAAGGACATCCTAAGGTATAGGACCTGGCGCGATGACGCGACAAAAATGAAAGAGCTCAATGAGGCAGTCGAATGGATTGCACAACTTGATGCCAAAGCTGGCGACGAGGCAAGACAAATGCTGGATGAAGGGAGAGATGTAGTCAGGCTTCTCGGCAGGGCATCCAAATTGGGAAGGCAGTCTTTTGGGAAAAAGCTACCCAAAACGGATAAAACGTTGCTTGCCTCTTTGGAAGAGGAGATGGAAAGGCATGAATTGACAGACTCTGAAAGGAATAAGATTTATAAACAATTTGAGGGCGGATGGAGGTGCGCCAAAAAAGGGTACGAGAAATTCATATCCTCGAAGCACAAGAAAAGCACAGCGACTCCTGGTGAGGAAACAACAGCCAAATCGCCTACGCAGGAATCCTGCACCGGCTCGTTCCTTGAAAACCAGACCAGCCTCCCGCTGTTCCTTGGAAACCTCACATGGTCTGGAGACCGCATTCGCATATTCATAGATGAAACAGGGAATAAATTTGATTCCTCTATATTTGAGCCCAATGTGAAGAAATGCTCAAAGGGCAAAATTGTTGCGTTATTTCTAAGTCAAGGTGCAAAATTGCCTCCAATAGAATACTCACACGCGACGGATAATGAATCAGACAATAACTTCAAACTGATTTCTTCGATATCTGCACAAAAAGAAGGTTGTGCGATTCTCGGCATCAACCTGGATGCAATGCCCAAGGTGGACCTGGATTATTGGTTCATCGGGCTTGAGCGCTTGTTTGACCTCACCCTGCGCCTTCTGCCAGAACCCAAGGAGAAGGTCATACTTGAGTTTTTCATTGAAAACAGAGGCGATAATTCCCCTGGGGAGGTCGCAAAAAGGGAGGCGTCTATAAAGCACATTGCGGATGGATGCCTATACAGATATGCGAAAACATTCCAAACCCGGGCGGAAATGATCGAGTTAAAGATCCATACTATTCCCAAAAAGGAAGCAGAGAAAGCGGGTGACCACAGAACTCCCGTGCAAAAGGAGTTCATCAAGTATAATGGCTATGTCGACGTGCTGGCGTGGGCTTGGGGCACGCCAAGCAAGGATGGGGAGAAGGAATTGCGCAGGCTGGGGCTTCTCCATCGCTGCATGCTGGAGGGCGATGTCCAGGAACTGCCTTTAGTACTTGATCGAATCGCACAAGAAGAATCCATCCCATTTGAACTATGGAACAAGCTGCTCGATTCGCCCGACCTTTGCCTTGTGGACTCCATTCCTTCCCTCATCCTTGAGAAACTTGCCAGGATTACAAGAGAAAAGCCCCATCTTTGGGAGTCATACGCAGAAGAGGTCGTGAGACATCTGAACTCCAAGGCGATATGCCTGTGGCATCTTTCGCGCCAGCTAGACTGGCTGACGAAGAGCATGCCGCCAACGGCAAAGATGTCCAAACGGCTCCGGCTAATCTGGTTGACATCAAAGCTTGCCGACGCAAACCACCATGGAGAGGTGAATCCATATTTCCTGAATGAAACAAGGGAGTTGATAGCCGACCTCTTTGTTGAGGATGCGCCTCTCTGCTGCTGGGCCGCTTTGAATTTTGCCGTTGAACGCACAAACGCATACAACTTCAAGGAAGCCAAACAGTGCCTTCTGGACTTCACTGCAGGCACTGGACTTCTCAACGACACCCCGCCCTTCCTTGACTACCTTGACACACTCCACAAGGGACAGTGTGCCTCATTCGATTCCAAGGTCGCCATCTTTGGACTCGCCTACACCGGACAGCTTCTCTCAAGCCTGGGACAGCACGAGGCCTTCCTTGGAAACCACGAAATGGCAAACTCTTATTTCGATGCAGCCATTGAGTGCTTTACTAGGTTGAGCGATGGCAGCCCACTGGACATTGAGCAGACCATGAGCTACAAGGTAACCAACCTGATGGACTACCGAGCCCCCGCTTCCATCCGCCCCCAGGTCGAGTCTTATCTCGGAGGCAATCTGGTTGACATGGCCAGGAAATATGCCGTCTCAACCAATGATTCAGAGAAATACCGCCACGCTGTGATGATGAGGTATTTCGCGACTCTCCCAAAGGATGATCCAGCAATCGCTGCATATCTATCGCTGAGGGACAATTGGACTCGAAAGGAGGATGGACACCCGTGGGAGATGATTGAATTCTATCGCGGGATGCTGCTGGAAGGCTCGCAGGATGGCATAGACCATCTCAAATACGCCTACAAGTTACTTGAAGGCGAAAAGGGGCTTACATTAAAGGTAATAAGTATTGTGATTCGGGCAAGTATATGCTACTACGAAAGAAACATGCCAGGAGATTCACTGCTTGAGGAGATCAATTTCATTGAAAAGGCACTTCCAGGGCTTGGGAAGAAGCGGATTGACGCCCTACGCGAACAATTGACTAACCCAATGGCGCCTCTCGAGCTTGCGAAAATCATTCTTCCATTCAACTTCAGGTAAGGAGAGCCACATGGAATATGAAGAAAGACTTCTCAATGCCATAAATGCACTGAAAGTGGTTCCCTTTGGTTCGATATGGATAATTAACGATGCGGTTTGGAAGAGGGTAATTGCCGATTACGTCGTTAAACGCAGGCATCATCCAGGGATTGCGATATCGAGACGGAAAAAGTTTGACAGACTGACAGACATCGTACCATGCATGATTGGCACTAGCCAGAAATCCTCATCTGGGACAGGCTTCCGCGTTGAGAATGTCATGCCCCATTCAAACAAAAAGCACACGTATTTTAAGGTTGTCAGACCTTGCCACCTGCACGGCGATGCATCTCCAGAGCTTGCCGTCAAGAATTTTTGCGGGAACTATGAGTTTATTCGAAGAAATAGAGGGAAGGCACTTCTTGACGATGGTGAAAAGGCTGGACTGGTTAAGTTCCTGACCAGAAAAGGGCTGAGGTTTTAAGAGGAGTGATTGGATATGAAGGACATAGTCAATTTCAACGGCATGGAGAGGGAAGAATGCGAACTGGAAAGGAACAACAGGGAGTTGACGGCATGGAATGAATGGAAGAGTATATGCTGGATACTAGGCTGCAGCCCGGAGAATAGGGAAATACTCAAAAAATTAGTCAAAAATAAATATAATGAACTAATTCGCAATAGGTTAGGATTCTCTATCAATGAGACGGATGAAGATATTGCGAATGATTTTGACAATGCCATCCGTGAAGCAAAGGACTCCCCTCGCATAGACAGAAGGACGAAGACGGGTGACGGGGAATATAGAAGAAGGAAGAAGAAGTATTGGAAGAATACAGTCTGGGAGGCTGTCAGCGAGAGCGATGACCCGCCTCTCAAGATAATACGCGGGAAAATATTGGGGGAAAAGGGCTTTATAAATGAAATAGTCGCTGACTTTCTTGAAACAGAATACAACTGCACGGTTAAGAGGATCGAGGGGGGTGGGAGACTCTACATGCCCTTAAAATCCATCAATGAGACCGAATCCTCAGGCGATTCCGATAATGAGCATGACCTGGAGGATTTCCTGGCCTCTAAGCTTTCCCCGCCCATCAGTGATGCTGTGGGGGGCGAGATACAAAGTGCGCTTAAGAAACAGATTGGTGGAAGGGATGCCATAATCTTGATCTCGAAATTTCAGGGCAAACCACTTAATAATCCTAAGATACTCACTCTGTTGGGCGTGGGGAAATCCCAGGCCAGCGAGATTTGGGGCGACACAAAACGAAAACTAGAGAAGCTACTGAGCGATTCGGTCGATGAATGCGATGGCGATCAGCTAAAAGCGGCACTTTCAATTGTGGATAATTGGCTTTCCTGTAATTTTAAATCGGAATACAAGGCAATTGATTCCTTATAACTGCTGTAGCCGGATAAAACAAAAATGGCACAAAGCACACTCAACCATCCATTGAAGAAATAATTGTCATGGAAAAGCTATTCAAAGAGAGAAAGAGGAATGTCGCGCAGTTTTTAAATTCGTATTTCATCCTGCAAGACTTGATTGGGTCTAAGAAAGGTGAGGATACGGATGGCCAGAGGGATTATACCACAACCGTCAAGCCAGTTGAGTGCGATCCATACGAGACGGAGCTGGAGGTTGGTCAGATTCGCGTGATGCCCCATACGGAACGCATCACCTACATTGCACTTGTCAGGCGATGGGAGGAAGATTCATTCCTCGTAATGCCGTTTTCGCAATTCAATCATCCCGCAACAGACGAGGAACTATTGACCAGGTTCGACGGGGGAATGCTTATGCGTGTCCTGCAGGGATGGAACGCACGGACACTTCAGGACAAGACTCTGCAAAAGAGCTGGGTCGCCGCAACTCTGCCCAAGTCAGATGTCGAAGATGCCTGTAGGCTCTGGGAAATGATGCTCGGAGGCGAGCCACTCGGCAACACCCTCCTGAAACGGACCGGGTTGCCGATCTACAAGAGTGACGACCCACGGCTTGACTATAAACGCGAAGAACTCAAGAATTTTGCACGGATAGATGAAGAGGATCTCGCCTTGGTGGAGCGGGAGGCACGCCTCGCTGACAAATCCGCCAGGGAGCATCCAGCAAACCCCTTTGCCGCACTTGCGCGATTGGCATCGTCATATCGCACAACTATTTGGAAGCAGCCTGAACACGCGCTCGCCGCCGCAACAAGAAAAAAGAAATTCGTCAGCAATTTCACTTTAGAAGAAACAGGGGATGTAATTACAATCCGCTATTCCTTTGAGAATAGGATCCTTTCGGCCGATGTCTTCGACAAAGACGGCAATTCGACAAATGCCATTGACGGGTATAAGGTCTGCTCATGCGAAAGAGCCGCCGTGCTGGGTGTGATAGAAAAGGGATTTTTAAGAATTGAACTGCCCTCTTCATTGCGGGACGAAGCCTGCAACATTTGCATCGTTGACTGTAATGACAACCCCGTCAAGGGCAACTGGAGGGAGGTCTTATGAAGTCCCCCTTCAATTCAAGGAGTCTGATTGAGGATGCAGAGCGACGACCTGAAAATCTAATCATCTATTCCTGCGACCTGCTAGAAGGGGAGTTAAGTCGGGAGACCAACGGGGAGGATACAAATGCCGAGATAATTGCCGAACTCCTGATAAGGCATTTGCTTGGAGGATCTCCGAGAATTGCCAAAATAATCGGCACCAAGCTTAAACATGGAGAGCTGGAGGATTTTTCAAGGCGCCTGCCTTACGAGCATCTCGGAAGGAGGATTGAGGAGAGGCTTTGGGAGGAGAATGGCAACAGTTTTTCCGAACGATGCCACCAGGCGGTTCTTCGCCGCTTGAATCTTCTCCTGAAGTCAGAAGGATTGATTCCGGTATTTAGCGATGAAAGCGGAGGACTTCTGCTACCCTTCCATTTTGAGGCAAGTAAAGATGGGAGTGGACAGGTCCTAGGTCTCGACAAAAAACCGTTACTAAACCCCAGCGGGGAACAGGAGTGGTCACAATATTGTGCAACGATGGAGGAGATCAAGGCGAATGTTGTAGTCCACATACGGCAAGGCAACGACAGGCATGGGATTACTACAGGCAATAGCCTGATGTTGCCGCTTATGCTCGCCTGGTGGAGAAGGCAAAATGTCATTCCTAAATTCAACCCATTCAGCATCGTGGCGACAGGGGCCGTGGAGAACGGTGTACTTGAAGCAGTCGACGGCGTTGCAGAAAAGGCTGAAGCTGTCCGAAATCTGCTCTATAGGGCAGATTTCTTCTTCCCAGGATGCCATGACGATGATATAGGTGCAACTGGACAGCAGTGTCATCCGCTGGACATCGGTTTTTCTGTAGCTGAGAATGGTCCAGTCTTCAGAAGAATTCGCGAATGTATCGAGGGACAACAGCGGTGGAACGCAGATTATGTATCACAACGACTTGAGAGTTCCCTGCCTGATGAAGTGCGCAATTGGAGCATACAACAGTATGATGCCATGCTAGGGCGCCTCGAAAAGGCAAAGGATGGTCTGAATACTGAGGAATTCCCAGGGGAGTATATTCTTATTCTTATGCTACAGAGCCAGTTGTATTGCACACGCGGCTTGACGGACAAGGCGAAGGACCTGAATGCAGAGGCTCTGGAGATTGCCGAGGAGCAGGGACAGGAATACCTTGCTCTCCGTTTGCAAGTCAATCAAATTGTGTTCTTTACGGATACCATGGAATTTGAGAAGATAGCGGTCATCTCCCCTAGGATGGAGGAGTTCGTTGCTGCACGTAATGATCGCGAGCTCTCCATGTGCTTTTACGGGCAGATGGGAATGGCACATGCATACGCAACCCTCGATGGTGTAAAAGGCTTTTCAAAGGAAAGAGCATTGGAATGCTTTAAGGAGAATATCAAGTCCGCAAGGGAATCTGGCAAAGCCGTGGATTTAGCCCAGGACATGAATTACAAGTGCCTGTATTATGCCCTTTTTGAACCAGGAAGCAGGGCGGAGAAGCGCGCCTTCCATGATGCATTGTCAAAGATACGCGATCTGGAGGAGATCGACCAGGCAGCCTACAAAAACAACCATGTCTACTACGACCTCTATCGTTGTTTCTCCTTTTATCGACAACTCCTTCGCGACAAAGCTGTTCCTCCGGATTACAAGGATTGTCCAGGGCTATCTTGCATTGAAGAGAACAGTTGGCGCAAGGCACTGATGGCAAAATACTTAGGTGCTTTGCGTGCCGCATCCGGGGAAACGGGGAAGGCAAGGAAACTCTTTGACGGGGCAATCAAGACACTTAACAGCGAGACGAGTGTCTCGACGATACTAGGATTCATAAAAGCTACAGTCTATGCGGAGGCATATCGCTCACTTGGCGACTCCATATACCTGGAGGAAGGCAGGAAGATGTTTGGTAACAGTAACAATAAATCTCACCAGGCCCAAGTATGGAAGGGTTATTTTGATTCTGGCGGAGCGGTCGATTTTCCAGGCCTAGGTTACTGGTATTGATTCACACTGCAAAAACAATAACATCAAATTATTCCATTAAAAACACAAGTTAATCAAGTCATCATCTTGCAGAAATCACACAGAGAAAAGTTAGCATTGTAATTTAAGCATAATAGCTGTATTGGTCACCTTTTGCAAGGGAGGCCAATACACCGGGACTTGCAATGTCATAACCCCGGGATAAAGTAAGGATATGGCTCATTTTGCATGCGACTCAAAAGTGGCTTATTTTCAAGCGACCCGTAACATTCATGAAGCAGTGACCGTAGAAGGGAGTTCACAAATAAAGATGCCCCGAAGTGCTTCCACAAAAAAAACCAAGAGCACACCACAACCTCGTCAAATTAAACAGGCTCCCGCGCAGGCACCCTCAAAGCCTCCTGTAAAGGCTTCCTCAAAGGGGTTCTCGACCCAAACATCTGATTCCAGGAGAAAGAAATCCCCGTCCAAGCCTTTCCCCACAGGGGGAATACGCGAGACATCGATTTTGCTGTTTAAGAATTTTTTTGAGCGTTGCGAAAAAAAAATGACGCCCTATTTAAAATTTCGCAACATAAAAAAAGATGTAACACAATGGATATTAGATGTTTTTCAGGCAGACTCGGGCTTTTTTTGGTGTGTGCCGATCATAACCCCCGTTGCAGGCAATGTATATAGTGTTTCTATCCAAAAGCAGAAAGAAAGCGCAGACGGGTGGTGTTCTTATTTCAATATTTTCGATTCCCGAGGGGTATTGGTTACAGAGAATGAAATATCATCTCAAGTAAATATCAAAGTTCTCTCAGTCCAAGGATTGCGGTGCTCTGCAGAGTTATACGAAGAAAAAAATGTTACACTTTCGCATGAACAAGTTGAGGAAGTGGGGATATTCTATTCAGCGCAAGGGACAACAATCCTGCTGGATGACTTTTTCGGAACTGGAATGCTTCAAGCCAAAGAAGCGTGGCCAAGTGAACTATTGCCGATAAATTATCTCCTTCGAATGCCGACAGATATTTTTTTGTGGAAGGAATCTTTCCCCATCATTCCAAGAATTGTATCCGATGAACACTGCTATTTTTGTATGACATGTGAGAATTGTGAAGGAGATGGCACTGTTACATGCGATAAATGCGATGGAAGCGGAAAAATTGACTGCCCGAGATGCGAAGGAACCGGCGGGCACTGGACTTGTGATAAATGCAATGGCAGGGGAAGGCTTGATTGTGATCGCTGTGGCGGATCAGGCGAAATTGAGTGCAAAAAATGTGGCGGATCAGGCAAAGTTAAGTGTAAAAAATGTGGCGGATCGGGTGATTATTACAGCCCGAAAGGTAATAGATACGATTGCCGTGCCTGTAACGGTTCTGGTTCATGGGAATGTAGCGCTTGCGGTGGCTCAGGAACATGGAAATGTAGAGCGTGCGATGGCGATGGCGAAATTGAATGTTTTGTTTGCAAAGGGCGTGGCTCCGGTCACTGCAATGTTTGTGATGGAAGCGGCTCTGTAAAATGTCGTGCATGTGGCGGAGAAGGAAATATTAAATGCTGGGTTTGCAAAGGAGATGGACGTCTCTTTGTTCGTCCGGACTTTAAGAATAATCAATTTGTGAGAAAATATAAGGACGAAGAAACTGAAATTCCTGTTTCTGACGTATTTCTCTATGATTCTCAAAGTGAAGAGGAAGTTAAGCTCGAAGGATTTTGGGAGCAATTAAAAGACAAAACTCACGAGCGTTTTAATCGTTTCCTTCTCATCGAAAAGCGCAGACAGCAATTGTATGAGGACGGGAAAAGTGTTCTTGACTGTTTGCAGCGAAAGCTGGATTTAACACCAGCAGATAATGAACCACCGATTCAAGTTGTTTTCTCGACAGATGTCCCTCTGGAACGAATCCGAAAACATGCTATTTACGAATTAAATATTCAAGGGCGATACAATTGGTTGAAAAAACATGTTACTCCTTGGCCCGAAAATACTCCTGTCTGTTTTTGTGGAATCGATTTTGAATCAGACAAAGTTGATGATATAACTTTTTGCGGAGTCGATTATGAGAAACGGACGTTAAGGATCGCAATTTCGTCAAAATATAATATTGCACCAATTCGGAGTGGAATCCAGCGACTCAAGTCATCTGCACCAGTTCCACCAGAAAAGAGAGAAATTCAGTATTTAAGCTACTGGTTAGACAAGGATAGTGATACCGTTTTTGATGCACTTGTAAAGGGTGTTAGTGGTAAGGAATGTGCTGTCACGAGATGGTATAATGAACGAATTACGCAATTCCCGTCGCAGATTAGTGCGGTCAAACAGGGTATATCAGAATCGCCAGTACTACTTCTCCAAGGCCCCCCTGGAACAGGAAAAACGACCGTTATCGTAGAAATCATACTTCAGGCTATTGCCCAAAACAAACGGATCCTTCTAACAAGTCAAACGCACCAAGCAGTTTGTAATGTCCTTGAGCGGTTGCACGATCTTAAAAAAACTGGGCAGTCATCTGTTTCAATGGTTCGCTATGCCAAACAAGGAGGTAAGTTAAGCGACACTGAGAAATTATATTTGGCGGGCTACAACGAGGATGAATTCACGTCTATCATTAAACGTTCTCAACAGTCATTGAATGCTTTGAAGGACATTAACGAGAGTCTTCTTCGAGACAAGAAGATTGGAGACGGGGCGTTTCGGGATGTCTCATCCATTGAGCAAATTGAAGCCAGACGAGAAAACGATCTGCAGAAAACAGCTCAAAGTTATCAAGAGAAAGAATGCCGAATCAGGGATTTTTATAAAGGGCGAAGAGAGAGTGAAGAAGCAGCCTACCGGAGTAAGAGGTCATCCCTGGATAGTCAGTTAAAATCTCAAAAAACACAGTTAGACGCAATAAACGCCGACATAAGGAAAACTGATCAGAGGATATCAACTCTTTCCGAAAGATTGGCACAAAGACATAGCGGTTCATTTTTAGACAAACTATTTTCGTTTACAGATCATTTGAAAATATTCGGAACTCAATCCGTAGAGAACATAAAAAAAGAGCTTGATGTCTTGAAAAACTCTTTGGAATCTTATGAGCATTCGCGCAGAGACATCGCCCGAAATATTTCATCGACTGAAAGCCATATTAAGAATTGCGAAGAAACCTATGCGTCTTTGATTGAGCAATTAAACAGATCGGAGAAAAGCGATGTTGAAAAAAACACACACGAAGGCGATGTTCAAGCAAAGATGATTAAATCGCAAGAGACTCAAGATATTGCCCCCCTGCGTGAGAATGTCGCAAATGCTTTCAATATTTTGCAGAACAGACGAGGACAAATCAGTGCCGCCTCAAGTAGTGATATGTGGAATACCTACATAAAAACACTTGAACAAGAGATTTCCCTGAAGCGCAAAGAAATTGCCATTAAAACAGAATGGATAAGAGATATAACAGCTTCTCCCGATGCGATAGGGCGCTTCTTAAATTCTCAAGTCCAGCTTTTTATGGCAACATGTGTTGGCCTTGGGGGGTGGCAGGCACTTCAAAACGGGACATATGAGCGTTTTAACAATAATACAGATGCGCTGGTTAAAACAAAATTCGACCTTGTGATTATTGACGAAGCAGGCCATGCGACATTCGCTGAGACCGTTATCCCCATGTGCCTTGTCAAAAAAGTGCTTTTAATTGGTGATGATAAACAACTGCCTCCAATTTTAGGCGATGATCTCCCGTGTCATGTAAACATGTCTCAGAATTGTCAATCCGGGGTAAATGGATTGAAATTTGACTGCTGGTTTGAATATAGCCTTTTCTCATATTTGTGGCAAAATAAGAATTTAGAACTTCCACATTTGATGCTTGACACACAGTTTAGAATGCATCCTGACATCGGCACGTTCATAAGTGCGGCCTTCTACGCAGGGAAACTGAAAAATGGCACAAAGGCAAAAGACAGGCAGTTTTCATTCACACCTTTTGTGAAACCAGTTTGTGTCGTCTCGACATCAAGTAGGAAAAATCGGTTTGATGAGAGTGCCGGAACAAGCTACTTTAATGAATTGGAGATTTCCTTAGTTGTGCAGACTGTCAAAGCGCTTGCAAACAACTTGGAAGCTCAATCTTCATCTGAGAAACAGTCGATATCATTAGCAGTAATTACCCCTTATGCGAAACAGGTGGAAAGACTGAGAAGGGAATTAGCTCCCTTTTTTAACTGCACACCACTCTTGGATTTCTCAATAGAACATATTGCTTCTGTCGACAAATTCCAGGGATCTGAGCGAGATATTATAATTACGAGTTTCGTTCGAAGTCCTAAACCTTGCCCTGCTTGCAATGGGAAACCGGGAAATAAGCATTGCAAATCCTGTCAGGGGAAAGGTCACAAAGGAGGGAAACTCACATTCGTTCAGGATTTAAAGCGCATGAATGTCGCTTTTTCCCGTGCGAGAAGACAGCTTATTCTCATCGGTGATATTGATGCGTTGTGTAGATTTGACGGGAATTCTGAAGGTCGCGATGTGTTAAAACAATTTTACACGTATGTGCAGGAAAAAGGACGTGTCTTGCATATTTGGGAAACGGAGGAGTGATTAAGATGGATAAGAAGAATATCGATATTCTGCTGAAAAAGGCTTATTGGAATTTCACTGAAAAAATCGAGCCCAAAAGTATTAAAAAGATTCTTCCAATCGCTTTTCCCGTTTTGAAATCCACGTGGAGAATAAAGATCGCAACGACGGAACCATCCGGACTTATTGATCGATATATTTTACGTGTCCTCAAGGAATTTGGTCCATGCGATATAAAAAGAATTGATGATTTGCTGTGTCTTGGGGAAGACAGAATAGAACATGCATTGATTGAAATGGAAAAACTGGGGTCGCCAATCACGCATTCGGCAAGCGGATATTCTTTTGCCACCAATGGAGATGTTGAGCATTTTACCGTTGAGCAAGAGCATGATTTCACCTTCTGCATTAATGGGATATCCGGTGATTTACTCCCTGTTGACTTTTGCCAGAAGTCAAAGAGTGCTGAAATAAAAGATGTAGGGGAAGATCACTCTTTGTACATAAAATTATCCTCAATCATCAGTGGTTCGGAGAGTAAACTTCCGACATTACGTTCCGGAACTGATGCAAAAAGGTTTGCCGAGGGAATTCCAGATGGATTTAAATGTCTCGTAGAGGATAGACCCAAAAGTGAATTCTGTCGTTGTTTTTTGTCGTTTGGTGTTGTTACTGCGGATGGCAACATGTCAGTTTTCTGTGCTGGCGATGCCACAATACACTTAAATTCAATTGATAATTATTTGGAGCGACTGCCTGAAATTGGACGTCTTCTCGAAAAAGAAGATATTTTAGATAGTCAGTTTCCTGGTCTGTCTATTAAGCAAGATGGAACTACTGTCCATGTGAAAGTACATGATCAGACTCTTTGGGATTGTTTTGCAAATGAAGACTTGTCAAATCAATCCATTTTCCTTATGAAGGATTTTATCAGGAATGGCTGGGTTTGGGATATTTCAAATTGGAAATTTAGCCATTATCTACTGCTTCCAGCAGATGAAAAGACAGCCATGTCATTATTCATATGTAAAGCCAGTTTTGAATTGGAACATGCTTATTCAAACCTTGACACCAGGCAAGATGCAGAAAATTGGCTTCATGAGTACTTTGAAAGTTTCAATAGTCCTTTGGTTAAATGTCCTAACCTTGATGTTATTCTTAAGCCTTTGTTGAAATCTCTCAATAGTGAAGTTCGAGATTTTGCTCGTATGATTTCTACTCAAGGCTCCCCCAAACTTCCCGCACAAGGAATTGGCAGATCCTTTTATCACTCAAAAGAAATAAACTGGCAAAACTGCATTGTCAATTGGATGCATAAAGCAACATCTTCTATTCAAATCATTTCTCCTGTCATTGATTCAGAGTTGGTTTTTCAAGAATTGCATGCAGCCAATCAACGTGGCGTGTATTTGCAAATAATAACATCGCTGTTGGATAGAAATGGCAAGATTAAGGCATCGGGAGATAAGCAATTCACATCCTTGAGTATCCCCGCCAAGCGCCTTGCCGCAGTTGGAGCATCTGTTCGCGCAACGAGAAATGTACCTCATGCTAAAATCATAATTATCGACGAAGCTGTTGTTTTGTTTATGTCAGCAAATTTAAGTGACAACAGCCTCGGTGTTGGTAAGGTTAATGCTGTCGAAACGTGTATTTTACTTCAGGAATCTTCTATCGTTTCTAATTTTCTCAATCTTTTTAAGGGTATTTGGGAAAGTGCGGCTTTCATTCAAGGATCAAATCGTGATAGCGCATTTATCGCTCAAAATGCAGGTAAGTCCTTGACAGATATTCCCGGATTTATGAAGGGAAAAGATGAGTGTATTATTTTTTCTAATCCACATAACCTTGCTCTTGAAAAAGAAATTATAATAACTATCAAGAATGCAAAGACGCAGGTCATTTTAATGGCCATGTCTTTCTACGATATGGATCAGGTCTCCGAATTATATGATTTGCTTCATACTCTTTTGTCGAAAAATATTGAGGTCACGCTTATTGTTCGGACTGGCAATGAACAATTTGCAGATGCTGATTGGCCTGATGAATCAACGAAGCGTCTGTTATCTGCCGGAATGAAAATTGTTGAAGTTCCGCATTTACATGCTAAAGGAGTCATAGTTGATAATAGTTCCGCGCTGGCAATGAGTGCTAATTTTAACCCATTCTCTCTTGGAAGTACTTCGACATCTCACATCGAATGCGGATTGTTGGCGCTTGACGGGGCTTCTTGGAGCAGGCAATTCATTGCCTTCGTCAACGATATAATAAAAAAATATACACAGCCGTCCCATAATTTTATGAAATGAGTGATTTTGGGGTGTATTGGTCTGTTTGGTACCCTTGTCCTCGCTGCCTGCCTGATGGGGTTCCTGTTTGTCTGTTCGGGAATTTGCCCACACCTTCCTTCAGATTCCACCTCACGGAGGACAACCCTTGGTGTTCGGCTATATCCCTCCCGCTGTCGGGCGGATTCGGGACTTGCACCCGTTGGAACGTGCGCTCACAGGGCGCACCAAAAAAAGACGCCGTCGGAAATCGGCGGCGTCATCGATTGGCAATCTTGTATATTCTGCCTTTGTTTAGAGGGCAGTCTCGCTTCTACATTGTGTCACAATCAAAAGTGGGCTGATTGCTTTGTCGCATGTTGTCAGATTCTTGGCTGTCTCAAGACAGCAGCGTCATTTCCCGTTTTGTCTGTCGCTGTGAATTTTTAAGGCTCAAACTGAGCATATATGAAATCTTTTTCTTTATTCTTGTAACTTGCAGTATTTTTTGGCTTAGCCTTCCTCGCTCAAGAAATGCTCGATGACGTCACCATCATCGACATCATCGACAAGGGGGGTGCTGTCGTCTAATTCGTCTTGTTCTTCTTTGATTCCATCCAACGTTTCGCCAATCTCTTCTGAAAGGTCATCCATCTTCTGTCTTAACGCTTCTTTGGCGTCTGGATTCTTTCCGACATTGTGCGATTCGTTCCTGAGGATGTCAAATTGCTCTGAAATCTTCTCAACTATACCGTTGTAGCTGCTGGACCAGTATGGACGCTTGTTCAGGTCTTCATTTTCCCTCTTGAGTTCTTCCAGATCTGCATCCAGCTGGTGTCCATAGCGCTTGAAGCCTGATTTCCAATCTTGGTTTTCTGCCATAGGCGCTTCTCCTATTCTCGGTGAAACATAACTGTACATGGCGTACAGAACGGACGGCATAGAAATGCCTATGCCCTCCTAAGGGCATAGGAGAAGTATAAGGCATAAATGGCATATTTCAAACATGTCAGGTAGAAATGCTTACATTTGTAACTGGAAAAGTTAAACGCACGCGTTTCGTGCGTTG
>ULPT01062136.1_pt1 | contig 23793 bp, 21 predicted proteins | sample 1953751 | NCBI WGS metagenome assembly ULPT01 (sample SAMEA4835636, study PRJEB28245) | human gut metagenome | biome: gut microbiome; material: fecal sample | place: Denmark | collected 2008 | reverse complement strand
TTATGCTTTTTTGAGTCAACTTTTTCTGTACCAAGACAGTATAGGTCATATCGGCGTAGGTTTCCTGTTGTTTATTTGACTTATCCGGCAATGCGAAGGCCTCAGGTTGTGAATAAGCAACTTGAGGTCTGCGCTTTCTTTGTGTATATATACGTACCGTTAAAAACATGCCAATCCGAAAAGAGATTGAAATATAACTAACTTATTAAACATTTATGTAATTATGAAAAAGATTTCATTTTTTGCGCTTGCCCACTACTACTCCCATGCTATCCTCTGCACTATCCTCTTCACTATCCTCTTCACTATCTCCCGCGCCCATTCGTATAGTTGCCAAAAATGCTACTATATATTCCCAAAAGTTGTTGTTCCTCTGCGCCAACATCCTGCTATCCATATCGGGTGATTAGTAGGTGATTAGTGGGTGATTCAGCAAGGGATAAGCAACCCTCTAACCATAGCCACAGCAATCTTATGCTGAAAATCGTAAGAAAAAACATATAGGCTTATTGTGTGTCTCAAAAAAATAAATTACCTTTGTGCCCAAACTTGGATAGTCTCCACGCAGGAGATATTTAGGTTTTACTTTATTACTTATTTAATCTTTATAAGATGAAAAAGATTCTATCTATTTTCGCAGCATTGGCACTGACTATCAGTGCAAGTGCAACTCCGTTGGCATTAGATGTTGCCAATGTATCCAATGAAAATCTGTTAACGGCACAAGCAGTCGCGAAACAGACTTCCATTACAGGTAAGCCGTCGAAGTACGCACTGGCTAAGCAAATGGCGGATTGGAAAGCAAACAACGCTGCCCGAAACATACAAGCCACGGGCGACACGCCCACTATTGCGGATACGATAGATATTACTATCGGCAATTTGGAGGTTACCGACTTTACCTCTTTTATGCAATTGTTTTGGTTAGAGGGCTACACTATGGACTATGAAGTAAGTCTGACAATTATGGCAAAATCTGTGGCAGCCGGTACATACACCTCTTCTGCCGTTTCTGCCACTATTGTCAATACTCCCCTCAAAGATACTGTGGATGTGCTTAGTGCCACGGTAGATGTATTTGTCAGCGAGAAAAACGAAGTAACCGCGTCGGCTAAAGTGGTTAGCAAAGACAATAAGTTATACCGGATTTCGATGGCTTATGTCATTCCCGACCCCATTGATACGCTCGCTATCTCGTTCAAACAGTCTGCCACAAGATATTATATGAGCAATTACAACGGGTATGGATTCGAGGCAGAAGATGATAAATACATTGCAGCCGCTTATGTGAAAACGAACAAGTTAGATGGCACATTCGAGGGTGATGATTTTGATATAGACCATTCCGGTATAGGTATTATCAACGGAAAGGACACGACTATTATCCACTCTATGGCAGGTAAAGTTACATTCACTCCTCAGAATGACACCTTGAATATACTTGCAGAGATTATCGGCATGGATAGTATCTTGTACCAAGTTTCGATGTTCTACGCAATACCGCAGCCCAAAGATACCATGGACCTCATCATTAAGGATGCAGATATGGTAAACCTTACTTCTATGGGAATATACCAACTGCAAGGTTATACCGAAGATTATAAAATGCTCTATATCGCTATCTCTTCTTATACGATAGAGGGCGATTTCACGGTCGATAACTTCTTCGCTCAAGGCGAGTACACTATCTTTCAATATATGACCGACGATAATCAGGTGGTTTCTGCTACTTTCCTTGCGGGCAACATATCTGTCTCCCTGTCAGACGACAACATCGTGACGATGAAAGGTCAGTTGCTTGCTTCGGATACCATTCTCTACAACGTCAATATGTCCGGAAAGTTCAAGAAAGAAGGACTATCCTACGATGCAGAGAGCGGTCCGGTGAACAAAGCGTACACCAATTCAGAAATTGAGTTTGATACAAAAACAAAAGGTAGAATATATGCTACCCTGAAAGCAACCAATGGCTCTGATATGGCATTGATAGGTTTCAACGTTGAGGCCACAGACCCCGACATCACTATCCCTGCCGGTGTTTATACCATCGACAAATCGGGCGATAAAGGCACTGTTATTGCCTGTCCTGGAATACAAGGGGGCAAGGTAACTGCTTCATTCTATGGAAAATGTAATGCCTCCGGCGCACTTCAAACGCCGATGTATTTTATGGTTGCCGGTACGGTTACGGTAGAAAATCGTGATGGCAATCTCTTCATAGAAGTGGACGCATTAAACTCATTCGATATTCCTATCCATATTACCTACACTGTTACAGAAACGGCATTGGAGAATAGTACCGTAGAATCGTCCTCCACCCGCAAAGTGATAGAAAACGGACAACTGCTTATCTTGCGTGGCAACGATAGATTCAACGTATTAGGCACTAAGATTCAATAAATAGGAAAAAAGACCTATAAAGCATTAGAGGTGAATATCTAATGCAAGAAAAAAGGGCGGGGCGACAAACTCCCGCCTTTTTTCTTTCGGGTAAGTGAGATTTTCCGAACTATCACAATGCAATTTATCGAAGTTTAATGGGGAATTGTTGTGTAATTTATCGCAATTAGGGGATTGGGGGGAAATTAGAGGGAGATTAGGGGAAGATGGTGGAGGGGTATTGGATGTGGGTGAGGTAGAGGCCTTGGGCGGGGGCAGATTCGCCGGCGAGGGAGCGGTTTTGGCGGGTGATAAGGTCGGCGAAGGCTGTGGGGGTGATTTTGGTATAGCCTACCTCGAAGAGTGTACCGACGATGGCACGCACCATATTTCGGAGAAAGCGGTCGGCTGTGATGACAAAGACGGCTTCGTGGTCGTTCTCGATGCGCCATTCGGCGGTGGTGATGTTGCAAATCTTGGTTTTGACGTCGGTGTGCGTGCGGCAGAAAGATGAAAAATCCTGTGTGCCCATCAGATAGTTGGCGGCTTGGTTCATCAACCGAAAGTCGAGTCCGTCTCGTACTTGAGTACGCAGAGTATGTTGGAACGGGTCTTTGCGGGTGGTGATACGATAGTGGTAGGTGCGCGAAATGGCATCGAAGCGTGCGTGTGCGTCGGGGGCTACAGGGAAAAGGTTATAAATAGCGATGGGGGGTGGGAGAAAGCGGTTGAGGCGATACACTCTTTGCGCGCACTCATCGGGGAGGAGAGGCGTATCGAAATGGGCATACATCATCTCGGCATGTACGCCAGCGTCCGTCCGTCCGGCAAAAGTGAGTGGTATGGGTGAACGAAAAATAGTAGCCATAGCGTCCTCCATTACATCCTGCACCGTACCTCCGGCAGGTTGGGATTGTGAGCCATGGAACTCAGTTCCGCAATATGCAAATTGCAAAAAGTACCTCATATCTTATTATTTACGGCGGTGAAATATGATTGCCGCCATCTTATTGAGTTCGGGGGAGAGTTGCAAGAGCCACGCTAATGCCACGCCGCTCCCCAACAACACTACCGTACGCAGAATACTGCTGAGCCAGATATCGGTAGAGGGGAAGCAATGTAGCCAGAGCGCATTGAGGGCAAAAAGCACTATTATCAACGCTATGGCGAGTGTGGTTTGGCGGTTGGCGACAGAGACACGGCATACACAGCGCAAGATAAGCACCACGAGAGCGAAATAGACGGCATAGGCTATCAGGTTACTCATCGCCGCGCCATCCATTCCATAGAGGGGTATGAGATAGTTATTCAGGCAGACAGACGCAGCAGTGAGGAAGAACGAGAGGAAGAGCGAGAAGACATAGAAGCGCGAGTAACTGAGCGCAGAGAGGCAGATAGAGAAAGTGGCAATAATGATTTGGTTAATACCGAGGATCAACACTACATTCTTCGCGACAGCATACGTGCTACCGTTGGGCAAGAGATGGAAAATAAGGTCGATATTGAACCATATAGCGAGGAAAATGAACCCGCCGACGAGGAGGAGGTTATTGGATACCCGGCGCATCAAGCGTGATGCTCCCTGCCTATCCTGCTCCTTTATGGCGTGCGCCAACTGCGGGGAGGCGATAGCGGTAACCGAACGGTAGGGAATACTGACCATAACGGCGATATAGGTGGCGATGGCATATATGCCCGTGCTGTCGAGTCCCATCTTGGCGGTAATAAAGAACGAAGAGAGTGCGGGTGCGAGTACACTCGCGACAGCAGATATAAAGAGAAAGCCCGTATAGAGGAGGTAGTTGCGGACGAGCGCGGTGTTGTTGCGCAAGAATGTCCAGTCGGGGCGGAGAGAGATATGCCCGACAGCAAAGAGGTAGGCAAGGTTAATAAGGGCGGCGACAGCATAGTTGAGGCACAGGCCGATGACAAAGCCGTCCATGGAGAGGATACGGAAAGCGTATAGGAGATATAGAGCCAACATACCGATACGGACGACGAGTTCGCGCACTGCGCGTGGTACGACGATGCGCATCAAGACATTGGCGTTGGTTTCGAAGATAGTCTGATAGAGCATAAAAAACGCCAGCGGGAGGACCATATAATAATAGTCCATAAACAGCGGCGATTTGTCTCCAAACCAATTGCCGAGCGGGATGTGGCACGCCCAATAGACAAGGGCAAACAGCAGAAAGCCGAAAAGGGGGACGACCAGTGTATAGAAGAAGAAGCCGTGGTCGCGGGTGTCAGCGTCTTTGAAATAAGGATAGAAACGGATGATGGATGTGTTGGTGCCGAGTTGTGCCAGCCCGATAAAGAGTGTGGCAGCATCAACAAGAACGCGCGCGAGTCCGATTTCTTGCGCAGAAAGGAAGCGGGTAAGGACGAAGAAAGTAGTCAAAAAGCCCACCGCAACCCCCATATAGGTTACGATGGTGCCTTTGATACTTTGTCTTGCGATGATACCCATGTAAGGCGATTATCAGTCCGATCAGGCTACCGTGTCCAATCGGGCTAATAAGAGAGATCGTTTATTATTTCTCGATGCCGAGTAGTTCGACCTCGAAAATAAGCGTGGAGTACGGAGGGATAGAACCTGCCTGACGTGCGCCATAGCCAAGTTCCTGGGGGACATAGAAGCGGAATTTGCTTCCTACAGGCATGAGTTGTACGCCCTCTGTCCAGCCGGGGATGACCTGATTGAGTGCAAAAGTGATAGGTTCGCCGCGGTCAACACTGCTATCGAAGACAGTACCGTCGGTGAGGGTACCATGGTAGTAGACTTTTACCTTGTCGGTAGCAGTCGGTTTTGCCCCTTTACCCATCTTGATAACTTCATACTGGAGTCCGCTCTCGGTGGTGATAACGCCCTCTTTGAGTTTGTTTTCCTCGAGGAATTTCTTTCCGGCAGCAATGGCTTCACCGTACTTGATTTGTGTCATCGTATTCTCGATGTACTCACCTGCGGTGCGGCTATCGAACTGAGTGTCATAGTCGTACATACCGTTGACAAATCCCTGTTTGATAAGTTCGAAATTGGTTGCGACATTCTCCATACCCAGCAATCCGGTGGGTTCCTGCTCGCGGATAGCACTACCGATTTGCTTGCCCATCATAACGAGTTGAGGGTTGCGTGCTCTAACTTTCATAGCCTTGTTGATATTCTCGATGAAGTCCTTTTGCGCGATGCCGTCGGTGTCGTTAGCCAGCAGGTACATACGCATCTGGTCCCCATTGAGCATACCGAAAGCGTAGTTGATACTGTCGGTGAAGTTTTTGAGTTCAACGGTTTTCACTTTGCTCGGGCATTTGCCTTTGACGGCTTTGCCAGCCTGTGTATCGGTTGTTTTGCCATAAGACGCCTGGAAGAACGTGCGTGCGTCAGCGGCTTTCATGACAGTGGTGTCGCCATTGAGGGCGTTAACCAGACCTTGGAAGAGCATTTTCTCGTTGAGCGTCCAATGCTCGTTCTCTGCGAGTCCCTTGGATTCAAACGATTTGATACCCGTGCCGACGTTGCGTCCTGCTTGTGCCGCCTCGCTCAGCGTTTCCTCTTTGCCGTTGTAGCCTTCTTCGAGAGCGGCGATAAACTCGTTGACGCTCTGTTTGCTGCTATCTTTGGCAAGTTGGTACATCTTGATTTGGGCACCATTGATGAAGCCCAACGCATAGTTGAGGGAGTCGTTTTGGCTCTCCAGAACAGCATCCTTGGCGGTGTAACTATTGCCGCATGACACCATAGCCATAGCCGCAAGGACGATAATACTCATTTTTTTCATTGTTGTATGATGTTATTTGTTTTATTAGTCTAATAGGGCGAATTAGTCCGATGGACTAATTATTCGATGCCGAGCAATTCCACCGTGAAGATGAGTGCTGCATAAGGGGGGATAGCCGCGCCTGCACCCTGCGCTCCGTAGCCGAGTTGATAGGGGATGTACAGTTTGTACTTGCTTCCTATTGACATCAACTGCAAGCCCTCAGTCCAACCTTTGATGACCTGGTTGAGTCCGAAAGTGATAGGTTCGCCACGTTTGTAACTGCTGTCAAAAACTGTGCCATCGGTGAGTGTACCCTCATAGTGCACCTTCACTTTGTCGGTGGCTTTTGGTTTTTGCCCGATAGTAGCCTCGATGATTTCGTATTGCAAGCCACTGGGTGTGGTCTTCACTTCGGGGCGTTTTGAGTTCTCGGCAAGGAACTTCTCACCTGCATCCTTGGCTTGTCCGGCAATTTTCTGCTCCAACTCGGTGAAGAATTGGTTGAGGATAGTCTGGGCTTCCGTATAAGCGATTTCGGGTTGTTGTCTTTCCAAGACGTGCTCAATACCCTTGGCGAGGTCTGCATAGTTGAGTTTTTCGACGCCGCTGCTGAGCAGTTGCTGACCCATAGAGAGTCCGAGTGCATAACTGATTTTGTCCATTTTGTATAGTTTTTATTTGTTAGTCGATATGATTTTATACATTATCTAAAATCTTAATATCCGTGTATATTTTGAGGTTCGACGCTCCCTCGCAGGTGATTCGTAGGTGATTCGTCCGTCCTTCGTAGTCGGTATGTAGTGATCAACGGAAAGCAGATATTAACAAACCGCATGTTTTTATTTGCAAAGTTCCTGCATGCGGGCGATGTATTTGCCGAGAATATCGAACTCGATATTGACAATACTGCCCTCCTGTATATATTTGAAATTGGTTTCCTCGTGGGTATAAGGGATGATACAAACACTGACATAGCCCTTTCCGTCCACCACGTCGGGTTCGCAGACTGTCAGGCTCACACCGTTGATACAGACAGAGCCTTTGTCCACGGTAAGGTAGCCACGGTGAATCATCTCCTTGCTACTATCATACTCGAAACGATAGTACCAACTGCCTTCGGTTTCCTGCACGTTGATACATCGAGCAGTCTGGTCCACATGCCCTTGCACGATATGCCCGTCGAGCCTCTCGTTGAGCAACATTGAGCGCTCCACATTGACCCAGTCGCCCTCGCGCAGAAGACCGAGATTAGACCGACTAAGCGTCTCCTGCATAGCAGTTACGGTATAGAGGTCGCCCTCAATCTTCACCACCGTGAGGCACACGCCGTTGTGGGCGATAGATTGGTCGATACTCAGCGCGTCCGAGAAAGGATTGCGCAATGTGAAATGTTTATTGCTTTGTTCTTGCTCAATCTTAACGACTTGAGCCATGGTTTCTACGATTCCTGAAAACATTGAAATCAAATTTAATAAGAATTACACAATATATAATAAAGAGTACGGTGCCGATACCCATTCGCACCCACATACCGAGGTCATAGGCTCCGTAATAGATTGCCAACAGACCGACAGTTACAAGGGTATAAGCACCGATACGCTTGAGGTCATACGGGATAGTGAGGTATTTGCGCCCGACAAAATACGAAAGCAGCATAATGACAAAATAGCATACCGTGCTGCTTGCGGCAGATGCCATATAGCCGATTTTTGGCACAAATATCGCCTGCAAAGTGAACGTTATCACCACGCCAATGAGCGAGAACCAAGCCCCCCATTGGGTCTTGTCGGTCAGTTTGTACCAAAAACTGAGGTTGAAATAGATACCCTGGAAGATATATGTCCACAGCACGACAGGGACAATCTTCAAGCCTTCCCAGTAACTCGGAGCGATGATAAACTTGAGCAAATCAAGGTAGAACACCATACCGAGAAGGATAAGATACGAGAAGATAATATAGTACTTCATCGCATCGGCATACGCCTCCACCGACTTGCGGTCCTTGTGCTTGGCGAAGACAAACGGTTCGTAGGCATACCGGAATGCCTGCGTAAACATCATCATCACCATAGCGACCTTGAAGCATGCGCCATAGATACCGAGTTGGGTCTGTGCGTCCGCGCCGGTGTAGAAGAAGGGGAACAAAATACGGTCGAGCGTCTGGTTCATGATTCCGCACACACCCAAGACAAGCAACGGCAGCGAATAACGCAGCATACGCTTGAGCAACGACCATGAGAAAACAGGGGCTTGGCTCTTGCGGGGTTCAATAATAGCAGGGAGCAGGCAAAGGGTCTGAATAGCCGTAGCAATGATATTCGCTACAAAGACATAGCCCACCCCATAATCGGGATTATACCACGCGGAGATAATGCTCCAGTCCTGTATCTTCGGGCAAAGCACCAAGAAAAACAGGTTGAGCAGGATATTGAGAAATACGAAAAGCAGTTTGAGAGCGGCAAAACGAATAGGACGTTTCTTGTAGCGAAGATAAGCAAAGGGGATAGAGGCAAAAGCGTCCATCGCCACCACAACACTCAACAGCGCAATAAACTCAGAATGAGACGGATAGCCCAATACATTGGCTAACGGTTGGCGGAAAACACAACATAGCACAGCAAACAACAGCGAGGTGCTGAAAAGGCTAATCATCGCCGTGGTATAGACCGTAGTGGGGTTCTCCTCTTCCTTGTTGGCAAAGCGGAAGAACCCTGTCTCCATACCATAAGTGAGTATCACCAGCAAGAGTGCCGTCCAAGCATATAGGTTCGTAACGATACCATAATCAGCCTGTTGCGCCAAGACATAGGTGTACAGAGGGACCAACAGCCAGTTCAAGAACTTACCGATGATAGACGAAAGACCGTATATCACGGTGTCTTTCGCAAGAGACCTAAGACCCCCTCGTTCCCCCTTCGAAGGGGGAAGATTCAGAGTTGGGTCTGTATTGTTGCTATTACTTGATCTATGTTGCATAATACCTGTTCGTTTATAAATCGGGGTACTTTGTAACCCTGTTGGGACAAATAGGCATCCCGAATAGCGTCAAAGTCTTGATTATCCTCCGCATAGTGGTACTTGCCATCCACTTCGATGATTAGTTGCCTGCTCGGGCAAAAGAAATCCACGATATAATTACCAATAATGTATTGCCGCAAGAACTTGACACCCAATTGTTTACACCGCAGTTGTTGCCAAAGAGCCTTTTCTGCAGGAGTCATATTCCGCCTGTTCTCCGCAGCATACTCTTTCAATGCGGGATAGTTTAATATATCCGCCTGCCGATAAATCTTATTTTCATCATTCATCGCCTGCGCCACTCTGCAAATCCCCCTTTGAAAGGGGATTAGGGGGACCTACAATAATCACGATTTCGCCTTTGGCTTCACGCTCTTTGAAGGAAGCAATCAGTTCCGCGAGGGTACCACGGCGGGTCTCCTCAAACTTCTTGCTAATCTCACGGCTGACACTCGCTTTGCGGTCTGCGCCCAGCACCTCTGCCAACTGCTCCAAGGTCTTCACCAAACGGAAAGGCGACTCATAGATAATCATCGTGTGGGTCTGCTCTGCCAACTGTTGCAAACGTGTCTGCCTACCTTTCTTCTGAGGCAAAAAGCCCTCGAAATAGAACCTGTCGCATGGCAAGCCGCTATCCACCAATGCCGGAACGAAAGCCGTTGCGCCCGGAAGACATTGCACCTCCACACCTCGCTCTACGCACGCACGCACAAGCATAAATCCGGGGTCGCTGATACCGGGAGTACCCGCATCGGAAACCAATGCCACATTCATCCCCGCAGCAATACGCTCCGCCATAGAGTCGGAAGTCTCATGTTCGTTGAATTTATGGTGTGCCTTGAGCGGGGTATGGATATCATAGTGCTTGAGCAACACCGACGAAGTGCGTGTGTCTTCGGCGAGAATCAAATCGACCTCTTTCAACACACGCAAAGCGCGCAACGTAATATCTTCCAAATTGCCGACAGGGGTCGGGACGACATAGAGCATAGATAGACAAAGAATAAAGAACAAAGAATCAGGCGAAGCGGCGGTGGAGAGCATTGACAAACAATTCGTAACTCGGTTGTTCTTTGTCCCAGTTGAAATGTCTGTCGATATATTCCATTGCCTCATCGAAAGTGTTTAGTCCGTTGAGGTCTGCAATAGTGCGCTGCATCAGTTCACCGTTCTTGCCAAACAACTCGCGCTGATAGAGGAAACGGTCGCCGATAGAGATTGCCTGCTTGAGGTCTGTCACGGGTGCACCATAAGCCGTATTGGCTTTGTGAGCATCGGTATGTACAGGCTCTGCGGGTGCCACAGCCGGAGCAGGTTCCGCTTTCGGTTCTTCCTGCGCCGGTTCTGCTACGACGGGTTCCGGTTGTGTTGCCGGTTCCGGTTGTAGTTGCTCTTGTGGTTCCTCCACAGCCTCAACGGGGGTCTCCTGTACGGGTTCTTCTTCTGCCACTTCTGCCGTTACAAGTTCCGGTTCTTCGGTGTCATCGTCCATCAGGAGTTCCACTTCCACCTCGGGTTCCTCGTCTATTGCAGGACGGGCTTCCACCTCTACGAGACGTTGCTCCAGTTCCTCCATCAAGTCGCGTTGCACCGCCAATGCCGCGTTGGCGGCATTGAGGGCTTTTTGCAACTCTTCAATCGTCTTATCTAATGTGGCGATACGCTTCTCCAAACCGGCAGAGTAAGTGGCTATCGCCTGTATAAAATGTCCGTTATCCATCTGTTATTTCGTCATACTTAATTCATAATGGGGTTTAGCACGCCACTTTCTCAAGCCATTTGACCATTCCGAGCATAACGCCCATCGAGACAAGGCAAACGCCGAGGAACACTGCCCAGCAGTACTCAATCGGCCAAGCGTTATACATTACGGGGCCTACCCAAATCATCAAGTTGCCGAGAGCGGTAGCACCCAACCAGAGGCCTTGGCAGAGACCTACCATGTGGCGTGGAGCGACCTTGCTGACAAAGGAGAGGCCGAGCGGCGAGATAAACAACTCAGCCACCGTAAGGAAGAAATAAGTTACTACCAACACCCACGGACCTGCTTTGGTCAGACCGGCAGCCGCCATTTGCTCTGCGTCCATAGCACGAAAATCCGTACCCGAAGGATAGCCCATAACCGCCGAGAATATAGTCAGGAACAGATAAGCACAAGCCGCGATACCCATACCGATAGCAATCTTACGCGGGGTAGAGATAGCCTTCCCCTTGTGTGCCAACGAGCCGAAAATCCACATAATAATCGGTGTGAGCACAATCACGAAGAACGGGTTGAGAGCCTGCCAGATCTCGGGTGCAATCGATTGCGTTACCACAAAGTCGCGTGCAAAGACCGACAATGATTGTCCGTTCTGGTGGAAACTGAACCAAAAGAAAATAGCCACGCCGAGTACAGCAAACAAAGCGTACATACGTTGCTTAATCTCCTGAGCCATAGCGGCTTTCTCCTCAGCTGTATAGGTAACAGCATTATCAGTAGTTTTCTTAGCGGGTTGCGGGAATATCTTTTTGGTGCAAAGGAAAATAACGAGCGAAAGCAACATAGCCGCCACCGAAGCAATGAACGAATAGTGGATACCGGTATTGAACACATTGATATAGTCTTGGCAGAAAGCCGCATTGTCCACGAAGTGGTAACCGCTTGTCATCACCTGTTGCATAGTTTCGGTGAACTTGGTGGTAACTACCCCGTCAGCCAGATATTGGTGGCAGAGTGCAGGCATATCCGCATTATACACCAATTCGTGCGCTTTGAGCCACCATTGGCGGAGCAGCGGAGCCACAAACGGCGCAATCAGACCGCCGATATTGATAAACACGTAGAAGATTTGGAACCCTGAATCGCGCTTGTCCTTGGCTTGCGCCAACACCTCCGGACCTTTTTTAGCCGCTTCTTCCTCAAGTTCGTCGTACATTTTACCTACGATGGCTTGCAAGTTGCCTTTGAAAAGTCCGTTACCAAACGCTATCATCAGCAATGCCACACAAGTGAAGACCAAGATGCCCCACCACATAGCATCGCCATCGGTTTGGCTGAACACAGGTATCGACAATGCTACATAGCCTAATGCCATGATTATCAAGCCCCATTGAATGGTCTTGTTGTAGTTTTGTGTCTTATCGGCAATAAGACCACCAACGAGACTCAGCACGTAGATACCGCAATAGAACACAGAGTAGATCACACCTGCCGTAGCATCCGACAGACCGAATTTAGACACCAAAAACAGCAATAGCACTGCATTCATGATGTAGTAACCAAAACGCTCGCCCATATTTGCCAGGGCGGCAGGAATCAAACCTTTAGGGTGATTTTTGAACATATAGGTATTTGTTTTAAGTGATTATTTTCGTTGTATTTTGCAGGCGGTTTTGTTATAGGATCGTTATAGGTTGGTTATAGGATAGAATGGCTATCCACCTGACATCCACCTGACTTTTCATTACGCATTAAGGACACACCATCCGTGTGTATCCTCTGCGCGGCCGAATTGGATATCCTGCAAGGCGTGATACAATCGGCAACACACATCTCCGGGAGCAAGACCATATTCATATACGCGCGCAAGGTCGGGGTCGATAATCCGTGAGATGGGTGAAATTGCCGCCCCCGTACCGCAGGATGCCGCCTCTTGCATCTCTGCGAGTTCCTCCACGGGTATCTGCCGCTCCTCATAGCGGATGCCCAAGTCTCCACAAAGGGTCATCAGGCTGCGATTGGTGATGCTGGGCAAGATACTGTCGCTCTTGGGCGTGATATACACACCGTCTTTGACTCCAAAGAAATTCGCCCCGCCGCACTCGTCGATGTATTTATGTTCCCGCGAATCCAAAAACAGCACACCATAGCCCTGCTCATGCGCCGGCTCGGTAGCACGAAAAGACGAAGCATAGTTGCCTCCCACTTTGTACTGCCCTGTACCAAACGGCGCGGCTCTGTCCACACGACGGTTGATAATAAACGGTGTTGTACCGAACCCACTCGGAAAATAGGGACCAATAGGTGTGGCAAGACACATAAACTCAAACTCATGTGCAGGCGACACACCCACTTTCGGGGTCGTACCAATCAGTATCGGACGGATATAGAGCGTCGCCCCCGTACCATACGGCGGCAAATAATCGATATTTTCCGCCACGCACAATTGTACCGCCTCCAAAAATTTTTCTTCGGGCAACGGCGCGATATACATCGACTTTGCCGAGTCTTGCAAACGGCGGGCATTCTCCTGCGGACGGAAGATACGCACTTGCCCGTCCACACCGCGGAAGGCTTTCAGCCCCTCGAATGCCTCCTGCGCATACTGCAACGCCGTAGCCGCCGCATGGATGGAGATAAAGAAGTCATCGGTGGCATATACGTCTCCCCATTGCCCGTCCCGATACGAGCAACGCACCATCTTCGCACACTCGGTGTACGAAAAAGTCAGGTGTTTCCAATCTATATTTTTCATAGACACTTTCGACCTCCCCAACCCCTCCAAAGGAGGGGCTTACGGATTCTAATTGCTACTTATTTTACCATTCTTTTCCTCCCCAACTCTGCAAGCCCCCTCTTTGAGGGGGTTGGGGGAGTTAAACAACTCGTCCAATATGCTGCGTCCGCTGCCGAAACAGAGTTCCAAGTCCTGTCCCATCCAATCGGTGGTCGGTTGCAGGCTATAGCCGGCGATAGGTTTCATACTCCGGTTGAGCAGTTGCATTATCACTTCGTGCAACCCGTTGTTCAGATCTATCAGATATTTTGTTTCCCGCTCATAGAACGGGCGAAAATACTCTTCGAAATAATCGAAGTAAGGCGTTCTGCGATAGGCACTTACAAGAGAAATCCAATGTTGGTGTTGCCAGCGTGTCTGGTAACTGATTTCCACATCGCGCGTCAGTTGCTTGCTTTCTGCCTTCTTCACCGGCACGGTCAGCGTCAGCGGTCCGTCAGGCGTGGTGATAGTACAGCGGTTGCGGTAGGTCTGCTTAGGAAAACTCTCCATCACCTCTATCCGCACCGCTTGCGGATTTTGCAGATAAGTACGATACCAATCTACGGAACCGAGATAGGTAGTGGGCAAAATCAGATTATTGCACTGCATTCTTTCCAATCCTATTCCAGCGGATATGTCCTTTGAACCACGGTTTGTCTTTCTCTATAGACAACCAGATAAATACCGGTCGCCCAACGATATGGTCTTCAGGCACAAAACCCCAGTAGCGGCTATCTGCCGAATTATGTCGGTTGTCGCCCATCATCCAATAGTAGTCCATATCAAATGTATAGTCTTCGCCTATGTGCATCGGCTTGAACTCGTAGGCTTCGGCAATACGTTTGTAGAGCCAATAGTTATCCTCGGTAATCCGCAAAGTCTCCCCCTTGCGCGGAATATAGACAGGACCATAATTGTCGCGCGTCCACGTGGTATGCCCGAGCGGATAGACGTCTCCGCCCTGTTGCTCAGGTTCGATGGTGATAGAGATGATATGCGGGTTCTTTGCCAACTCGTCGCGCATAGTCTCCGTAAGTGGGAAATGATAGACGCCCGGTTCCAAACGCCGACGATCGTCTTTGTTAATACCCACTTTCTCCAAATAGGTATCGGTAAGGATATGCCCGTCGGTTTGCACAAAATAGTTCAACTGCACGCCCTCACGGTGCGGCTCGGCTTCACCGTTGATATAAATCACATTATCTACGATTTGCAGCGTATCGCCCGGCGTGCCCACACAGCGTTTCACATAGTTTTCACGCCTGTCCACGGGGCGCACCGTCAGTTCACCAAAGATGTCTGTGCGTTTTTCCACCACCTGTTTGCCATAGTAGTGGCACAATGTGTAGTAGTCAGGGTTTTGCATGCGGGTGCATACCGTATCACCTGCAGGGAAATTGAAGACTACGATATCGCCTTTCTCGGGTGTATCCCATCCTGCCAGACGCTTGTAGTCCCAATGCGGTTTGCTGATGTAACTCTTGCCGCCGCCCAGCCACTGCGGGAACGTATGCTGCACCAACGGCATAGAGAGCGGCGTATTCGGTACACGCGCACCATAACTCATCTTACTCACATAGAGGAAATCCCCCACACGCAGACTCTTCTCAAGCGACGAAGACGGAATCTGGTAGTTCTGAAAAATATAAAGATTGATGAAGTACACCGCAATGAGCGCGAACAGAATGGCGTCCACCCACGAGCAGACAGTATATAGCACTTTGTTTGCTTTCGGGTTCTCGGGTTCGCCTTTCGCGGCAGGCTTATAACGTTTCCACCAACTCCAATTGATATACTTGGTAGTAAAAACATCGAAAATAACAGGCAACAACACAAGCCAACCGAGACTTGCCCAATCGCCCCATGCCACCCACAGCACAAATGCGATATATATTGCACTCCACACGCCTGCGGCAATCCAACCGCGACGCGTTACATTATGTATTCTTTCCTGAAAACTTTTCATATTCAACTATTCATTACTTCATCAAACGTATGGTATCCCGTCTTACCGATTATCCATTCGGCAGCCAAGACCGCACCGAGTGCAAAGCCCTTGCGCGACTTTGCCGAATGGCTGATACAGAGCGTATCCACCTCGCTGTCCCACGTAACGGAATGTATGCCCGGCACCTCTCCCTCGCGGACGGAGGTGATTTTGACCTTCCCTACCCCCTCCTCCGAAGGAGTGGTTGGAGAGGTCTTATTTATCTGTTCCGCCAGCGTTTTTGCCGTACCGCTTGGGGCATCCAGTTTATGCACGTGGTGCACCTCGGTGATACTCGGTGTGTATTCGGGATAACGCTGCATTATCTTCGCCAACTGCCGGTTGAGCGCAAACAGGATATTTACCCCTATGCTGTAGTTGCTTGACCAAACAAGGGCATTGGTAAATAAGAATTGAGAATTACGGATTATGAATTCATCCACATTCCAACCCGTAGTGCCGCAGACTACAGGTTTGCCTTTGCTCCACGCACGGCGGATATTTTCTTCCGCCGTGGCGGGAGTGGTAAACTCGATTGCCACATCCGCCGCAGCAAACGCCTCGGAATCGAAATCCCGCAAATTATCTTTGTCAATAGTGCATATCACCTGATGCCCACGCTCTTGCGCCATTTCCTCGATGATATGCCCCATTTTACCATATCCTATCAGTGCTATTTTCATTATCCTTCCTATGTTGATTTACACTTTGTATGTCCAAACCGGAACACTCCAAATCCGTGCAAAGTTACTGCTTTTTTCTGATATGTGCAATAGGGTGCTCTTTTTGCCATAACAACCCCATCAAAATCGGACAAGTCAAAGTAAAGACAAAAACGCCTTATGAATCATTTAGCGTCCAAACTCGTATGTATTGCCCTACCACTCCTTTCTCTTATACCACTATTATACCTATATTTTTCCACCTGTGCGCCCAAGTAACTATGCCCGTTTATTGTGCATACAACGAACTATGCCGCAAGCGACAAGACAGACGAAAGAAACAAAAGAAAAGCAGAACGGTACAAAGCCTCCGCTATTAGAGCCAGACACCGAGGCCGAGGGAGACGAACTCGACTTTGGTCAAGTGGGCTTTCATTGTACCCTGGATAAACAAATGCCACGGAAGGCGATAGCGGAGGGCTATTTGGGTATAAAGCCAGCCATCCGGGTTGCCTGCAGAACCCGCACGGAGCAGGTCGTATTTATAGAATATACCTTTATTGAGCCGACCGCTTTCCGCCAGACGGGCTTCGTCGGCGGGTTCAAGGTTCTTAACAGGGTCAAGCAAATAAACACCAAAATGAAAACCTGCCGTAAACCGTCCGACGACGAACTCGGGTTGCAGGCTGACACCCAAACGCCAGCAGTCGGCACCATTGGTACGAGCCGCAGCCAGATTGGTTTTATCAAAATAGGTACTGCGATAGATATACGCCCCATCGTAGAACACGTCCACTCCCCCACCCAACCGGAAGATTCGGTGCGCACGCCAATAAGCAGCAAGTTGCATTTCGCAGGCGAAGAAAGTTTGTTGGTCCCGATAATAGACCTGCCTGCCGCCTGCCGCGAAAGCGAACTCCAGTTCCCAACGTTTTTTGAGTTCTGTTTTCCCCCTCGTTGTCGGTTGTATATTATGTTGCGGGGTATAGCGCACGCCTATGTCGCCCGCAAACATATTGTAGCCCGAATTGGGCTGCACCATACTGCCATTGCTGATATGGTACCACCCCGCAGAAACAGGAATACTCCACCCATGGCGGATAGGAAACTCCATATAAAATGCTTCGGGGAAATAGAAATTGAATACGCTGCCGATGCTCTTGTTGGCATTATTCAAGTCTTGGAAGAGGTGTTCCTTCGGGATGGTATTGCGATAGGTCTTAGTAACGAATGCGGCACCAATCCCGGGACGGAGTCCAAAGACAAAATGCGGGAGACGCACAAGCGGAATATCCATAAAAGCGTATGGTGTAACGGCACTACCGAGGAGCATTTGATTACCCAGATACCAATAGCCGACCGCCACACCGAGCGAGGCATTATTCCAATCATGCAAGGCACGCCAATCGGGGCGAAAAGCCACAGCGAACTCACCGCCCATAGACGGGCCCACCCATTGCCCTTTTTGAGCGAACATATCGTCCACTTTGCCATCGAGCATGATTGCCCCCGCCCGAAAAGACAGACGATAGTCGGTATCCAACGCAAATAGCGAAAGACAGCCAAATAAGCAAGCCCATATCAAGATAAGCCGTTTCATACAGAGGGCAAAGGTACTGCTTTTTTGCGAGATACGCAACCGAGATGACAGAAAGACAGAAAATAGAGGCGTAGCGGCTTATTCTATCAGGACTGACAGCTGAATCACATAAGAATCACATAAGAATCACATAAGTTTAACATAAGTTTGACATATGCTTATCGGCACGAAAGCAAACGGAAATCAAATGTTCCGCAGTTGGTGTTTGCGTATATAGTTGCGTATGTCAGAAAAAACTTGTAACTTTGCACGCTGTATTATGCACGTACCATACTTATGGTTGCCGTATAAGGGAGAGTAACGGGATGACAAACGGATGACAAACCATAATGCGTGCGTCCCCATTCGGATAACAATAAATAATAATAAATCATTTCAAAAAACTATGTGGTTAAAAGATTCATCTATCGGCCGTAAGTTCGTTATGAGCATTACCGGCCTCGCTCTGGTCTTCTTTCTCCTGTTCCACGGCTGCATGAACATGGCTTTGGTGTTCTCGGAGGAAGCGTACAACTGGATTTGCTCCGTATTGGGAGCCAATTGGTATGCAATTGTGGGTACGCTTGGGCTCGCTTTGCTCATCCTTATTCACTTCTGCTATGCTGTCTATCTGACCATTCAGAACCGTTTTGCGCGTGGTAATGACCGTTATGCCGTTACCGCTAAACGTGAGGGTGTGGATTGGGAGTCGGAAAACATGCTCGTACTGGGTATCTGCGTTCTCGGTTTCCTTGTGCTTCACCTCTACAATTTCTGGTTCCGTATGCAGTTGGCAGAACTGACCGGCGGTGCCACTTCGGGTGCATTTGACCCGCAAAACGGTGCAGCATACGTAAAAGCATTGTTCACCACACCTGTTTGGGGACAAGTTTACTGCGCATTGTACATCATCTGGTTGGCAGCATTGTGGTTCCACCTGAATCACGGTATTTGGTCGGCATTGCACACATTAGGTTGGAACAACCTCAAATGGATGAAGCGTATCCGCGTCATCGGAACCGTGTTCGCCACACTCGTTATCCTGCCCTTCGCTATCGTGGTATTCTACTACCTCGGCGTAGGTATCGGCATGCTCTGCGCATAAAGACAGCTATTTCCTATGCCGCTTAGCGGCAAGAGAAATATAAGGAAACAAAAGAAATAATTGCTAACTCAAACTACTGAAACCGATGAAGCCTTTTAATAATCCCATATGGCTGAGTGCTCGAGAAAGCGTCTATCTCGTCGCCGTGTCCCTATTACTGCTAAAAACGGGGAAAACTACGATGGACGACATTGATGTCTGGTTGGTTTTTACAATAGCCTTTTTTATGCTCTTGGACTCTATGGCTAAAACATTAAAAGATACCAGTCTGTTTCGTTGGGACAAGATTGTCTATCTTTTTTTGGCTACCTTTGCCATTATCACCACCGGAATAAGGGCTTTCTTCGGAAAAATAGAGATGCTCGGCATCATAACGCTGGCATTGGCGGGCGCATTATGCGTCTATATGTTGGCAGAAGGCATTGTATATCAGATACAAAAAAGCAGACATACATGGCGTTTGCCTATTCCGTTTGAAGAGGCGGTACGCCTTTGGTTTGCCAACAATATTGCCTATATCTCACTGATGTTAGCATTATATCGTTCATTAACATTGTAAAATAATTCAATAAATACATGGCAACAAAACAAGCAACAGGAGTCATTACGCCTGAGATGGCGAAGATTCCGGCAGGTCCATTGGAGAAGAAATGGACAAACTACAAAGACCATCAGAAACTGGTCAACCCTGCCAACAAACGTAAAATCGACATTATCGTTGTCGGTACCGGTTTGGCAGGTGCATCGGCTGCTGCTTCTTTGGCAGAGATGGGCTTCAACGTACTCAACTTCTGTATTCAAGACTCGCCCCGTCGTGCGCACTCGATTGCTGCACAGGGTGGTATCAACGCTGCGAAGAACTATCAGAACGACGGCGACTCTATCTACCGCCTCTATTATGATACCATCAAGGGCGGCGACTACCGTGCTCGCGAGGCAAACGTATATCGTTTGGCAGAAGTGAGCAACAACATCATCGACCAGTGCGTGGCACAGGGTGTTCCTTTCGCACGCGAATACGGCGGATTGCTCGACAACCGTTCTTTCGGTGGCGCACAGGTAAGTCGTACTTTCTATGCCAAGGGTCAGACCGGACAGCAGTTGCTGCTCGGCGCATACTCGGCACTGAGTCGTCAGATTGGCAAGGGCAAAGTGAAGATGTACAACCGTCACGAAATGCTTGATATTGTGATGATTAAGGACGAGAACGGTGAGGCACGCGCACGCGGTATCATTGCTCGCAACCTTATCACAGGACGTATTGAGCGTTATTTCGCACACGCAGTAGTTATCGCTTCGGGCGGATACGGCAACACGTTCTTCCTCTCGACCAACGCGATGGCTTCCAACGGTTCGGCGGCTATGCAGATGTATCGCCATGGTGCATACTTTGCCAACCCCTGCTACGCACAGATTCACCCGACCTGTATTCCGAAGCACGGTGATTTCCAATCGAAACTGACCCTGATGTCGGAGTCGTTGCGTAACGACGGTCGTATCTGGGTACCGAAGAAATTGGAAGACGCAAAGAAACTGCAAGCCGGCGAAATCAAGGGACGTGATATCCCCGAAGAGGACCGCGACTACTACTTGGAGCGTCGTTACCCCGCTTTCGGTAACCTCGTGCCGCGTGATGTGGCTTCGCGTGCTGCCAAAGAGCGCTGCGACAAAGGTTATGGCGTAAACAACACCGGTCTGGCTGTGTTCCTCGATTTCTCGGACGCTATCCAACGCCTCGGCAAGGATGTAGTCGCACAGAAATACGGCAACCTCTTCCAGATGTATGAGAAAATCGTGGACGAGAACCCCTACGAGAACCCGATGATGATCTTCCCCGCTATCCACTATACGATGGGTGGTATCTGGGTGGACTACGAACTGCAAACCAGCGTGAAGGGCTTGTTCTGTATCGGCGAGGCTAACTTCTCCGACCACGGCGCAAACCGTCTCGGTGCTTCCGCGCTGATGCAAGGTCTGGCTGACGGTTATTTCGTATTGCCTTACACTATCCAAAACTACCTCTCCGACCAGATTGGTGTACCTCGTATGTCCACTGACCTGCCCGAGTTTGCAGAGGCTGAGAAGAAAGTGCAAGACAAGATTGACCGCCTGATGGCTATCCAAGGCAAACGCTCGGTAGATTCGATTCACAAAGAGTTGGGTCTCGTGATGTGGGACTTCGTAGGTATGGGACGTACCGCAGAGGGCTTGAAGACGGCTATCGAGAAAATCGATGCTATCAAGAAAGAGTTCTGGAGCAACGTGTATATCCCCGGCGAGGCAAGCACACTCAACAACGAGTTGGAGAAAGCACTGCGCTTGGCTGACTTCATCGAGATTGGCAAACTGATGGCACTCGACGCCCTCAACCGTGAGGAGTCGTGTGGCGGACACTTCCGCGAGGAATATCAGACTCCCGAAGGCGAGGCACTCCGTCAGGACGACAAGTTCTCGTATGTATCTTGCTGGAAATACACTGGCGAGGACAGCGAATCCGAACTTATCAAAGAGCCGTTGGACTATGAGTTCACAGAGAGAAAGACGAGAAATTATAAGAGTTAGTTTCTGGTTGAGGAGTTAAGGAGTTGAGAAGTTTAGGAGAAGTTGAAAAAGTTAATAAGTTAATGGTTTAACCGGATGGATTATTTAGGTTACAGGAAATTAGTAGTGTATGCAAAAGCCATGGAAATGGTTACAAAAGTGTACCAACTACTAAAGAAATATCCTAAAGAGGAGCAATTCGCGCTCTGTAGTCAGTTACGGCGCGCTGCAGTTTCTGTAACCTCAAATATTGCTGAAGGTACCACACGCTATTCTTACAAGGAAAAGATTCACTTTTTGGAATTGTCTTATGGTTCTCTAATGGAAGTTATGAGCCAATTGGAAGTTTCAAGATTGTTGGGTTATATTTCTGAAAACGATATGCAAAGTATGGAACTGCTTATCGTGGAGATTAGCCGTTTGTTAACTAATCTTCAATTTAGTTTTATGCCTAAAGATGGAGATGGGACTACCGTTAAACCCTTTCAAACTTCGCATCCATAGTAGATATGTTGGCATAGTCTTAGGCTTCTACTGAACTCCTAAACAAAATCAACCACTTAAACTTCTTCTTAACTTCTAAACAATTAAACTACTAAACAAATATGGATCAGTATATTGATATAAAAGTTCGTGTTTGGCGGCAGGCCGGACCGAAGGCGCAAGGCCATTTTGAGACCTACGAGTTAAAGCACATCTTCCAAGGTGCTTCGTTCTTGGAGATGATTGACATTCTTAACGAGCAACTCATCAGCGAGCACAAAGACCCCATCGCTTTCGACCACGATTGCCGCGAGGGTATCTGCGGTATGTGCTCTATGTATGTGAACGGACACCCGCACGGACCAGACTCCGCCATCACCACTTGCCAGTTGCACATGCGCAAATTCCACGACGGCGAGACCATCACCGTTGAACCATGGCGCAGCCGTGCGTTCCCTGTTATCAAAGACCTGATGGTGGACCGTCAGGCGTATGATAAGATTATGCAAGCCGGTGGTTTCGTGAGTGTCAATACAGGTGGTGTACCTGATGCCAATGCCATACCTATCTCCAAGGCGGCGGCTGATGAGGCAATGGACGCGGCTTCGTGTATAGGTTGCGGTGCGTGCGCTGCTGCCTGCAAGAACGGTTCCGCTATGTTGTTCGTGGCTGCCAAGGTATCGCAACTCGCACTCCTGCCGCAAGGTAAGGTAGAGGCTAAACAGCGTGCGAAGAATATGCTTGCGAAGATGGACGAACTCGGTTTCGGTAACTGTACCAACACCGGTGCATGTGCTGCCGAGTGTCCGAAGTCGGTTTCGCTGGCTAATATCGCGCGTCTGAACCGCGAGTTTATCTGCGCCAAGTTCTCTGACTAAGAGAGTATATATACAAGCAAGGGGCTGCCTGACAAGTGTAGGCAGCCCCTTGTTTTGGGAGAATTATGGAGATTCCTCTTTATTTGGAGGTTGTTCCCATCACGGTGTAAGTTTGGTCGCCGCGTTGGATGAGTATTTGTCCGTCGCGCAGCACTTTGCGGGTTTCCACATTGCCCGTTGTCTCTATCTCCGCTATGCCGGTGCCAACACTTTTTGCTTCTTGCACCAAGCGGACGGATATTCCGTAGTAACGTTGAAAAGAACGTGTAAGACCGATCCAATTTGAATAGAAATCCATATAATCTGCGTCATATTCTCCATATTTTGTAGCAGACCAATAACAACCACGCTCCTGCGGATTGTGTACACTTTCAACACGACGGAATCCCGCTGCGGGTAAGAAAACAGCCCCCGCGGTTTCCAATTTCTGCCAATCAGAAAGAGCAATGGTTTGGAAGTCGTCAAACGTCTGGTCTGTATCTGCGTCTGCAATGCCTGTTTTGAAAGTTACATCGGCAGGACATACCCATGTATCAGGCAGCAGGATAAGTCCATTGGCATATTCTGTACCTCCGGCATTGAGATTGATACGCGCCACACTCATTAGTTGAGCGGCATTCGTGCGTGTATTAAACAAATAGTTCCATTCGCCCTGAGTCAGTGTGTACCATGTGTTTCCATCACCCATATTCATTCCCCAATCCTTGAAGTCGCCGGAATAGCCGGCACTCTCATAAGTTATTCCCACGCCCCATTGTGCCGTACCCGTACTGCCGCTCCAACCGAATAAGTCAATCTTATCATTTAAGGTATGAGAATTATTCACATTTTTCTCACCAATCATATCGTATTGGTGTTCGGCAAACGCCCATGTGGCGGTCGATTGGGTGTACTGCAAGTTGCCTTGCGAGAAATAGAC